>Ga0315556_1000588_pt1 | contig 22588 bp, 18 predicted proteins | sample SalMarSW160310MG_FD_202112 | JGI IMG/M metagenome (GOLD analysis project Ga0315556, IMG submission 202112) | Salt marsh sediment microbial communities from the Plum Island Ecosystem LTER, Massachusetts, United States - Salt Marsh Sediment SW1603-10 ...
CGCGGCGAGCCGAACCAGGTCACGCTCTCGCGCGAGAACGCCGAGGAGCGGGTCAAGCTCTAGGCGCGCGAGGCCAGTCGCTCGGATCCAGGCCGCTCCGGCACTCCGCATGGTGCCGGGGCGGCTTTCGTTCGCGGCGCTGTTGGGTATTGTCCAGGGTGGACTCCCCACCCCGGGACCTCAGCGCGCCTTCCACGGAGCAAGCAGGATGGACACCGCCCCCGCCATGTCTCCCAGTCCGACGTTCGAGATCGACGAGCGGGGGATCGGCTGGATCACCTTCGACGATCCGGAGCGCAAGCTCAACGTCCTGACCGAAGCGGTCATGGCTCGGCTGGTCGAAGTGGTCGAGCAGAGCCGTCGGGCGGCGGAGGCCGGACGTGTGAAGGTGGTGGTGGTGCGGAGCGGAAAGGACGATTCGTTCATCGCCGGAGCGGACGTGGCCACCATCGCGTCTCTGGAGGATCCGGTCGAAGCGGAGCGGGAGATCCGCCGCGGCCAGGAGGTCTTCAACGCCGTGGAGCGCCTTCGGATCCCGACCGTGGCCGCCATACACGGCGTCTGCGTGGGTGGCGGCGTGGAGCTGGCGCTCGCATGCCGGCACCGGGTGCTGTCCGATTCGCCCAAGACGCGCATCGGCCTGCCCGAGGTTCAGCTCGGCATTCTCCCCGCATGGGGGGGTACGACGCGGCTGCCGCGCCTCATCGGACTGCAGGCGGCGCTCGACCTCCTCCTGACCGGGAAGCTCGTCGACGCCCGCAAGGCCGGCCGCGTCGGCTTTGCCGGGGAGATCCTCCCCGCCGGACAGTTCCATGATCGCGTGATCGGGTTCGCGTTGCGCGCCATCGACCTCCCGCCGGGATCGTCGCGCCCGCGTCGCTCGGTGGCGAAGCGGCTGGTGGAGGACACCGCGCCGGGACGCCTCGCGGTGCTCACCACCGCCAGGAAGCGCGTGCTCGCAACGGCGGGCAGGCACTATCCCGCCCCGCTCAAGATCCTGGAGATCCTGCGAAAGCGCCTGGGCGGAAGCGTGAGCCGAAGCCTCGAGGCCGAGGCGCGCGCCGCCGCCGAGCTGGTCGTGGGAGCGGTGAGCAAGAACCTGATCCACGTCTTCCATCTGCGGGAGGCGGCCCGCAAGGGAACCGGCGTGTCCGACCCGGCCGTGGACCCTGCCGACGTGGACACGCTCGCCGTGATCGGCGCCGGGGTGATGGGGGGCGGCATCGCGCACCTCGCGGCCGACCACGAGATCCGTGTGCGCATGAAAGACATCCGGCACGAGGCGGTGACGAGTGGGCTCCGTCACGCGCGAGCGCTGTTCGACAAGGCGGTGGAGAAGCGTCGGATCACCCGGCGCGAGGCCACGCAGCGGATGGAGCTCATCAGCGGCGGCCTGGACTACGCGGGCTTCGGGGCCGCCGACGTCGTGGTCGAGGCCGTGGTCGAGAAGCTGGACGTGAAGCGCCAGGTGCTGGCCGAGGCGGAAACGCAGGTATCGGGCGTGTGCATCCTGGCCACGAACACCAGCTCGCTCTCCGTGGACGCGATGGCCGGTGCGCTGCGCCGCCCCACACGCTTCTGCGGGATGCACTTCTTCAACCCGGTCCATCGCATGCCGCTCGTGGAGGTCGTGCGTGGATCCGCCACGACGGACGCCACGGTCGCCACGGTCTACGCCCTGGCGCTCCGCCTGGGGAAGGTGCCCGTGGTGGTCCGGGACGGCCCCGGTTTCCTGGTCAACCGGATTCTCACCCCCTACCTGAACGAGGCCGGCTGGCTGCTCGCCGACGGCGCCACCGTGGAGGAGATCGACGGCGCGGCCCGGGATTTCGGGCTGCCGATGGGCCCGTTGCGACTGCTTGACGAGGTCGGCATCGACGTGTCGACCCATGCGGGCGTCTCCATGTACGAAGCGCTGGGCGAGCGCTTCGCGCCCGCCCCGCCTCTCGTCGCCCTCGGCGCCAGAGACCGCCTCGGGCGGAAGGGCGGCCGTGGCTTCTACGCGTACGACGAAGGCAAGGCGAAGGGCGTGGACGAGAGCGTGTACGACGACCTGGGCATCTCCGTGGGTCGCAGGCGGAAGGGGCGGATCGCGCCCGACGTGATCCGGCGCCGCCTGGTGCTTCCCATGATCGACGAGGCGACCCGCGTCCTGTCCGCCGGCATCGTGGCCACGGCCGCCGAGGTCGACCTGGCGATGATCATGGGTACCGGCTTTCCCCCGTTCAGGGGCGGGCTGCTCCGCTTCGCGGACAGTCTCCACACGCGCGGGGTGCTCGGGCGCATCAGGGTACTCGAGTCCGAGCTCGGTGACCGTTTCTCGCCCTCGTCCCTCCTGGTGGACCTGGCCCGCGACGATCGACGCTTCTACGAGACCTTCCCGACGTGAGCGCCTTCTGGAGCAGGAAGAGGAGGGGGCCCACGACGCGCTCGGTCCCCCGTGTCGCCGGGGTCGTGCCGTGCGCCGGCCAGTCCACGCGGATGGGGAAGTCCAAGGCGCTGCTCGATGCCGGCGGCCGTTCGTTCCTCGCGGCCGTGGTGGGTGCTCTGGTGGGAGGCGGCTGCGAACCGGTCATCGTCGTCGTGGGGGGGGGCCAGGAGGACGAGGCCCGCCGGGCACGAGCCGCAGGCGCCATCGTGCTCGAGAACCCGGATCCGGCGGAGGGCCCCATCGCGTCGTTGCGGGTGGCGCTGGCCGCGCTCGGCTCCGAGGTCGAGGGGGTGGCGTTCCTTCCGGTGGACCACCCCCTCGTCGCCCCCGAGACCGTGGCCAAGCTCGTGGATGCACTGCTGACGGGCGACGCACCCATCGTCCTCCCGACGGTGGGGGGCCGACGCGGCCACCCCGCCCTCTTCCGCCGGACGCTCTTTCCCGAGCTGACCGCCGGAGGCCTGGAAGAGGGTGCGCGTTCGGTGGTGCACGAGCACCTCGAGGAGGCGGTCCTGGTCGAGGTGCCCGACACCGGCGCGGTCACCGACATCGACACCCCCGAGGCCTACCGCGCCGCGTTCCAGGAGCGGCGCGGACCGTGAGCGTGGACGCGGCGTCCGCCGCGCGCCTGGCGCTCGACGCGGTCCAGGCGGGCGCCAGCGCGGCGTCGCTTCTCGCCGTGTCCGGGGAGGATGCGGGAGCGCGCATCGTCGTCGTCGTGGGAAGGGACGGCGCCGACACGGTGCATGGCAGCTTCGGGACCGGCGACGTGGACGTGGAGGCGGTCGAGCGGGCCCGCTCCTCCGTGGCCGATCCGCGGCACCGCGACGGGCTCGTGACGCTGGCCGACGGCACCGAGGTCTACGTCGAGGTGCGGCGCCCGGTGCTGGATCTCGTGATCGTCGGCGCCGGTCACATCGCCCGGCCCATGGCACGCATCGGCGCCGACCTCGGCTATCGCGTATGGGTGCTCGACGATCGGCCCGACTTCGCCACCCGGGAGCGCTTCCCGGATGCGCATGCGGTCGTGCGGGCCGACTTCTCCGACCCCTTCAGGGACGTGCCTCTCGGCGACGCGACCCACATGCTGCTCGTGACCCGCGGCCACCGCTACGACTACGAGTGCCTGGTACGGGCGCTGCGGGTGGACCCGCCTCTAGCCTACATCGGTATGATCGGAAGCCGCCGCCGCGTGCGCGCCACCTTCGTCCAACTCCTCGAGGACGGGATCGAGCGGGAGCGGCTGGGCGCGATCCACGCGCCCGTCGGCCTGGACATCGGTGCCGAGACGCCCGAGGAGATCGCCGTCGCGGTGGCGGCCGAGCTGGTGAAGGCGCGGCGTGGGGGCTCGGGCGCATCGCTCCGCGACGTGGAGCGCGTGGCCGAGCGGTTCTTCAAGGAGACGGAGGAGACGACGTCATGACCCACCAGGACGATCGACTCGTCACCGAGGCGCTGACCTCGGCGGCCCGGGCCCGTCGCCCGTGCGCGCTGGCGACCGTCGTCGCCACGCGTGGCTCGACCCCGCGCAAGGTCGGCGCACGCCTGGTCGTCGATCCCGAGCGCGGGCTCACGGGAACCGTGGGCGGAGGATGCGGCGAGGCCGAGGTGATCGAGGCGGCGCGCCGCGTGATCGCGAGCGGACGCCCCGAGCGGGTACGCGTCGAGCTGACGGAAGACTTCACGACCTGGAGCCCCGCCGTGTGCGGAGGGATCATGGACGTCTTCGTCGAGGCGGCGGTGGCCGGCCGCGGAGGGGAGGAGGAATGAGCGCGCACCCGACCGTGCGCATCCACTATCGGCGTCCCCCGAACCGCACGCAGATCTTCGAGCAGACGCTGGTCGTCGATCGGGAAGACGTGAAGATCACCCTCGCCGAGCACATGCCGTACGAGCCGCCGATGCGGATCGAGGGCAACGTGGTGCTCGAGCTCGGGAGCGACATCGTCTGGTTCACCTTTCCGGGAGTCTGGCACGACATCGGCCGCTTCCACCGCGCCGACGGCGCGTTCACCGGATGCTATGCGAACATCCTCACCCCGCCCGAGCTCGACGGTGAGCGGTGGGAAACGACCGATCTCTTCCTGGACATCTGGGTCGGGCTCGACGGCGACGCGCTCCTCCTGGACGAGGACGAGCTCGACGAGGCACTCGGCCGGGAGTGGGTCGATGAGGAGACGGCGCAACGCGCGCGCGAGGAGGCGCGGCGCCTGGTGGAGGGCGCGCGGGCGGGGACGTGGCCGCCCCCGGTCGTGGCGGAGTGGACGCTCGAGCGCTGCAGGAGGGAGTTGGGACGCTAGCGTGCTTCGGGCCGGCGGTTGATGAAGTAGCCGACCACCAGGAAGGTGAGGCCGAAGCCCATGAAGAGGAGGATGCGCCACACGAGGTCCAGCTCCGCCATGTCCACCAGGAGAAGCTTGGCGGCAACCAGCCCCAGCGTGGCCAGGCCGACCGCCTGCTGACCCTTGCGGTCCGCGGCGAAGGTGGGCAGGACCAGCCCGATCCCGCAGGCGCCCCACGCGATCGTGACCAAGCCCGCGCCGTGCGGATAGCCTTGGAGCGACGCCGCGAGCCAGGCCAGCACGCCCACGTACGACCCGAGTCGGTACGCGACGATGGCCTCCCGCTTCGTCACCAGCCACGACGCTACGAACATCAGGGACACGGCACCCAACTGCCCGAGGGCCACTCGGCCGAACGGGTCGTCCCGACCCGTCGCGATCCCGGGCCCTACCGAGCCGATGAACCACGAGGCCAGGATGCCGAAGAGCACGTGGCCTACGAGGGCCGCGCCCGGAACCGACCACTCCCGGTGCACGATGTGTGCGCATGCGGCGATGGCGGCCAGCGGCAGGAATGCGTGGGCATCCCGGATCGCCACCCACGTCCCGACCGACAGCACGACCAGCGCCGCCTCGACGAGCGGGTCCCGCACCGGGCGGACGCCACGCTCGGCCCACGCGGCCAGCGCGTACACCGCGGCGGCCACGATCAGGAGCCCTCCGCTCGTGCGCTCGGAGAGACCGAACAGCGCCGCGGCGAGGAAGCACGCCGCGAGTGCCGAGCCGGCGACCAGGGCTCGCACCAGCGTGCGGTCGAGGTCGTCGCGCCCGACGCCGAACACCTGGGCCAAACGACCGAGGGGCGGAGTCGGCCAGCGGGCTGCATCGCGCTGCCCGAGGAGGACGCGCGCCAGGGGCAGGCCTGCGACGTGAACCCACACGACGAGAATGCCCCCCAGCGTGAGCCAACGCTCGCCGCTTCCTCCGGCCCGGCCCACGGCCACGCTCATGACGATGAAGCCCAGGACGGCCAGGAGCACGAGTGGTCCGCGCCATCCCCGTCGGATCTGCACGGCGCCCGTGCCCGCGACCACCAGGCAGGTATAGACGACGAGCCACGGAACACTGGCCGAGCCGGTTTGGATGAGGAAGGGAGTCGCCAACCCTCCAGCCACCCCCAGGGCCGCAAGCGAGCCGTACGCCTGGCCGTCTGCCAGCACGAAGGCGAGGACCGTGACCGTCGCCATGGCCGAGAACGCCACGCCGAAGGGTACCAGGTGGTACATCTGGAAGGACGCGTACACCACGAGGTAGAACGTGGCGACGGCGCCGCCGAGCAGGAGCGCCGCGTAACGCGCGCGAGGGCCCTCCAGCCTGAGACCCGCGACGAGCAGCGCCACGCCGAGGACCATCCCGACCAGGAGTCGGACGATCGGCGTGATCCACCCCTGCTCGATCGAGTAGCGGAACAGGAACGCGAGCGCCAGCACCACGAAAAGGACGCCCACGCGGCCCAGCCACCGCTCGGCGCCCACCGTCCACCAGGTCGAGCGCGGGGGCCGTTGCGTCTCCGGTCGGCCGTGGGCGGAAGGGGACGGCTGCGACTCGGGCGGCGGGAAGGCCGACGGCCGCTCGGCGCGCCGTGACCCGCGGCCCGCGGCCACCTCCGCGCCCAACTCCTCGACCTGGCGCTCGAGCCGCTCGACCCGCTCCTGCAGGCTCGCCCGCCAGTCCTCGTCGGCCATGGGGGGACGGTCCTTTTCGGTAGGGGAATACTACATGGCACGACGATAGGGAGCGTGCGAGCCCGATTGCAAGCACGCCGCCTCCGGCGATCGCTGACGCCTCACACCCCCGCCACCTCGAGGATCTGGGCGGCGTGTCGCTCCTCGTGGCCGGCGAGGAAGCGCACCCAGTCGAGTCCGTCGAGGTTGCCGAAGACGAAGTGGGGAGCTCGCACGCGACGAAGCGTCGCCGCGTCGGTCGACGACACCACGCCTACGAGCTCTCGTCTCGTCTCGGTCAACTCGTTCCAGGCCTGTCGCCAATCCAGGCCGCGGAAGGGGCGCGCCCGGTCGATCGTCTCGATCCGCCGCGTTCGATCGAGCAGACGGGCTTCGTCCAGCGGCTCCGTGTCTCCCCCGGTCTGGGACGCGGAGGGATCGTCGATCGCGCGGGTGAGCATGCTCGTGACCGCGCTCTCCACCAGGTTCAGGTGCTCGAGGATCTCCGACACCGACCAACGCTCCGGGGCCGGCCGCTCCCCGCGTCGCTCGGGCTGTACCGCGCCGACCGCCCGGCGCAGGGCGTCGCGCGCGGAATCGAGGCCGGCGAACAGCATGGTCATGGTGGGATCCTGGCTCACGATCCGACTCCGAGGCGGGGGCAACCGGGAGCCTAGCTTCTCCGCTTCTCCCCGTCCACCCTGCCGTCCACGATCCTGACCAGGCGGCGCGCCCGCTCCATCACGCGCGGATCGTGGGTGGAGAAGATGAACGTCACGCCGCGGTCGTGGTTGAGCTTCTCCATGATACCGAGCAGCCGGTCGGCGGTCTCCGAGTCCACGTTGGCGGTGGGCTCGTCCGCGAGAACGACCGCGGGATCGGCGGCGATCGCGCGCGCGATCGCGACGCGCTGCTGCTGCCCGCCCGACAGCTCGTCGGGGCGGCGATCCTCCATCCCCTCGAGCCCCATCTCGGCGAACAGCTCTCCGATCCTCCGGCGCCGCACGTCGGCGTCCACACCCTGGAGCGCCATCACGGTCTCGGCGTTCTCGTAGGCGGTGAGCACCGGGATCAGGTTGTACGCCTGGAAGACGAAGCCGATGCGGTCTCGGCGGAGGTGGCTCAGCTCCCTGCGCCCCAAGAGACCCAACTCCCGCCCTTCGATGAGCACCCGTCCGGACGTGGGGTGGTCGAGCGCCCCGATCAGATTGAGGAGCGTCGTCTTGCCCGAACCCGAAGGCCCGTAGAGCGCCGTCAGCTCGCCTGACCGCACCTGGAGGTCGAGCCCGCGCAGCGCGCGCACTTCGACGCGTCCCTGCTGGTAGACCTTCGTCACCCCCTCGACGAGGACGATGGCGTCGGATTCGTTCGTGCTCACGCGCGCCTCACACGAGCCGGATGGTTTCGACCGGGGCGACACGCCCCGCCTTCCACGCCGGGTAGAGCCCGGCGGCCAGCGTCGCCACGAGGGCGGCCACGGCGATGAACACGGCATTGCCCGGGAAGATCTCGACCTTGAAGACCGACGGAACCCCGATGCCCGCGACCTCGGCGCCTCCCTGCCCGACCATCATCGACATGTCGATGCCGTGCTGGTTCAGGTACAGGTACGGCCACGACGTGAGCAGCGTCCCGACCACCAGCCCGACCAGGCCCATCCACAGGCTCTCGGCCATGACGAGGAAGTGGATGTCGCCCGGGCTGTAGCCGATGGCGAGCATGATTCCGAACTCCCGCATCCGCTCGGTGACGCTCACGAACAACGTGTTGAAGATCCCCGCGGCGATCAGCACGGCGATGAGGATCTTCATGAAGTTCGCGCCCCCGACCTTCATCGCGATGAAGCCGGCGAGCTCCGGCTGGTTCTCGTGCCAGGGGACCGCGACCGCACCGCCTTCGAGCTTCGCGCCCAGGCGCGCTGCCACCTCGTCGCTCCGGCGCTGGTCGTCGATGAAGACGGCAACCTGCGTGGCCTCATCGGGCGCATAGCCGAGCGCCTGTCGGAGCGTGTTGAGCGGCAGGAGGGCGAGCCCGCCGTCCACGCCCGGCGCACCGGTGTGCACGATCCCCGAGACCCGGGCCAGCCCCGCGACGATGTCGCCGTTCTTGTCGGTCAGGTTGTAGACGACCTTCTTGCCGAGCGTGACGTCCAGGTTATCGGCCAGGCGTGAGCCGAGCACGATCCCGTCCGCGTCGGCGGACGGGAACATCTTCCCCTCCACGAAGGCGTTCATGACCGCCAGCGTCGTCGAGTCCTCCTGTGCGGGATCGATCGCCACGAACCCGGCGCCACGGCTGTTCGTCGCAGTGGACAGCAGCGTCTGGCCAACGATGCGCACCACCACCTTCGTGACCTCCGGCTCCGCGCGCGCCACCTTCGTGATCGCGTCGGTTCCGAGCACCGTCTTGTCGAGCGTCGGCGCGTCGATGAGCTCCGGGTGCTGCACCGTGACGTGCCCGCCGCCGAGGCGCGCAGCCAGGTCGATCATGTCGGCCCAGTTCCGGTCCTGGAGGGCCGTCATGAGGGTGGCGAGCAGGAGGCCGAAGGCGATCGAGAAGAGCGTGAGCACCGTGCGACGGCGATTGCGCCACAGGTTGCGCCAGCCGATCCGCAGCACCAGCGAGAGACCCATAAGCGTCGCCCTCTCCCCTCAGCGATGTTGGATCGCGCGGATCGGGCTGATCCACGCGGCCTTCGTGGCCGGATAGACCGCCGCGATCGCGACGATGAGGAGGAGCGTGAACAGGGGCTCGAGAATCACGTTCGGCTCGACGACGCCCCGCCAGATGGGATCCATCACCAGACCCATCACGGCCATCCCGCCCAGCTTGCCCATGTCGATGCCCACGTTCACGAGGTACCACAGCCCCGGCACGGCCAACGCCAATCCGATCAGGACCGCCAAGGCGGTCTGGACCGCGCACTCGCCGAAGATCACCAGGAGCACCTGCGTGGGCGCCCACCCGATCGCCTTCAGCACCCCGAACTCGCGGATCCGCTCGAAGACGGCCATCAGCATCGCGTTGAGGATGAGGATCCCGATGGCGATGTAGACGATCAGGAACACCATCACCATCAGGCCGCGCGCCGAGTCCAGCATCGACGCGAGCGTGGGCGACAGCTCGCGCCACGTCTCCACCCGCTCCTCGGGTGCGAGCGTGCGCACGTCGGCTGCGAACGCGTCCAGGTCCGCACCCTCGGGCCGGCGCAGGATGATCTCGTGCGCCCCCACCGGAAACACGAAGAACCGGCGGAAGGCGTCCGCGGTCATGAAGACGCCCGCGCGATCGACCCCCTCGCTCACGCCCTGGAGCACGCCGCGTACCGTGTACAGGTCGTTCGCCATGCTCCCGTCGGAGGCCTGGCTCAGCAGGATCAGCTCGTCGCCCGGCTCGACGACCAGTGTACGGGCGAGCTGGGCGCCCACGACCACCCCGTACGGGTCGCTCGGGTCGAGCCAGGCTCCCTCCCGGATGCGCTCGTCGATACGGCTCACACGCGCGTCGCGCGCGACGTCGATGCCGTGGATCTGCACCCCCGCGGACGCCTCCGCCGCCGCGCCCAGGCCGAAGCCGAGGAGGCGCGCCGACGCCGAGTATCCGCGCTCGTCGAAGCGCCGGAGCAGCTCGTCGGAGTCCTCGATGCTCGAGTAGAGCGACGGATCGTCCCGGTACTCCGGGGCGTGAATCTGCACGTCACCGAGCTCGAGGTCGAGGACGTTGCGCTCCATTGCGCGCAGGTAGCCCTGCACCAGGCTCGAGTAGAGGATCATGACCGTGAACGCCAGCGTCGTGGCCGCGACCGTCACCACGGATCGGCGCCGGTTGCGCCACACGTTGCGCCAGGCCATGCGCAGGAGGTTCAGAGCTCGTCACCCCAGGTCGGTGGGAACGTCGGCAGTGTCTGGGGAGGGATGCATGAAGCTAACGGTAGTGGCTGGGCGTTGCGGGACTATATGATAGATGATAGCATATGTCCATGAGCGCTCCCCACGGGTCCGACGACCACCTCCCCCTCACCGCCCTGGATCTCTCCGTGCTGCTCGTGCTGACGGAGGAGGCGTCCTGGGGCTACGGCATCGTGAAGGCGGTGTCCGAGCGTTCGCGTGGCCGGCTGGAGCTGGCCCCCGGCAACGTGTACCAGGCGCTGGACCGGCTCATCGCCCGGAGATGGATCAGGGCGCTCACGCGCGACGAGCTGCCCGACGAGGCGGATCCGCGCCGGCGCTATTACGCGATCACGCCGGCCGGGGTGAGTGCGGCGGCCGCCGAAGCGCGACGCCTGAAGGACATGATGCCTTCGTTGGAGCGTGTGTTGCACCCGCGCCCGAACGAGGGCTGAGACGGTGTCGGGCGCGGAGGGGCCGGGAAAGATCCGCGAGTGGCTCTACCGCCGGATCCTCCGTGCCCACCCCGCGGAGTTCCGTCGCAAGCACGAGGACGAGCTGCTTTCGACGTTCGGAGAGGCCTGGGCCGATCGGGTCCGGGGGCTCGGCCCGCGTGCGGCGCTTCGGTTCTGGTGGCGATTGGTCATGGCGGAAATCCGGGCGGGCCTTCGGCAGCGCCGGGAGGGCTCCCATGGATCGTCCCTGCGGGGCGGCGCGTCGCCGGCCTCCGATCTCGTGACCGACCTGCGCTTCGCGCTGCGCATGTTCGGGCGCAGCCCCGGCCTCACGGTGGCGGTCGTCGTCACGCTGGGCATCGGCCTCGGCGGCGCGTCGGCGGTGTTCGGGACCTTCTACACCGTCTACAGGAGTGCTCTGCCCTTTCACGACGGCGACCGTCTGGTGCGGCTCCGAAGCTACGTCCTGGGCCCGGACGGGGAGCAGCGAGCCTATAACTTCCCTCCCAGGGACGCGGTGGTCGTTCGCGAGGAGAATCGGACCTTCACCGACCTCGTCGCCATGAACGGCAGCAGCCTGGCCCTTCCGGGAGAAGGGTCGCCGGAACGGGTCTCCGCCGTGGGCGTGACCGCGGGTTGGAACGAGCTTCTCGGCGTCGAGCCCGACCTCGGCCGTTCGTTCACGACGGAAGAGGAGGCCGCGGGAGCGAGCGCGGGTGTCGCTCTCATCTCCCACGCGCTCTGGCTGCGTCGCTTCGGAGGGGATCCGGCTGTCATCGGGCGCACGCTGGCGGTCGACGGAGGCACTCTGACGATCGTGGGGGTGATGCCCCCGCGCTTCAACTACCCGTACGCCGCCGAGATCTGGACGCCCTTCCGCCTGGATCCCACGGACGCCCGCTCCCACGACCTCAACGCCGTGGCACGGATGCGCGACGGCGTGGACGTGGCGGCGGTCCGGGCGGACATGGCCCGCATCTACAGCGCGCTTCGCGAGGCGACCCCGGGCACGGCGACCGACGAGGGGATCCTGGTCACCACCGTGCGGCAGGACTTCATCCGTGACGACGGGCGGATGGTCCAGGCCCTGCTGGTGGCGGTGGCGTTCTTCCTCCTCTTGGCGTGCGTCAACGTCGCCAACCTCCTCGCCGCCCACTTCGTCACGCGCCGCAGGGAGATGGGCATACGAGCGGCGCTGGGCGCCGGCGGGGGACGGCAGCTCCGTCAGACGCTGACGGAGACCCTGCTGCTCTTCCTGGCGGGCGGCGCCGTTGGACTCCTCCTGGCCAACTGGCTCGGGGATGTCCTGCGGGTGCTTCTGCCGAACGTCTTCCGGACCGAGCTCGACGTGGGAACGCCCGGCCTGGGCGCCCCGGTGGCCGCGTTCGCCTTGGCCGCCGCCCTGCTGGCAGGCGTGATCTCGGGGGCCGCCGCGGCCCACCGTGGGTCGCGCGGAGACCTCCGCCACGTTCTGCACGAGGGAGGGCGCGGCGCCTCGACCAGCGGAGCGCGAATCCAGGACGCCCTCGTGGTGGCGGAGCTGGCGCTCTCCGTGGTGCTGCTGCTGGGGGCGGGCGTGATGTTCGACCACTTCCGGCGACTCAGCCGGGCGGATCTGGGGTTCGAGCCCGAGGGGGTGGAGACGCTGCAGGTGAGCCTGGAGGCGGACCGCTACGCCGACGGCCAGGCCCGGCTTCGGGTCATGCGATCCCTCGAGGCCCGCCTCGCCTCGCTGCCGGGGGTGGACGACGTCGGCGTGACGTCGGTGAACCCCCTCTGCTGCGGGGACTGGGGCGCGGCGGTGGAGATCGAGGGCCATCCTCCGCCTACGGACGGTACCCCCCTCCACATCGCACACCGCTACGTGACCCCAGGGTACTTCGCGACCATGGAGATCCCAGTCCTGCGGGGCCGGATCTTCCCCGGCGCCGACCGCCCCGGTGGCGAGCTGGAGGTGATGGTGGACGCGAACATGGCCCGCCGACACTGGCCCGGCGAGGATCCCGTGGGCAAGCGGATCCGGATCGCCCGGGACGGGGAACCATGGAGGACCGTCGTGGGCGTGGTGGGCTCCATCGAGGCGGCGGGCGACTACGACGAGGGGTGGTACCTGCCCTTCTACCAGCAGCCCATGGGTCGCTCCAACGGCATGTTGCACATCATGGTGCGCCTGCGTGACGACCGCCTCGTGGCGGACGTACGGAGAGCGATCGTGCAGGTGGACCCGGATCTCCCGGTCTTCGAGGTGGCGGCCATGTCGGATCTCCGACACCAGAACCTGTCCCAGGACCGGCTCGGCGCGGTCATGACCGCGACCTTCGCCGCCTTCGGGCTGCTTCTGGCCACGGTGGGCCTGTACAGCCTCATGGCGTACCTCGTGGGCCTTCGAACGCGCGAGATCGGGACGCGCATCGCGCTGGGCGCGTCAGGGGCCGATGTCCTGCGCCTGGTCCTGACCCGAGCCGGGAGGCTCGTGGTCGTCGGCTCGGCCGCGGGCCTGGCGCTGGCCCTCGCGCTCAACCACGTCCTGCGGGGGATCGTCGTGGGCGTGCGCATGGCAGGGCCCGGGCTCGTCCTCCCCATCCTCGCCGTGCTGCTGGCGGTGGGGGGAGGCGCCGTGCTGGTTCCGGCGCTGCGGGCAGCTCGCGTCGACCCGGTGCGGGCGTTCGGGGCGGAGTGACCGGGACAGGCTCTCGCGCGTAGCTCCTCAGCCAGGCAGCGCCGCGGCAGCCACGTCCTCCACCCCGTCGAGGAATGCGTGGAACAGGGCCCCCGCCACCGGTCCCACCCGACCGTCGGCCACGGGCCTCCCGTCGATGGCGACGGTGGGCAAGACCTCCGTGGTCGTGCCGGTGAAGAAGGCCTCGTCGGCGTGGGCCAGCTCCTCGAGCCGGATCGGCCGCTCCTCCACCGCGTATCCCGCCTCGCGGGCCAACTCGAGGACGTACTCGCTCCCGTGGCGGCGTGCGAAAAGCAGCAGCGGAGGCATACACGGTTGGCCCCGCCTTCCACAGGGCCTCGCGCGTGTCCAGCAGCCCTTCGCCCTCCGCGTCCAGGGCGTGGTTGTTCGCGGTGGAGACCACGTCGAATCCCGCCCACCGCAGGCCGTCGGCGAACGCCATGGGCGTACGGAACGCGCGGCTGTGGCACGCATCGTCGGACAGCGGCGTCTCCAGGTTGGCGAAGGCGATATCCGCCTCCCTGAGCACCGGCGCGATGTTGTGGAACGGATGGCGCGCCTCATCTTCCGGGGAATCGCGAAGCCTGCCCCGGCGGGCGGCGCCCGCCGGGGCAGGATCACGCGTCGATCACGGCACGTTCGGGTTCGTCGCCGCCTCGTTCTGGCTGATGGGAATGCACTTGTCCCGGTTGCTCAGGAACGGGTCGTTGAAGCGCACGAGCTCGAACAGGTGACGCCCTTCCATCCACAGCACGATGTTCCGCTCCGTGCGCAGGACGGTCCACGCCTCGTCCGTCGTGGCGGCGCTCACCGTGGGCACACCTGCAGCCGTGCGCACCTCGTTCACCTTGGCCACGGCGCCGCTCACGTCGTTCGAGCGGAGCAACGCTTCGGCCTCGATGAGGCGCATCTCGTCGCCCGCGCTGAGGTCGATGTCGCTGGACCACTCGGGGTACTTGTCCTGACGGTAGAACGGCGAGGTGCCGTCTACGCCGTATACGCCTTCGTCGACCCACGGAACCCTCGGGTCGCCGACGACGTCGGCGGCCCAGGTCCCCCACACCGTGAAGTAGCGGCGCTTGTGCGACTCGTTCGCCAGCCAGTTCCACTCCCGGTCCGAGTTGTCGGAGAACTTCGCTTCGAAGTGATAGCCGGTGGGGACCCTCGCGGCGTCCTGCGCGGCCCCCGCGTAGTCACCCTGGTCAAGGCGCACCTGGGCCCTGCCCGCGTAGGCGGCCGTCAGCAGGTCCGTCTCTCCCTGGGACTGCGCCATGGTGATGGCGGTGTCGAAGTAGCCCTCGGCGCGCTGGAAGTGGACCGATCGGTCCTGGGGTGCGCCTCCATCGATGATGGCAACGCACACGTTCTCGCCCAGAAGCCGGTTCGAGTATCCGGCCCACACGTGGGCCTCGGTGGCGAGCGGGCTGCTGTTGAACCCGTCACCCAGGACTTCCCTGATGCGATCGATACCGTGTTCAGCGACCCAGCGGGCGGTGTGCATGTTGGACCAGAGCCCGTTGACGTGACGGGGCTCGATCGTGCCTTCCTGCATGAAGATCTCGGCCTCGAACGCACCGCTGTGCCAGATGTCACGGCTGGCGATGCCCATGAAGTACCCGATGTCGTCCGTCACGCGCGACAGGTCGGCCCCCATCCCAACCACCAGCGTCTTCAGCGCCTCCTCGCTGTTCAATGCGTCGTCGTCGATGCGACCGGGATTCGTGACGCCCAGGTCGCACGAGCTCGCCGCCAGGACCCCGCCTGTAAGAACCAGGGTGACCACCGCCCGGAAGGGCGCGGTGAGCCGGGATCCGTTCGCATATGCTGCTGCGTCTTTCTTAGACATTTGGATCCCCCGGTCAGAACGTGATGTAGAGTTTGGCGACGATGGACCGCTGCGGTGGAAGCGTGTAGTAGTCCACCCGCCGGAAGTTCTCCAGGCCGCTGGGGCCGCCTTCGATCACCTCCGGATCGAGGCCCGTGTAGTCGGTGCTCTTGAAGAGGTCACGTCCCGAGACCGAGAGCGTGGCCGAGCTGACCCGGGCAGGTATCCACGACTCAGGGATGGAGAAGCTCACCGTCACGTCGCGGAGCTTGAAGAAATCCGCCGACTCGACCCACTGGTCGTAGCCGCGCAATCCGGACAGACAGCGCGCCCGGTCGATGGCCTTGATCTGGTCCCGTTGACCGGCGGCATCCTTCTCCTGGGCATCTGTACACGCGGGCCAGATACTGCGCGTGGTGTTCAGGTACGCGGTGGCGTTGACGATATGGCCTCCGGTGCTGAGCTCGCCCAGCGCACTCACCGACACCCGGCGGTAGCGCACGTCGGTGTGCACACCCAGACCGAAGGTCGGGAACGTGCCTCCCAGGAACGCGTCGCTTTCGAACTCGGGCTCAGCGAGGGCGTCGGGGTTGAGCACCTTGCGTCCGAAGAACGACGGCGGCGCGTACCCCTCCTTGATCCACTGCTCGTAGCCTTCGCTGAAGGGGGCGGCTCCCCCCATGTCGACGACCTCGCTGTGCGTCGTGGTGAGCGTGGTGCCGACGTTCCAGCCCAGATCCTCGGTCTGCACGACCAGGGCGTTGGCCGTGAGCTCGACGCCGTGGCTCTGGACTTCACCCACGTTGCGTACCTGGGCGCCAGGGAACCCGTCAGTGGGGATCCCGAGGACCGGGAAGAGCGCGTCCAGTGTCTTGGCGTTGTAGTACGTGAGCTCGGCCGAGAGGCGCGACCCGAACAGCGCGGCGTCGAACCCCAGCTCGATCTCGCGCGTGCGCTCGGGGCCGAGGTTGGGGTTGCCCAGGTTCTGCGGTGTGACGCCCGGCTGCGCCTCCATCCCGGCGATGGGCTGCCACGTCCGTACGGCGTCGAAGGCGCCGGGCGCGCGGCCCGCCGCGCCGAGGGCAGCGCGCAGCCGCAGGCTGTTGACCCAGCCCACCGACCAGAAGTCCTCGTCGGAGATCACGTACGACGCGCTGACCTTCGGATAGTACTGGAAGCCGTAGCTGTCGCCGAACGTGCTGCTTCCATCCATGCGCAGCCCGCCGATCAGGAAGAGGCGGTCGTTGAAGCCGACCGTCTCCTGGACGAAGAAGCCCGCGTTCACCTCGCGAATGCGGGTCTCGGAGGCGTGGGTCTGCGCGGCGGAGCTCACCGTGGGCTCGCCGGGTCCGGAGAACTGGAGTCCGCCCGCGTCGACGTTGAGGCGACTCTCGTCGTAGAGCTGACTGCCCCACGTGGTCGTGGAGCGCATCGACGACGTCACCTCCTTCTCCCACGTGCCCGTGTACTCGGCCGTCATCGACCGGTCGCGGAAGCGCTGCACCCCGATCGTGCCGCCCGGGTCCAGGTAGTAGCCCCAGGGCAGCAGCCCCAGGTTCTCCGCCTCGACCTGGTGCAGCCCGAGCTGGACGCGGTTGCGCAGGTTTCCGGTGACGTAGTCGAAGCGGGCGCCGCTGATGAAGTTGTCGGTGATGCCCCGAAGCTCCGTGGTCAGGACCCAGCTCTGGTCCCGGTTGCCCGGCCAGTACCCCTTGCCGATGCGCATCACGTTCAGGACGTAGCCGTGCCGGTTGTTGGAGTCGGGCACGTAGCGGGTGTTGCGGTGCGTGTAGGAGTTGTTCAGCTCGACGCTCAGCCCCTCGTAGAGCTTGACCGTGAAGTTCCCGGTGACGCCCCAGTTCTTCGACTCCTGCGTGTCGACGATGCCCTTGGCGTCGTTGTAGTCACCGGAGATGAAGTATTGCAGGCCCTCGTTGCCGCCCCGCACCGAGCCCGAGAGTCCCTGCACCGCACCCGTGCGCTTGATGTTCACGAGGTCGAGCTGCGTGGGATCCTGTTTGATGACGCTGCTCACGTCGGGCCAGAAGTTCCCGCCTCCCGTGACCGACATGGACCATTGAGGCGCGCCCGCGCTGCCGCGCTTGGTGAAGACCTGGATCACGCCTGCGGACGCCTCCGTACCATACAGGGTCGTGGCCGCGGCGCCCTTGATGATCTCGATGCGCTCGATGTCCTGCGGGTTGATATCGTCCAGGCTCATCCCGCTGGTCCGTGGGCCCCGGGAGTCCTCGAGATTGGCGGGCGGCACGCGGCTCGTGGACAGGCGCACGCCGTCCACGTAGATCAGCGGTTCGTTGCCCTGGGACACCGACGTGACACCCCGCAGCTGGATCGTCCCGCTGGCCCCGACCTGGCCGGAGACAGAGAGACTGCTGACGCCGGCCACGGTCCCCCTGAGAATGGACTCGACGTTGGTGATCGGCTTGGCTTCGGTGGCGGACATGTCGATCTGAGCCAGCGAGTTCCCGATCGTCCGACGGCGTGCCGCGGCCCCGACGCCGGTGACCACGATCTCGTCCAGCGTGACGGCTTGCTCGCCGACGCGGAAATCCACGGCGACCGTGCCGCCCGCGGGCACGGTAACGGTCTGGGTCTGCGAGGCGAAGCCGATGCTGGTGACCGTGACCCGATGCTGGCCGGCCGGGACCGACAGGATGATGAACCGACCGTCGTCGCGCGACAGCGCGCCAATGTTGAGGTCGGCGATCGAGACCTGAGCGGCCGAGATGGGCCCGTTGGTGGACGAGTTGGTGACCCGCCCCGTGATGGTGCCGGTCTGTTGCGCGGACACGTCCGTTGACGCCCCGCACAGGAAGAACGCGAGGGCGACGACCGGAAGAACGTTCTGTCGGAGCCGGCGCTTCACACCCCGGTCGACGATGATCCATGACGTGGATGGGCGCATGTTTCCCTCCGTGAAGCCGTGGAATCGATGGTGCTCTTCGTGAAATCGATGGTGCTCTTCTATGATCAACGGCGCATAGCGGGTGCTGCGCCCCCCCCTCGCATAAGAAATGCAGTTCGGTTTTGCCGAACATAGTTGCATGAAATAGGACTCCCGCCTCGCCCAGGCAAGGTCTTCTCGTTGTCTCCTGGCGTTCATCGTAGGCGATGGAGTAGCGGAACGCGGTGCTTGCGCATGCACGATCGACGCATAAGCATGAGGTTGCACGAGACAAGACCGTGTTCCGTAAAATGGACCCCCCGATTCGCGAACGGCCCCGATGCTCGACAAGGCGATGGCGCTGCTGGAGCTCTTCCAACCCACTCGGACGGACCTCGGCGTGGTCGAAGCCGCCGAGCTCCTGGGGATGCCGAAGAGCACGGCGTCGCGGCGCCTCACCGCGATGGAGGCGTCGGGGTTCCTGGATCGCGATCCGGTATCCCAGCGCTATCACCTGGGAATCCGGTTGGTGACGTTGGGGCATCTGGCTCGCCAGGCGACCCCCCTGCAGCGTGCGGCTCGCTCGTTCCTGGCGGCGCTCACCGAGGCTACGGGGGAGACGTCGGACCTGGTGCTGTTGCGAGGCCGCGAAGCCGTCAACGTGGAGGCGGTGGAGAGCCCGCGTCCCATGAAGCACGTGGGCTGGGCTGGCCGGCACATTCCCCTGCACGCGACCGCGGCCGGCAAGTCCCTGCTCGCATGGCTGCCCGAGGCCACGGCGGGCGCACTCGTTGAGCTACCGCTCATGAGTTTCACCCCTCGGACGATCCACTCGCTCGAGGAGTTGCTAGCCGAGTTGAAGGAGGTGCGGCGCGCCGGCTACTCCACCTCGATCGGAGAGTTCGAAGAGGATCTCGTGGGCGTCGCGGCGCCTGTCATGAACCACCTCGGGGAAGCCGTGGCGTCGATCACCATCGGTGCTCCGGCGAGTCGTGCCGGTGCCACGGCCATGCCCCATCTCATCCGCTCCGTGGTGGACACCGCGGAGGCCATGTCCGCCAAGCTGGGTCACCAACGGAGGCCGCGGTCGTCATGAAGCGTATCCTATGGGCATTGTCCGCTTTCGCCTTCCTTCTGCTCCCAGCTTGCCTGACGGCGCAGGAGCCCTTCGACCTCATCATCCGGAACGGCCGCGTGCTCGACGGTACCGGAACGCCCTGGTACTACGCCGACGTGGGGATCCGGGGGGACCGGATCGCCGCCGTCGGGAGGCTCGGTAACGCGCCCGCACGTCGGACGATCGACGCTGCGGGCCGGTACGTGACACCCGGCTTCATCGATCTCCACTCGCACTCGGGGCCTGGATTGGCCACGCCCGACCTCAGTGAAGGCCGCCCCCTCCTGGCCCAGGGCATCACGACGACGTTCGTGAACCCGGACGGCGGCGGGCCCATCGATCTGGTCGAGCAGCGCAGCCAGCTCCTGACTGACCGCCTCGGACCCAACGTGGCCCTGCTGGTCCCCCATGGGTCCGTGCACGGGGCGGTATTGGGGATGGAGGACAGAGTCCCAACGCCCGCCGAGTTGGAACGCATGAGGGCCATGGTCCGCGAAGGCATGGAAGCGGGCGCCTTCGGCTTGTCGAGCGGGCTGTTCTATGCCCCAGGGAGTTATGCGAAGACCGAGGAGGTGGTGGAGCTCGCCAAGGTGGCCGCCCGGTACGGCGGGGTCTATACAAGCCACATCCGCGACGAGGCGGACTACAGCGTGGGCGTCGTCGCCGCCGTTGACGAGGTGATCCAGGTGGCGCGGGAGGGAGGGCTTCCGGGCATCGTGACGCACATCAAGGTCCTCGGCCCCCGCGTCTGGGGCTACTCCGCCGCGCTGGTCAAGCGTATCGACCGCGCCCGCGAGCAGGGCGTGCAGGTCTGGGCCGACCAGTATCCCTACACGGCTTCGCAGACGGGACTGACCGCCGCGCTGGTTCCGAGGTGGGCCGAGGTCGGCGGGCACGAGGCCCTCGTTGGCCGTCTCCGCGACCCGGAGGTCTGGCCACGGCTACGCGGGGAGATGGCCGAAAACCTGGACCGCCGCGGCGGAGCCGACCGCATCCAGTTCGTGCGTTTCGAGCCCGATCCCTCCATCGAGGGCAGGACGCTCGAGGACGTCGCGTCCGCGCGAGGCATGGACGTGTTGGACGCGGCCAGGGACATCGTCGCCCAGGGAGAAGCGGGGATCGTGTCGTTCAACATGGACCCCGACGACGTGGCGCTGCTCATGCGCCAACCCTGGACGATGACGTGCACGGACGGCGACCTGGTACGATCCGGAGAGGGAGTTCCGCATCCCCGCGCGTATGGCGCATTCGTCCGCAAGATCCAGCAGTACGTTGTGGAAGAGGGGGTGCTCGATCTGGCCACGGCGATCCGCACGATGACTTACACCCCGGCCACCGTCACGGGCGTGAAGGACCGTGGGATGATCCGGGTGGGCGCCTATGCCGATGTGCTGGTCTTCGACCCGAACGGTCTGAAGGACGTGGCCACGTACACCAACCCCCACCAGCTCGCACAGGGGATGGACTGGGTGGTGGTGAACGGACGCGTGGCCCTCGACCAGGGCAACTTCACCGGCGCGCTGTCGGGGACGGTCCTGACCCACACCCCCCGTTGACTTCATGAACGACGTCGAGAGGCTCCGGATGCGATCGCGATCCTTCTTCCTGTTCGCTGCCCTGACCACGGCCCCCCTCCTCCCGGCGGCCGCTGCCGCACAGACGACCTACGACGTTGTGCTGCGCCACGGCATGGTGCTCGACGGAACCGGCAACCCCTGGTACCGCGCGGACGTGGCCATCCAAGGCGACCGGATCGCCGCCGTAGGAGACCTCTCGAACGCCCACGGCCGGCGGGAGATCGACGCGTCGCGCCTGTTCGTCTCCCCGGGGTTCATCGACGTGCACTCCCACTCGGGACCGGGACTCACTACTCCCGAGCTGAGCGGCGCCGTGCCCCTCCTCGCCCAGGGGATCACCACCGTCTTCATCAACCCCGACGGTGGTGGTCCGACGGATCTCGTGGCCCAGCGCGCGGCTCTCGAGAAGGACGGCCTGGGCGTGAACGCCGCCCAGCTCGTGTCGCACGGGACGATCCACGAGGAGGTCGTGGGGATGGGCGACCGCGATCCGACGCCCGACGAACTGCAGCGCATGAAGGACCTGGTTCAGGCCGGGATGGAGGCCGGGGCGTTCGGACTATCGAGCGGGCTCTTCTACACGCCCGCGGCGTTCTCCAAGACCTCCGAGGTGGTCGAGATGGCCAAGGTGGCCGCCCGCTACGGCGGCGCGTACACCAGCCACATCCGCGACGAGTCCGACTACACCGTCGGACTGATGGCCGCGGTGGACGAGGTCATCACGGTGGCCCGGGAGGCCGGGCTCCCGGGGGTCGTGAGTCACGTGAAGGCGCTCGGCCCGCACGTTTGGGGGTTCTCGACGGCGATCGTCGAGCGGGTGGAGGGCGCGCGGCGCCAGGGCATCGAGGTGTGGGCGGACCAGTACCCCTACGAGGCGTCGGGAAGCAGCGTACAGAGCGCCCTCGTGCCCCGTTGGGCCCAGGACGGCGGCGATGAGGCGATGATCGCCCGCCTCGACGATGCGACAACGAAGGACCGGCTCCGCGCAGAGATGTGGGAGAACCTCGACCGGCGCGGCGGCGCCGACCGGCTGCAGATCCGGCGCTTCGAGCCGGATCCCTCCATGGAGGGCAAGACGCTCCAGGAGCTCGCCGACGCCACGGGCGTCGATCCCATCGAAATGGCCCAGCGCCTGCTCCGCCGGGGCGGCGCCGCGTTCGTGTCGTTCAACATGAATCCCCGCGACGTGGAAACGCTCATGCGCCAGCCGTGGACGATGACGTCCACCGATGGAGACCTGGTGCCCATGGGGCAGGGCGTGCCCCACCCACGGAGCTACGGGACCTATCCGCGCAAGATCCGCCTGTACGTGAGAGAGAAGGGCGTCCTCGACCTCGCCCAGGCCGTCCGGAGCATGACGTCGCTCCCGGCCGCTGTGTTCCGGGTGAAAGACCGGGGGCAGCTCCGGCCGGGAGCGTTCGCCGACTTGGTGGTCTTCGACCTCGACCGTGTGCGTGATCTCGCCACGTTCCAGGAGCCCCACCAGCTGTCCGAAGGAATGGTCTACGTGCTGGTGAACGGCCGACTCGCGGTCGACGGTGGCGACTTCACCGACGCCAGGGCCGGTCGGGTCCTGAACCGCCGCGCCAACTAGGAGGCAGTGATCATGCGCCGTGCACACCCTCTGGCCTTCTTGCTCCTGGTGGGCACCGCAGGTTGCGGCGGGCCCACGTACGATGTGGTCCTCCAGGGCGGCACGGTCGAA
>Ga0315556_1000594_pt1 | contig 22499 bp, 17 predicted proteins | sample SalMarSW160310MG_FD_202112 | JGI IMG/M metagenome (GOLD analysis project Ga0315556, IMG submission 202112) | Salt marsh sediment microbial communities from the Plum Island Ecosystem LTER, Massachusetts, United States - Salt Marsh Sediment SW1603-10 ...
GCAGCACGGCATCCACCGCATCGAGTAAATCGGCCCGTACCATACTTATTTCGTCAATCACCAACAAATCAAGGCTTTGGATAATCCGTTTTTTTTCTTTGCTGAACCTGAACAGGCGCTGCTTATTGCGCTCGTATGTCTCGGTGCCCGGCACAAATGGGCCAAAGGGCAGCTGAAAAAAAGAATGGAGTGTTACCCCGCCGGCGTTGATCGCCGCAACACCGGTTGGAGCGGTGATAATCATCCGCTTGGCCGTGTTCTTATGCAGATTATGGAGAAAGGTTGTTTTGCCGGTGCCCGCCTTACCCGTCAGAAAAATATTGCAGCCGGTATACTGAACAAAGTCGTTGGCGAGTTGCAGTTCATGGTTTGCGGAGGACATAGTTTTCCTGGTCATGCGCGTTGTTGAACGAAGCCCTTAACAATGTACTCTTTCAACCGCTGAGTGGCCCAGATCCGAAAGCGGGTGGCAATCAGGCTTTTTACCCGGTAGCCCACCGAAATAATCATATCCAGATTGAAATAATCCAGTTCGCGCCGAACATCCCGGTTGCCCTCCCGGCGAACTGTTAAGAATTTCTTAATAGTTGCCTCCGGGATTAGTTCCCTTTCATGAAAGATGTTTTTGATATGTTCATTGATGGTGGGAACCGTTACTTGAAAAAGATCCGCCATCAGTTTCTGGGTGAGCGAAACGGTTTCATCCTGCAGCCGCACATCAAGTCTTACCTGTCCGTCCTCGGTCTGATACAACAGGAACTCTCCGCCGGCTTTTCTGGGTGCAAGTTCATTCATATTCTGGCCCTCCTTCCATGAAATCGAATAGCGTCGCCTGGGCCGGGTTGCCCTTGCCGTACTTCCTGAAGTTCCGAGCCTGCTTTGTCTACCGACACGGGCATAGTCTGTTTTCGTCCAAGGGTATACGCGTTCCACTGTGGGACGTAGGATGGACAGCTCGGAGCCGATGGCGGATAGGTCCATACATTTGCCTGACCATGCTGCCAGTGTGGTTTTACCGCATTGCCTTGGATCGCTCAGTAGCAGTACACGCCTTTCTAACATCAGCTGTTTGATGGTCGCCTTTTGCCATCTTTGGTAACGTTTTATCATTTCGGATTTTCCTGCCGCGAGGTGATTATTATTCGTGTCGCTATTTTTACATTCAAAATCCCGCGATTATGCAACTTTTATTGCCGCGTTTTGATATATTTATCTAATATCAAGAGATAGCAGCATTCACTCAGGCGGAATTTCTTAATCGAGGAGAAAGGCGTCAGATAGAGGAGAGGCCGTCCGTATTACCAGTGAGCAGCCATTTTCATACGGGCAAGACAGATACCCGCCGCCCGCTTATCTCACGTTCCTCTACCTGGGCGTGGGTGAGCATGATCCCTGATGGCAGATCCAGAGACGCGAAGGCATCCTTACCCCGGCAAGCTCGCTTTTCTCGTTCAGCCGGGTCAATTCCCGGCAGACCCGGATGGCCTGCGTCGGCCGAATTACGAAATTATTGACCCTCTTTTTGCGGTGACCGGGGCCTGGATCTCCGGGGGGCTCCCTTCCGGGGTCTTCCCCTGGAAGGCTGCCGCCCTGACCTGGGTTGGGCCGTTTTTTTCACCTGGGGCGTTTTGATCTTGGGTGGCGGCGGCTTCAGCAGCGACGCATCGGGATACTCGCAGGCCATGGGGGTGCCCAGGTATTCCTCGATGGGGGGAAGGTAAAAGGAATCCCCCTCACTGGCAAAACTCACGGAAATCCCTGTTGCACCGGCACGCCCGGTTCGCCCGATGCGGTGCACGTAATCCTCGGGATCCCGCGGCAGAGTGAAGTTGATGACGTGACTGATGTCCTTCACATGGAGACCGCGTGCCGCCACGTCCGTGGCCACAAGGACGCGGATCTTTCCATTGCGGAAATCCTCGAGGGTCCTGATACGCTTGTTCTGGGGTATGTCTCCGGAAAGGATTGCGCAGTTGATCCCGTATTGCTTCAGTCGGTCTGCCAGGCGGACGGTCTGATCCCGTCGGTTGGTAAATACGAGGACCTTTTCCAGATTCTGCCCGATAATCAGATTCAGAAGGACGACAAACTTTTCATCCTTGGTGACAAGATAGACCAGTTGACTGACGGATTCCGCAGCCACATGCTCCCGTTCGATCTCCACATGAACGGGATCCCGGGTCCACTGCTGGGCCAGCCGTTCCACCTCCGGCGTCAAGGTGGCGCCGAAAAACATGGTCTGGCGCTTATCTTTGCCGGGTGTACTGTTGACGATCTTGCGAACATCGGGGATAAATCCCATGTCGAGCATACGGTCGGCTTCATCTATGACGAGGATTTCAAGTTTATAAAGCCGCGCCAGGTTCTGCCTCTGGAAATCGAGCAGTCGTCCAGGGGTGGCCACAATGATATCAATGATTTTTTCCGCCAGGGCACGTTTTTGCTTGTCGTAGCCCATCCCCCCAAAAACGGCCAGGATGTTGATATCCGTGTATTTCCCGATGGCCTGGGCGTCTTTTTCTATCTGCAGCGCCAGTTCCCGCGTGGGGGCCAGGATCAGGGCACGGGGGACACCGGGCCGTCTTTTGCCCTGCAGAGATTTCCTTAACAGGCGGGTGTAAATACTGACCAGGAAGGCGGCACTCTTTCCCGTTCCCGTCTGTGCCTGACCCGTGGCATCCGATCCTTCGAGGGTCTTGGGAATAATCATTTCCTGGATCGGCGTACAATACTGAAAGCCCAGGTCGGCTATGCCGTGCATGACTTTCACCGGCAGGGAAAAATCATGAAAGCGGTACCGACCCTCGATGACGGGGACATCAAATTCAGAGGCATCCCAGGCCGTTGCCGCTTCTTTCCGTTTGGATGAGCGACCGGACCCGGGCGTTTTGGGTCTTCCCCTTGAAGCCCGGACCGGGGCTTTTTTGGGTAAAACCGGAGCGATTTCTTCCTGAGGCAGCCTGTTTTGGTCTGCGGGTTTTCTAAACTGATTGCGAAATTTTCTAATGATGCGTTTGAACAAGGCTTTTCCTTTCTTCAACAGGGTCTTCCCGCGTAGGCAAATGAAGACTCCGGTATATGTAAGAAGAACTTTTTTGATTTATAATTTCATCCATGGTATAGGATCCTATCCATTCATTCAAGGGGCTTTACCTTGTGATGAAAAGAGTGATTGTTCAAAGCCTGGTTCTCATTCTCCTCGGGGCCGTCTGTTTCAGCGGGTACCTTCTTGCCCGGCATCTCCTTCAACTCCCCTTTAGAAAAACCAACGACGTCCTCCATCAGAAGGAATTCCCCATTAATCTGGATTTCCTGATCCCCGGAGGAACCCACATTGATGAAAAAATGACGATAAAGGAGGTCATCAACGCCCGTTTCAGGAAAAAGGCCGGGGTTGTTGAAACGACATTGAAAAGCCTGTCAAACCTCATCCCTCAAAAATACCTTTACGTGGCGGACCTTATACTGTTTGGTTTCTGGGTCTTCCTTTACCTGACTTTTCTCAGAGTTTTCACCTTTGCGGGATATGGCCGGGCCCTTCGTGTGAGTCTCTTCCTGGCCGGCTGCACCTATTACTTCATGCCGGATTTTTCTCCCGGGAAGGTCGACGACGTTTTCTTGATCTCCGCGGTTCTCCTGATCCTCGCTACAAGGACATACCTCTGCCACAGGAGAAAAAGGACTTTGGGATCATCTTGAATGCAAAATGGAATCAATCCTCTCCATACTTCCATTTGCGATATTTTTTCATATAGTCTTCAGCGACCTGACCGGGGTCAAGATTCAGAGTTTTCGCATAGCTGACCACGAAACCCCTGACATAGGTTTCGGGGGGAAGCGCATTGAAGTCTTCATTCTCTATGTTCTCCAGGTGTTGAATTTGTATTCTTGTGGTAAGGGCGATATTGTGGAGGTCTATGCCTTTTCTCTCCCTTATTTCCCGCAGGGTCTGTCCGCTGAAATCTGTAATCTCAAGAGGAGGCAGATCACTCTCACCAATGCCTGAAGGCGGGCTTTCCCCATCACCTTCACGACGGTTTTCCTTTTCGTAGATCACCGCCAGGAGCTCGTACGCTTCTTCGATTTCCCGGAGTATTTCCCCTTTGCGCTCCTCCGTAACCTCATCTTTTATGGGAAGGGTGACGATGGAATCCTCTGAATACAGTGACTTCAGATGCTGATACGCTTCGCGAATTTCCAGGAAAGAGGCCCCGGGGCCGATTTCCAGGATCTCAAGATATCTTTTGTATTCTTCTGATTGCATGTTCATACCCTTAACTGCATGTCCTTCCCACCCAAAAGGTTCTCTGTGACTCTCTCAATTTCCCCGGCACAACGGGATTCCGGACAAGCCTGCATAAAGGGCTGCCTCTTGTTGATGCACCTGGGAATGATGGGATCGTATTCAACATAGCCGGCATATTTCGCGTCCACACTGAAATATTTCCTGCAAATACTCTTGACGGATCTTCCAATGGCTACCTCCTCGCCCGTTGTGATTCGGTTCAGGATGATATGGGCGCGGAAGGTTGATAACTCCTGATTGATGCTCTTCTCCAGCATGGGAGAAACACTCCGGAGGTATTCCAAGAGCTGGTTCAGATTTCCTATATTGTGTTTCTCCTTGTTTTTCCACGTCTCTTGAACGACCTCTTTGAAGCCATGGTCTCCCAATGTCTTCATCAGATTTCGAAAAAAGGCATTTTTCAAGAAATAGTAGCTGTTTTCAATAGCCGTAATTTCAGGAAGGATGACAATGATCTTTTTGTCTGCAAGGAGGAATGTATCCAGTGTATTAAGGGTTGCCCCGGCGCCAAGATCAAGAAGGATATAGTCCGCATCGAGGCCTTTGATATGCCGAAACAGTTTCAGTTTCTGGGTATACTTCATACTGTCAGATGCCAGGGAATGAATGGTCCCTATCAACAGACCCATATTATTGATGCCGCTGTCAACTACCAGGTCGGCAAGAGGCACCTGCTTTTCAAAAAAGTCCGTTAACGAATGGTCTGGTCTGGCAATACCCAGAAAGGTATGCAGATTCGCACCGCCAAAATCGGCATCGATCAATACAATCCTTTTCCCCAGTCGAGCCAGACAATTACCGATGCTGCTGATCAGGAAACTCTTTCCCGTGCCGCCCTTTCCCCCACCGATCGCCCAGATCTCGGGGGTTGGGGAGGGCTTTCGGCTAGCCTGACTTTCCACTTTGCACCCTCTGGGTGACCCTCGAAGGGGCCGATCTTGATACGCCTGGTTGCCGTGTGGTTCCAGCAAAGGAAATCCCGTATTTCCCAATCATGCGAACCTCCGGGTTCAATCTTATGCGCGATCTGCTTCTCTTCCTGGTTTCGGTTTGTGCTGTTTTCCGGTTTTACCGAACGCATTTGAACCTGGCGGGAAACCAGGATGGCACTTTCCGTCCTGCCAACCCGGCGCGCAAATGCCTGCATTTTTTTGAAATTGATTTAAAGTTATAAAGATTTGTTTCCAGTGTCAAGAATTTTCCTGGTTTCTTCCGGTGCCGGTCACACCACCTTGACTTTGAAGACATATTTGACCCAGCGAAAACCAAACAGGTCCTCCGCCACCACACGCAGCGGAAAACCATGCTTCTTCGGAAGGGTTTTTCCATTGACACCGTATGCCAGAAAGACCTTGTTGGAAAGAACGTCTTCCAGGGGAAAGGCCTCCACTTTTTCATATTCATTCTCGGGCCCTGAAAAACTGACCTGTGTCACACCCTTTTCCATGCCCGCCTCAGCCAGCAGTCTACCGAGGGAAATGCCTTTCCACCTGCCGTAATTGGCGAAAAACCCGGGACAGATCAGGAGGACGTCTTTCTCAAAAGCGGGTTTTGCCAGCAGCTGCGCATAAGTCAAACTCAACGGTTTTTTGACTTGCCCCGTCACCTCGAGACGCCAATCCTTCAGGTTCACGGCTTGATTCGAAAGGCCCATGGTCCGAAATTCCTTGAGCGGGATCGTTTCAAGGTTTCTTGTATCCAATTCAGCCGGGTTTTTGTCGACCAGGCTCTCCATCTCCGTGCCCTTGGGGAGGATGATTCGCTTTGCCTTTCCATAGACCACCCGGACCGAATGGAACAGTGGGCTGAGCAAGAGGCCAAAACCTGTAAAGCATTTGAGCATTATCTGTAGAAACTTTCTCCGGTTTTCCATTCCATCTCCCCTTCTTTTCATTCAGGCTGGGTTAGCGTTCAACTTCCAGCAGGCCCTCTCCGCAAAATTATTGATCTTTATATGCTTATACCAGAAAGGCGCGTTCGTGGAAAGCCCGGATGATGGACCCTTTCCCTTTTGAAATGGCCGTTTCGAGTGCTTATATTTATAAAATGGGGCAGGCCGGAGGGTTTGCAAACCTGTTCTCCAAAGGGAGGGATGGCCATGAAACCCTTGCAGGGGAAGAGAGGAAGGGAAACACTATGGAAAAAGAATCCGGAAAACTACAGACGGCTACGTTCGCCGGCGGGTGTTTTTGGTGTGTCGAGTCGGATCTTGAAAAGGTTGCCGGCGTTGTTCAGGTGATCTCCGGATACACGGGCGGACACAAGGATAACCCTACCTACAGGGAGGTCTCTGCAGGGGGAACGGGCCATATCGAAGCGGTTCAGGTCCTTTTTGATCCCGACAAGATCTCCTACAAAGAACTGCTTGATGCCTTCTGGCGGCACATTGATCCCACCGATCCCGGCGGGCAGTTCGTGGACAGGGGCGACCAATATCGAAGTGCCGTATTTTACCATGACGATGAGCAGAGGCGTGAGGCGGAGGCATCCAAAGAAGCTCTCCAGGAATCCGGTCTTTTCCAAAAGCGGGTTGTGACCGAAATCATCCCTTTTAAGCAATTTTTCAAGGCGGAAGATTACCATCAGGACTACAACAAGACACATGCGCTCCGGTACAAATTCTATCGCAGCGGTTCAGGTCGTGATCAGTTTCTGAAAAAGGTCTGGCGCGACAGGGATGCTTCACCCGCGGGTCGTTCGGGTCACTTGGGATTTGCCAAACCCGAAGACGAGGTGTTAGAGGAAAGATTGACGCCGATCCAGTTCAAGGTAACCCGGCGCGACGGTACGGAACCGGCGTTTGACAACCCTTACTGGGACAACAAGCGGGAAGGGATCTATGTGGATATCGTCTCGGGCGAGCCCTTGTTCAGTTCCCTGGACAAGTACGATTCCGGGACTGGCTGGCCCAGTTTTTCGAAACCCCTGGAGCCTAATGGAATAGTTGAGAGGAAAGACCGGAAATTTTTCACGGTTCGTACGGAGGTTCGAAGCCTGCACGGCGATTCTCACCTGGGCCATGTCTTTCCGGATGGACCGCCACCCGGCAATCTGAGATATTGCATCAACTCTGCCGCCCTTCGATTCATCCCCATGGAGGACCTGCAAAAGGAAGGGTACGGTCAATATAGGGACCTTTTTCCCGGTGGGAAATAATTTGTCAGACCGGGTCCCTTCCCCACAAGGCGAAGCCCACCGTACCCAGGAGGCCACAGGCGAATGCTGCCAGGAAATTTACAGCGGGGCTGATTAACCACAGGAAAGCGCCACCGAAGGCCGCAATGGATACAATAACGTCACGCAGGAGATAATAAAGCCCGAACATGCCCGCCTTACAGTCTTCCGGTGCCAGGTCCATGATGAGGGCCTTTCGTGTGGGTTCACCGAACTCCTTGAGGCCGCGCAGGATAAAGGCGGGGACCAGCCAGGCAAAAGAGTCACAGAACAGGAGTGCCAGCGGGAACAGGGTGAAAAATCCGAACGTGATCACCACAAAGGGTTTTTTTGCACTGCGATCGGCCAGGTAAGCCACGGGGACATAAATGAGCAGTGCGGTTGCCATCTCCACGCTTGTCAGGACCCCAAACTCGAAAGCACTGACGGGCCGGGCAATGGTCTTCATGGCCCACACCACCACAAAGGCATAGGGAATCTGCTCACAAAACCGAACCAGGATGTCGGAAACGAGGAGTCTTTTCAGCTCGGGGCGCATCATGGCGAAGAGTCTGAGGGGGTTTTTTTCGGGGCCGGCACCATCGCCTGGTGAGGGCGGATCCTCCTCGATAAGGACCTGCTGAATGACGAGCGCGACAATGGAAAACAGGAGTGCCACCACAAAGGCAATGCGAACACCGCTCCGCTCCCCCCAGATGCCGATGCAGAGTCCGCCCAGCACCGGTCCGAGGCCCATGGGAATTCTCCGGACCAGGGAGTGCATGGATACCCCCATGGTGCGCTTGTTCATGGGAAGGACCCGTGCCACAAGGCCCATGGTAGCCGGCAAAGAGACGGCCGTCCATGACAGAAAAAAGACGGCTCCCACCAAGACGGCCTGCCAGGCCGGCACCAGGATAACAATGATGAAACCCATCATGGCGACAATATTGAAAACCAGCAATGCCCGCTTGGTTCCAAAGCGCTCGGAAAGGTACCCGCCGGGGAAGGAATAAAGGGCCGACAGGAGGTTGTCGAGGCCGTTGAGGAACCCAATGGACAGGGCGCCCCCTCCCAGGGCCAGGAGGTAGATGGGAAGGAACCGTTCCGCCATCTTTTCGCCCATGCCCACGAGGATGACCATGCTCAGCATGCCCACCGTGCTTCTTCCCAACCCGAGAAACCGCGTAACGTGTCTCAACCTTTCCATATTTCCTCACCGCATCTGATAGGTTACACCCCCAAAAAAGGGCAGGGCAAAAGGATGTCTCTATACTCCCTTGAGCCTGTTGAGTTTGTAATAGATACCCTTTTGATCCATCAATTCGTGGTGCGTCCCCTGCTCCCGGATCCGGCCCTTGTGGAGGACCAGGATGCGGTCGGCGTTGCGGACCGTGGAAAGCCTGTGCGCGATGACGAGCGTGGTATGGGAAGACGTCATGCGCGTGATGGCCTCTTGGATGAGGCCTTCCGTCACGGGGTCCACGCTGGACGTTGCCTCGTCCAGGATCAGGAGCGGGGGATCGGCGGCAAGCCCCCGGGCAAAAGAAAGGAGCTGCCGTTCTCCCGCTGAAAGGGTCGCACCCCTCTCTCCGATCTCCTGACTCCATCCTCCGGGCATTTTCCTCACCAACGACTCCAGATTGACCAGAGATGCCGCAGATTCCATGATAGGGGCGTTCACGTTTTTTCTGCCAAGGGTGATATTGTCGGCGAGATTCCCCGCGAAGAGGAACACGTCCTGCATCACGAGTCCCATCCGGTCCCTGAGCTCTTGCTTTTTCCAGTTTTTCAAATCAATACCGTCAAGGGAAATGGAGCCCTTTCCCGGATCATAAAACCTTTCGATGAGATTCACAATGGTGGTTTTTCCTGACCCGGTGGGGCCGACGATAGCAAGGGTTTCCCCTGGTTTTAATTCAAATGAAACATCATGGAGCACCGTCTGTTTCCCGTCATAGGAAAAAGAGACGTCTTTGAATATGAGGTGGCCCTTCTGCCGGGACGGTGTCACCGGGCTTTCCGGTTCCGGGATGAATTCTTCGTAGTCCATGAATTGAAAAATCCTCTCTGTTGAGGCCATGGCGGACTGCATGATATTGTACTTTTCAGAGATATCCCGGATGGGCTTAAAAAACATCTGTATATAGCTGATAAAAGCCACCAAGGCCCCAAGAGTGAGCTGTGCTTCAATCACCCGTCTCCCTCCATACCAGAGCAGCAAGGCGATCGCAAAAGAAGAGAGAAGTTCCATAATGGGCATGAACACGGCAAAGACCCTGATCTGCTTCATGCCCGCAAGAAAATTGTCATGGTTGATTTTATTCAGGGTCCCGAGCTGGCTCCTTTCCGCGCAAAAGAGCTGGATCACCTGCATGCCGTTCAACCGCTCCTGAAGAAAGGCGTTTATCCTGGCCACCGTTGTACGAAGATCCCGAAAGGCCTCCCGTGCCATGGTACTGAAGAGAAAGGTTATGCCGAAGACAAAGGGCATGAGGATAAAACAGATCAGGGCCAGTTTCCAGTTGAGATAGAGAAGTATGCAGAGGATACCCACCACTATGAAGATATCCTTGAACAGGGTGACAAGGACCGTCTTGAACATCTCATTGAGGTTCTCCACGTCGTTCGTGACCCTGGTAACGAGCCTTCCCAGGGGCTGTTGGTCGAAAAACCTGACCGCCTGTTTCTGGATCGTTTCAAAGAGTCTGAGCCGGATATCCTGCATGATATGCTGCCCGGCGTATTCCAGGAGGTAAAATTCCCCATACCCTAGCCCGAACGCCAGACAAAGAACCACCAGGAGAATACCTCCCACAGTTGCCACGCCGTGCAAATCCCGGTCGCGGAGAGTGGCAATCGCCTTTGCGGAAAGGTTTTGCAGGCTGGCGGCGGCGACCACAACGGAACCGTCCGCCATTTCTACGGGGAAAGGCCGCAGCCGGGACAAAATGTCCGTCTTTCCGGCACTGGAGGTGATGCGATAATATTCCGTGGCAGAAATTCGTCCACTGGTGCGAAGCCCATGGAGTTCGGCCGGGTCTATTTTCCTGAGGTTCCTGCGGGAAATGATGACAAAGGAGCCATCCTTGCTCCTGACAAAAAGAGGAGCATATTTTTCCAGGGAGGCCCGGTTCCCGTAATCCTCACCCTGGTTGAGAAAAACCTTGTACCAGGTGGAAACGATATACCGGTCAATGGCGATTTTGGTAAGATAGGGGACGGCAAGGTCAAAAAGGGTCATCGCGACTGACAGGACCAGCGCCAGAATCACGATTTTCTTGTAGGGGGAAGCAAAGCCGAGAAGTCTTTTCAAAAGCCGTACGTTATACGGCTTCCCCAGCTTTCCTTCTTCCATATACCCATAATCCCACAGCATGCAATCAACCTTTCACGTATCAGCTCACTAACGTGAGAGTATTCCCACGAAATCACATCCCTCATGGAATACCATTTTCCATTCACAACGTGGACGTTGTTCCTACAGCTTGCATCACCATTGATCTATGTAGGAGCGACCTCCCGGTCGCGAACATGCGTTGTCTGAATTGCTTTATTTATTGACCGGACACCCTATCACTATTATAACGCACCGAGTGCCTCGGCTAGCCTTTTTTCCTCGTAAAGTCGCGTGTAGACACCCCCTTTTGCCAGGAGGCGTTCCGGCTTCCCCTGCTCCACGATCTCACCGTCCTGCATGACAAATATTCTGTCCGTCCGGGTCAGGGTGGAAGGCCGGTGTGACACGATAATGTTCGTTTTTCCTCTTCTGAGGCTGAAGATATGATTCAACATTCGTTCTTCCGTCCCGGTATCCACCATGGAAAAGGCATCATCCAGGATCAGGACGGGAGGATCGGTGACAAGGGCTCTCGCCACGGTGAGACGCTGTCTCTGTCCGCCGGAAAGGCTTATTCCGCGTTCTCCCAGAACTGTTTCCAGACCACCCTCGAGGTCTTCCATTTTTTCCTGCATGGCCGCAATGGCCAGGACCCGTTCCAAGTCTTCCCCGGTGATATCTTTTCTCCCCAGGAGGAGGTTTTCCCGGACGGTGTCGGAAAAGAGGAATACCTCTTGAGTGACAAACCCAATATTTTCCCGGAGAAATCGAAGTGAAATACGGAGCGCGTCGTGCCCGTCCAGGAAAAAGGTCTCGGGAGGAATTTCGATGAGCCTGGCCATTGCTTTCAAGAGGGTGGTCTTGCCGGAACCCACTTTCCCCACGAAAGCGACTGTTTCACCGGGAGCAATATGAAACTGTATTTCCTTCAGTTGCGGTGAAGATGTGGCCGGATATTGGAAGGTCAAATCCCTTATCTCTATCTCTCCATGAACCCGGGGGACGACTATGGGTGCTGCAGGTTCCCCGACGTCAGCCTGCTCCTGGAGTATAGCGTTGATGCGCCGCATGGATGCGGAACCACGCTGCACCAGGTTGGTCACCCAGCCCATGGCCATCATGGGCCACGTGAGGAGGTTCAGGTAGCTGATAAAGGCAACAAAATCGCCGGTGCTGATTTTCCCGAAGATAGCCAGCCGGCCTCCCATCCAGAGGACAATGGCGAGCCCCAGGTTCGTGAACAGCGCCATCATGGGGAAAAACAGGGCCAGGCTTCTTGCCAGATGCATGTTTTCAGAGACGTATCGCTCCCCTTCTGCTTTGACGCGGTTGTACTCCCATCCTTCGCGATTGAACGCCTTCACCACTCGTATGCCCGCGAAAGCCTCCCGTACCCGTTCCGTCACATCCGAAAAGGTCTTTTGGACCCTTTCGAAGCCTGTAGACATGCGTCCCGTGAGCATTCGAGTAAAAAGAACGATAATCGGTGCGGGAATGAGAGCAATTGCAGTGAGCTGAGGGCTGATAGAAATCATGACACCGATGGCGGCAAGGCCAAGGACTGTTCCGTCCGTCAGGGCCACAAGCCCCATGCCGGTTGCCATGCGGATGGCATTGATGTCGTTTATGGCCCTTGCCATGAGGTCACCCGTCTTCATCTTCTGGTAGAATGAGGGGGAGAGAGTCTGAAGGTGTTCGTACAACCGGTTTCGAAGGTCTTGTTCCACCTTCCTGGAATGTCCGAAAATGAGGAGCCGCCACACGTAGCGGAGAAGCCCCATTGCAAACGCGATTCCAACAATAACAAGGCCTTCCTGGAACAGCACTGCCGGGGTTGCAATCCCTCGGGTAAGAAGATCGATGACCTTCTTGATGATCAGCGGGATGGTCACCTGCAGGAGGTCAACGAGTAGCAGGCAGACAAGGCCGATGATGAGCGCCCGCCTGTTTTCAATAAAATAGCCCGCAAGCGGCCTGAAGTGGTGAAGTGCTGTTTTGAAAGGAAAACGTGATTGTTTCATAGGTAGATTATTTATCATTATGGCGGCTTCCGGGCAACAGGGTTTTCTTTTTTGCTTTCCTGCTTGATAATACTTCTCTCGGAGGCTATTTTTGACCCATGGAAATTCACGCACCAAACCAGATAAAAATGGTCCTGTTCGATTTTGACGGGACACTCACAAAACCGGGGGCCCTGGATTTTAACGAGATCAAGGCGGCCATCGGGTGTCCCCATGAAATACCGGTACTCGAATATATGCGGGGCATCACTGATCCGGTTCGTCGGCAGGAAGTCTCGGACATCCTTAATACATTTGAGATGACAGGGGCGGAGATGTCCGAGCCCAATGCGGGTGCGGAGGAGATTATTCCCTACCTGAAGAAGCAGGGAATCCTTGTGGGCATACTGACTCGAAACACCTTGAAAACGGTGATACGGGCCTTTCAAAATTTTCAAGCGACCGGGATATCCGATTTTGAGGTCGTGATCACCCGGAATGATGAATTGAAGCCGAAACCCCACCCGGAAGGGATTCTCTGGGCTGCTGAAAAAATGGGTATCAACCCCGCAAACACCCTGATGGTGGGGGATTTTGCCTTTGACATGGAGGCCGGGAGGAGGGCAGGTACCATCACGGTTTTTCTGGATAACCATGGCAAACAAAGGGCGGAGGTGGAACGTGTTTTCAGCATCTCAACTTTGGAAGAACTGAAGGTTATCATCGAGATGGGGCGTCCTTTGCCTGCGGGAAAACTGCCGAATTCCTTCCTGAAGAGGTTCCTCTCAGAGTTTGCCTTCGAAGACTCTTCAATGATCATTGGGCCGGCCGTAGGAGAAGATACCGCCGCCGTAGATATTCAAGGAGGAGAGGTCCTGGCCCTCAAATCAGACCCTGTGACGTTTGTCACCGACTCCATTGGATCGTATGCAGTCCTGGTGAGTGCGAATGATATTGCAACGTCCGGGGCAATGCCAAGATGGATGCTCACGACCCTTCTGTTCCCGGTAGGGACAAGTGCGCTGGATATTCACCGGGTCATGGGAGATTTGTACAGGGTTTGCCTGCAGCATGGTATCACCCTTTGCGGGGGGCATACCGAGATCACGGAGGCCGTTCAAAAACCAGTCGTTTCCGGGATGATGGCCGGGACCGTTGAACGGTCGGGCCTGATCGACAAGAGGCGGATGCGTCCCGGGGACGTTTTGCTCATGACCAAGCGTGTCGCGGTGGAAGGGACCGCCATCATTGCAAGAGAGTTTGAGGATAGATTGAAAAAATATGGTCTGTCTGAAACTGAGATAACCACCGCCAAGGATTTCCTTTCAATGCTGTCCATCCTGGAAGAAGCACGGATTGCCGCTGGTTGCAACGGTGTTTCCGCCATGCACGATGTCACCGAAGGGGGGCTGGCCACAGCGGTTTCCGAATTGAGCCTGGCAGGCGGCTGCAGGATAAGAGTCCTAATGGACAAAATCCCGGTCTATCCCCTGACCCGAAAGATCTGCTCGCTCCTTGAGATCGACCCCATGGGGCTCATAGGCTCCGGTTCGCTCCTGCTCTGCTGCAGGAAAGGCCATGTTGGCGGCCTCGCGGAAGACATCCGTGACGCCGGCATTGAAGTCAACCCTATCGGGGAAGTGCTCGAGGCGGGATCCGGAGTGGAGGCCACCAAGAACGGAAAAGCCTCAGCATGGCCATCCTTTGCTGCCGATGAAATCACCCGCCTCCTCTGAAAACATCTTCTTTCATCTGAGCCAGTTTCAAAACGCCCCCTTTTGCCCGATCTCTGCGGCAGACGACAATTTTAATCCTCGAAATATCCAACATATTCCTGTGGTTAAAATTTTCGCCTTTCTTGACCTCGAACAAAATTGAACGTTTTGAAACTGGCTCATCTGTTATGAATAAAAGCCGATGCAGTGGTTCCGAATTTTCCAAACAGTCGCTCATCCAATGGTTGATGGAACCGTAAAAAGTCCGTCCCTAGACTTTTTACTGACGGAAACCGAAAAGTGTGATTTTCGGTTTCCTTACAAATCAATGGGTTGCGCTACACCCCATTGATTTGCGTGCCCGTCCATGGGCACGATGATGACTTCTACGAAGTCATCAATGGTTAAAAGGGCTTCACCGGATATGGAGCTATCGGTGGGAGTATTGATGCAGAAAGATTGATCAAGAATGGGAGTTGAATCTTGAAAGATGGGATGAAGGTTTCTCCCTGGGAGGAAGGCAAATGCCCTCCACCCCGGGAGATATCATGTCATAATTAGTACGGGTGCCACATCCTGAAATGGTAGGATGTATCCTCTTTGGATGGGCTTGAACGGTATTCCTTGATGTAAAAAACGCCGGTAAACTGGTTTACGAACGGAAAACCCGCCTGTGCCCAGCCGACCACACCGCCGACATTCTTCTTGCCGTCCCGGGTGGTGCTTGAGACGCAGTAGACATTCTTGTAACCATATTTATACAGGAAACCGGACACGTATTTCGCCCGATGGGAAGTACGGCACCAGACGTAGATCTGGGCGTTGGGGTCCTTGATCTTCTTGGTCAGGACATACATGTGGCCTGCTTGCATATGATCGGTTCCTTCGATATGGAAGGCATCGAACTCGGAGTCTGTCCGCACATCAAGCAGATAAACCGTCTTGCGGTATGCCGGATCGGCCATCGCCTTTTGCCACACCTCATGCAGCTTGAACACATCGATCATATGGTTTGCGGGAATCTCCTTCACGAAACTTTCCCACACTTTATGTTCATTTGCCTTCAGTGTATCGTTCCCGGCAAAGGCAAGCCCCGCCGCACCCGCCACAAAGGCAACAGCAATCAACAACACGAATACCCTCTTCATTTTAAAACCTCCTTTACAATTGTGAATTTTAGTCAACAGCCTTTTCTGCTTTGCAGCCCCGTCACCACCTCCTTTCAAAGGGCTTTAGGTTCTGACGAGCAATATATTGCCTATCCAAAACTACGTCAAGGGATAAAATTGATGCACCATCAGCCCGGGAAAGATTTTCGAAGGTTTTCTTTCCGGACCTTTCCCATGGCGTTTTTCGGCAGCGAATCGAGGAAAAAGACCTGTTTCGGGCACTTGTACCCCGCCAGGTATTGCCTTGCAAAGGATATCAGGTCCTCCGGCTTTTCTCCATGCCCCCCGGCCTTCACCACCACGGCGGCTACGACCCGTTCCCCGAAATCCTCATCAGGGAGCCCGAATACCGCTGCCTCGTCCACTGCCTCATGCCTTTCCAGCACAGATTCCACTTCCTTGGGGTAAACGTTATACCCCCCTGAGATAATGAGTTCCTTGCACCGGCCCACCAGATTGAGCCGAAAATCATCATCCTTGGTCTGGTACCCCAGGTCGCCGGACTGCAGCCATCCTTGCTCAAGACTTTCCGCCGTCTTCTCCGGCATATTCCAATAGCCTTTAAATACATTTTCACCCTTTATCCAGACCTCGCCCACCTCCCCGGGAGGGACATCACGCCCATCAGAAGCCACGACCCTGACGGAGATCCCCGGCAGCGGATACCCCACGCTCCCGGGGATTCTTCGATCCGGATCCAGCGGGTTGGATGTAATCATCTGGGCCTCGGTCATCCCGTACCGTTCCAGTATCCTGAAACCGGTGGCTTCCTCGAATTCCCTGAAAAGATTCTCCGAAAGGGGGGCGGACCCGCTTATAAAGACCCGCATGTTCCTGAGATCGGGCTTCACTGTTTCCCATTGGTGCAAGAGGCGATGGTAGATGGTCGGGACCGCCATGAATATGGTGATCTTTTCTTTGTCCAAGGCCTTCAGCGTCTTGACGGGATCGAATCTTTCGAGCATATACACGGTGGAACCCGCGTGAAGCGCGCCATGCATGGCAACCACCAGACCGTGTACGTGAAAAAGGGGGAGAACATGCAGGAGCCTGTCCCTGCCCGTCCACCCCCATGCCGCCTGAAGTGCCATCATATTGGAAACCAGATTCCGGTGGGTAATGACGGCCCCCTTGGATCTTCCGGTCGTTCCGGAGGTATAGCAAATCATGGCGCCGTCATCACCCCCGGCGGGATAGTCCCGGCAATCCCCGTCTTCCACTTTCGCCGCGTTTGCTACGAGCGGCGGAGACCCGTCCGGGCCCTCGGCATCCGTGCAAAAGATGCGCGTGTCCGTGACTGCCCTGACCGCACTCCGGACCCGCTCGAATCGCTCCTGGTCGGTGATGAGCAGCGAAGCCCCTGAGTCGGAGAGGAAATAGGCGACCTCTTCAGGGGTGTAGGCAGGGTTCAACGGAACGGTCATGGCACCGACGGCAAGGTCAGCCAAATGGACAAACAGGAAATCCATCCCCTTGGGAAGCAAAATGGCAATGCGGTCACCTTTTCCTGCTCCGATGTATTTCAGTAGTCTGGCATATTGTGCAACACCGCGGTCAACGTCCAAAAAGGAATAGGTACGCCCGCTGAAAGCAATGGCTGCTTTCTCACCGAAACCGGCGGCTGATTCAGACAGAATCCTTGCGAGATTCATGAAAAAGGCCTCTCTCATTGGGGTTTATCCGAAACAGCTCAATGCAAAGGGGTTGGGGGCTTCCGACACCAAAGGTCTTAAATAATAAACCTTACAAATAGAATGATATATAGACCTTTGAAAGCCGGATGCGCTATTTCATCAGGTATTCGACGATGGCATCACCCATCTCTTTGGTGGTAACGGCTTTGGATTTGTCCGTTGCGATGTCCGGAGTGTAGATGCCTGCTTCAAGGACATCGGAGATGGCTTTTTCAATGGCGTCCGAGGCTTCACCGAGATCCAGACTGTAGCGGAGCATCATGGCGGCTGAAAGGATCTGGGCGATGGGGTTGGCGATGCCCATTCCCGCGATATCCGGTGCGGAGCCGCCTGCCGGTTCGTAGAGGCCGAACCCGTCCGCGTTCAGGCTGGCAGATGCGAGCAGTCCCATGGAACCGGACAGCATGGCGCATTCGTCGGAGATGATGTCACCGAACATGTTTCCGCATAGCAGGACGTCAAACTGACGGGGATCTTTCACCAGCTGCATGGTTGCGTTGTCCACGTAGATGTGCTCCAGTTCCACGTCTTCGTACTCTTTGGCAACTTCGGTGACCACTTCCCGCCAGAAGACCATGGTGGTGAGAACATTTGCCTTATCCACAGAGGTTACCTTTTTATTTCTCTTCCGCGCCGCGTCAAAGGCATTCCGGGCAATTCTCTCGATTTCCGCACGCGTATAGACCATGGTGTCAAAGGCCTTTTCAGAAGGGCCTTCGCCTACCCTGCCTTTTGGTTCACCAAAATAGATGCCGCCGGTGAGTTCACGCACGCAGAGGATGTCAAACCCGTCCCCGACAATGTCGGGCCGGAGCGGACATGCGGCCCTGAGAGACTTGAAAACTTTTGCGGGCCTTAAGTTGCAGTGAAGCGCAAAGTGCTTTCGAAGGGGAAGGAGGGCGCCACGCTCAGGCTGCTTCTCGGGGGCCAGATTTTCCCACTTGGGCCCGCCCACGGAACCAAACAGGATGGAATCGCTGCGCTCACATATCTTCAAGGTGCTTTCAGGGAGTGCTTCACCGTGGTTATCAATTGCGACCCCGCCCACATCGGCAAATTCATACTCAAGCCTGAAGTTAAATTTTTCCTGGGCCGCTCCCAAGACCTTAATCGCCTCAGCCATGACCTCCGGACCTATACCGTCACCGGCAAGTACCGCGATTTTCTTCATAAGCCACACCTCTTAATGGACAGTGTTACACATATTTGGTTGATAAGACTTAGCTCCTTCGGAGATGGAGTGTGGAAAAATTGCTCTTGTAAGTCAAGGAGAAAAGCGGCGCAGTATTATGATAGTTGAAGTTTCACCGGACCTGCGTCCTCTGAAATCACACGAAAACGCGCAGCAAGGTATCAACAAAAAAGTTTCTCAGGAGAGTGTCCTGCGTAGCGCAAACGGCGTCGAAATCACAAAATAAAACCCCGCTCGCTTGATATTTCCATTCTAATCCCTTAATGTTAAAGCTAATGCGACGAGGTCCACGAAACATGTCAACACCGCAGTAGTCGATAATGATTTGATTTGCCGGAAAGCTTAAGGAAAGATCATGACTGATAAATCCTGCCCGATCCCGGAATCGTTCAGAGATATGATCGGGACGATTATTTTTTTAACACTGCTTTTTTTCCTTACCTTCATAAGCCGATTCATTTTTGCACCCTTGATGCCCACCATTGTTCGTGATTTGAGTATTACGTCCGGTCAGGCGGGTTCCGTCTTTCTGATCGCTTCGCTGGGTGTCTTTATCGGCTCCCTCAGCTCCGGATTCGTTTCCTCCAGAATCAACCATCGAGGCAACCTGGTGGTCGCGATGTTCGCCGCAGGCCTCGCCATGTTCCTGTGCACAACCGTGGTTTCCCTCTGGACGATTCGCATCACCATGCTGGTTCTAGGAATCGCCGCAGGCCTCAATCTACCGTCCAATATGGCCATCTTGACCGCCATCGTGAGCCGCCGGGACTGGGGAAAGGCCCTGGCTATTCAACAGATTGCACCACCCCTGAGCCTTGTCCTGGGGCCCCTGCTTACGGTCCTCTTCCTGTCATGGTTCTCCTGGCGGATGCCCCTTATCTTTATCGCGATCTTTACCATTGCCGTCGGGTTTTTCCTGATGCGGTTCGGAAAATTCGGTGATTTCCCTGGAGACCCAATCAGCCTTTCCTCCGCCAGGGCCATCCTCTCCATGAGATCCTTCTGGATCATGGTAATCCTCTTTGCCCTTGGAATGGGAGGTCAGGTCGGGGTGTACACCATGCTTCCGCTCTACCTCGTGACCGAGCGGGGCCTTGATGCTGAACTGGCCAATACCTTGATCGGTCTCGCTCAAATCTCCGCATTGTTCATGACCTTTTTAGGGGGATGGGTCTCGGACAGGATCGGGGAGAAGCGGGCGATTGTCTTGTTTCTGGTCCTGTCAGGGTTTGTAAACATCATGCTCGGGCTTTCATCCGGGTTATGGCTTAAAGTGGCCATTTTTCTACAGCCCGCGCTGTTCGTCTGCTTTTTCCCGGCCGGGTTTGCCGCCCTTTCCCGGATCGTCCAGCCCAATATGCGCAGCATTGCGGCCGCTCTGGCTCCGCCCACAGCCTTCATTCTAGGCGGAGGGCTTTTTCCGGCCGTGCTTGGCTACATGGGGCAGGCCTTTACGTTCGGGCTTGGTATTTCTCTGTCGGGCATTGTTATCGCAGTAGGCTCCCTGCTCGCTCTCCTTTTATCTCTGCTCGACAAGATGGAGGAAGGCTGCTGAGCTCTCCATGAGGGAACTCTTATCAGGTCTTATGGTAAAGGATGGGTCTTGACTATTTCAAGAGATCCTGCTACCTCACCTTATGCCGTTGTGTGGAGAAATCACCCGCTCCTGAAGCCAATGCCCCGGAGATCAAACAGAAACACATACCATGGACACACTCCTGTCAGAAAAAAATCGGGCCGTTCGCCGCTCCGTTCGTTCCTTCTGTGACGAGGAAGTCTACCCCATTGCCAGGGAAATCGACCGTGAAGCCTCTTTCCCCTGGGAGGTAGTGGAAAAAATGGGCAAACTGGGTTACTTCGGCGTCCAGGTCCCCAAAGAACTGGGTGGGGCCGGCCTGGATACCATGAGCTATGTCCTTGTCATAGAAGAAATATCCAAGGCCTGCGCAAGCCTGGGATTGTGCGTGACCGTTCACAACAGCGTGGCGGTCTTCCCCATCCTGACCTTTGGAAATGAAGAACAAAAACGCAAATGGATTCCACCGCTTGCCCGGGGTGAAAAAATAGGGGCCTTTTGTCTCACCGAGCCCAATGCAGGCTCTGATGCTTCTGCCATCGAGGCTACAGCCATTCGCCGGGGGGACCGTTATACCATCAATGCCAACAAGGTATTTGTAACCAATGGCGGTGTTGCTGATATCTGCCTGATCTTTGCGCGGACAGACCCGGAAGCAGGCGCAAAAGGGATAAGCGTCGTCGTGGCGGAAAGGGGAACCCCCGGTTTTGTGGTCGGAGACCTTGAGGACCTGTGCGGTATGCGTGCCAATCCGGTCACCTCCATCAGGCTCTATGACTGCACCGTACCCTTGAAGAACCTGGTTGGCAAGGAAGGCATGGGGCTCAAGATAGGGCTGGCGGCTCTGGATATCGGAAGGACCGGGATTGCGGCCCAGGCCGTGGGCATTGCCCAGGCGGCGCTCGAGGAAGCCGTCAAATACTCACGGCAACGTCGGCAATTCGGTGTGCCCATCGCAAGACACCAGGCCATCGCCGCTATGATAGCGGATATGGCAACGCAGGTAGATGCCGCCCGGCTCATGGTTTACCGGTCCGCCACATTGAGAGACAGGGACAAGCCCTTCTCCCAGGCATCCGCCATGGCCAAACTTTTTGCCTCGGAAACATCTACGAAGGTCACCGACATGGCTGTCCAGATCCACGGCGGCTACGGCTACTCCAGACTCTATCCTGTAGAACGTTATTATCGGGATGCAAGGGTGACCCGGATCTATGAAGGGACGTCCGAGATCCATCGAATGGTCATTTCAAAGGGAATTTTGGGAGGATGAGCGATTTGGCCATGGGGTCCAATAAAACAATTGTATGCATCAAACCTGTAGCCCTATCGGCCTCCGGCGGCGCAGCACGATCAGCGGATTCGTATGAACTCAACCCCTTTGATCGCCCGGCCCTGGAGGTTGCCCTGCAGATGAAAGAAAAACGCGGCAGCCCTGTTATTGTCCTTGCCATGGGACCCGAGCCATCCGCTTTTGTACTCAACGAGGCCATGGCCATGGGCGCCGACGCAGGCATACTCCTGTGCGATCGTGCATTAGCAGGGTCTGATACCCTTGCGACATCCACCGCGCTGGGAACCGCCATTCAGAACCTTCGCCCTTTTGATCTCCTCCTGTTCGGAACAAGATCCTCTGACAGCGATACAGGGCATGTAGGGCCCCAGACGGCGGAGCTTCTTGACCTGCCCCTCGTAACAGGGGTCTATTCCATTGACACCCTGGAAAACGGCCTGCGTGTTGAACGCAGGATTGACGATTTCAGGGAGGAGTACGAAGTGCCTTTCCCTGCCGCCCTTACTATCCAGTCCGGATCAGTGCGGCCGCGAGACATAGGCCTTCTGGAAATGGTCCCTGCCTTTGAAGAAAAAGAACTCCTAACATGGCGTCTCAAAGATTTGGGGTTATCCCCGGAGAGCGTTGGGGAACCCGGTTCCGCCACTGCTGTTATTTCATTGTCAAAAGCACAAAGGGCGAGAACGTGCGAATTCCTGACCGGGTCAAATGAAGAACAGGTGGACCGTTTACTAAGCCGTTTACTTGCATCAGGCCTCTTGTAAGACAAACCTTGGAGAGGAATCTTTTCCGGGGGCAACCCACCGAGATTGCGTAAGAATGAATAAGGCCGCTATGTCAAAGGCAATAAAAAAGGAACTGTGGGTGCACGTAGACCTCAGGAGCAAGAGGTTTTTCGATCTTTCCCTGAACGTGCTGGCCAAGGCCAGGGAACTGGCCGACTCGGTATCAGGGAAAACGGTTGCGGTCCTTTTGGGCTCATCCGGCCCCCGGCCCTTGGCAGACCCGAAAGACGGCCATATGTCCATTCCCGTTGATGAGGGCGGGGAGGAATGCACCA
>Ga0315556_1000595_pt1 | contig 22451 bp, 18 predicted proteins | sample SalMarSW160310MG_FD_202112 | JGI IMG/M metagenome (GOLD analysis project Ga0315556, IMG submission 202112) | Salt marsh sediment microbial communities from the Plum Island Ecosystem LTER, Massachusetts, United States - Salt Marsh Sediment SW1603-10 ...
CGTCGACGACCGTGGCGCCCAGGCCGCGCAGGTCCGCGACGGCCTGCTCGAAGCGCGCGGTGACCTCGGAGTCGGCGGTCTCGGTGTAGACGATCCAGCGCGGCACGCCCACCCGCATTCCCCGGATGTCGGGCACGAGCGCCTCCAGGTAGGACGCCGGGCGGCGTGCGTCGGCCTCAGCGGTGACGGGGTCCGCCGGGTCGGTGTGCGCGACCACGTCGAGCACGCGCGCCGCATCCTCCACCGTGCGCATCATCGGCCCCGCGATGTCCCGGTCCGCGTAGAGGGGCATGACGCCGTCGCGGCTCGTCAGCCCCATGGTGGAGCGGATGCCCACGAGGGCCAGGTGGCTCGACGGTCCGCGGATGGAGTTGCCGGTGTCGCTGCCGAGCCCGCCAAGGCCGAAGTTGGCGGCGACGGCCGCGGCGGTGCCGCCGCTGGAGCCCGCCGTGACGCGGTTGAGGCGGTAGGGGTTGAACGTCCACCCGGGCAGCATCGAGCCCACGGTCTCGTAGGCGGTGAAGGCGAACTCGGCCATGTTCGACTTGGCCAGCACGATGGCTCCGGCCTCCCGGATGGCGCGCACCTGGTAGGCGTCGTCCGCCGGGATGCTCCCTGCCAGCGACGCGGAGCCGCCGGTGGTGGGCATGTCGTGCGTGTCGAAGTTGTCCTTCACGATGAACGGGATGCCGTGCAGCGGCCCCGTCAGCCGGCCCGTGCGCGCCAACGCCGCGTCCAGAGAGTCGGTGCGCTCCAGCGCCCGCGGGTTCACCATGATCAGGCTGTTGATGGACGGTCCCCGCTTGTCGTAGGCGTCGATGCGTGCCAGGTAGGCCTCGACGAGCTGCCGGCTGGTGAGCGTCCCGGCGAGCATGGCCTGGTGCGCCTCGGCGATGGTGAGCTCCATGAGCTCGACCCCGCCCACTCGTTGGGCGGAGGCGGGGAAGGGGACGAGGAGGACGGCGGCGAGGAGGAGGCTCGATCGTTTCATGACGGTTCGGACGGAGGTTCGTGGAGCATGCGCGCGAGCTTCTTCGCGAGCGCGGCGTGCGCCAGGTACAGGAGCATGAAGACCAGGGGTCCGGAGGTGTAGACGAGGTACCACTCGGACAGGAACGGACGCGATCCAGCGACGAAGGCCGTCGCCGCGTCCCAGCCGAGGGTTCCGGCCGCGGCGGTGAGCAGGAGCGGCTTCCAGAGCCGGCCGACGTCCCCCGGTCTGGTGAGGCCCTGCGCGGGTACGAGGAAGACGACGACGAGGAAGAAGGCGTTGACCCAGAAGTCCCGGCGCCCGCCACGCAGGAACGCGCCCGCCACCACCAGCACCGACGCCAGCGCGGCGGAGGACCACCGCGTGGCGGGTGTGCCGGGAAACGTCGCGCGCACGGCTCAGCCCGCCGGCCGCAGGTGGATGGCCGCGAGCATGCGACCCTGGCCGCCGGGGAAGCGGACGTGAAGGAGGTGCGGGTCCAGGGGACCTCCGGAGGCGGGCGTCACTGTCGCTTCGGCGCCGTCGACGTCGCCCAGGCTCGGCGCTTCGCCGAACAATCGGACGTCGTAGGCGAGGCCGGCCTGGCCCTCCAGCTCGAGGAGCCAGCCCACGCCCTCCGCCGTGAAGTCCACGACGCGCACGCCGGTGCTCTTCTGTCCGGGCACGAGCCGGCGAAGCGGCGCGGCCACCGAGAGCCCGCCCTGCCAAAAGGCGTTCGCCCGGTACGTGCCACCTTCCCTGACGGCGAGCGTCTGCGTGATCGTGCCGTCGTGCGGGCCCCAAAGGACGTCCGGCGGGAGGTCGTCGCCGGCGTGGGAAGTCCCCCCGGGTGCCATGTCGCCCACGCCAGCCAGGATCGAGCGCGCGCCGAGGGGCACGGGGAGCACGATGTCGAGCTCGATCGGGGGCCCGTGGGGGACGACCTGCACGTCGACGAGGCTCGTTCCGCGGCTGATCACGACGTCGAGCCTCGTGTCACCTACGCGCAGGTTCGCGACGCGGACGGTGTCCCACTCCGGAGGGAGCTGCGGCGCGAGCGTCGCGCGGCCGTTCGGCGCGTCGGGCGTCCACCCGAGCACGCCGCGCAGGAGCGGCGTGACGAGCATCGACGTGGCGAAGAACTGGTGGGGGACGGTCTCGTCCATCGGGCGGTAGTACGCGCCGGAGAAGTTCTCGGGCCAGCGGCCGCGGCTCCAGTCGAAAGCGTGTTGCTTCACTGCGTCGACCAGGTGGTAGGCCGCCCAGGGACGGCGGTAGGCGTACTGGCCCCAGGCCACGAATCCGGTCATGAAGTCCCACACGGCGCCGTTGTTGTAGTGGAGCGGATCGTACAGGTCGCTCCCCACGGAGAGGAGGCGCGCGCCCCAGTCGCTGGAGATCGAGTCGGTGGCGAGCTTGCGCAGCGTCCGCTCGGCGCGCGCGGGCTCGAGCAGCCCGAAGGAGAGCGCGGTGCCGGGCCACGCGGTCAGGTTGTCGTTCGTGCCGCCGCCCTGGAGGATGGCGAAGGCGTGCTGATCGTCCCCGGTGCGCCAGTAGCGCTCGTTGAGCGTCTGCATGGCGGTCGTGCGCAGCCGGTCGGCGCGCTCGACCAGGCGCCGGTCGCGGAAGTGGCGCGCCAGGTCGCCGGTGGCCTCGAGCGCGGTGATCCACACCCCGGCCAGGTAGATGTCCTCGTGCAGGCCTTCGCCCAGGCCACCCACCTCGATCGCACCGTAGCCGCCGGCGGAGTTCTCGATGATGCCGTCGCCGTCGGTCTCGGCGGTCAGGCACCACGCCCACGCCTTGCGGTACGCGGGCCACAGCTCCTCGATCACCGCGTCGTTGCCCGACGCCTTCCAGTACTTCCACAGCGCGACCATCCAGTAGGGCGTCGTATCCGCGTGGTAGTACGGGTAGGGGTAGTCCTCGAACCAGCGGATGTGGCCGGCGGCCTGGCTGATCTCGTGGGGGATCTTGCCGTCCTTCCTCTGATACTTCGCGAGGAAGCGCAGGTCTTCTGCCACCAGGTCCCACTGGCCGACCGCGTCCATGGCGAGGGAGTTGATGGCCGCGTCTCCGCCGAAGAACCACCCGAAGCCCGGCCGCGTGCTGGTCCCGCTCGTGCCCCACCCCGCCACCAGGCCGCAGCCCAGGTCGGGGTTGCACACGCGCTGCTCCTCGAGGTTCACCTCCGCCCATGAGAGCGCGAGGTCCATGGCGTCGTCCGGGGTGTCGATGGACGTGAGCGTCGCGAGTGTGGAGTCCGCCCACGCGCGGCTGTCTCGGTACAGCGCCGGCGCGTCGCGCAGCAGTCCTTCGTACGCGGCGAACACGGAGTCGCGCGGCATCGTGCCGGCGGCGATGGCGATGGGCACGAATTCGTGGCGCGCGCGCACCGAGTCGATGGGAATGACAAACGTCGCCGGGGCCTCGGAGAGCATGTGCGCCGGGTGGGCCTCGCCCTCGGCGGGCCACGACGTGCCGATCACGGCGTTGCGCCGCTGCAGGCTCTCGCTGAGCACGAAGGCCTCGTGCTCCTGGTCCCAGAAGGCGTACTGGCCACCGAACGCGGCGGGCCAGGCGTACTGGAGCACCGGGTGGAACTGCACCACGACGTCCAGCGGCTCGAAGGCGTCGATCTCGAGGAGCACGAGGAGGCCCGGCCGGTCGCGGGGCGCGAGGATGTGCTCCTTCACCGTGAACGCCATGTGCGTGTAGGTGATGGTCGTGGCCTCGGGACGGATCTCGATCGTGCTGGCCACGTCCGTGCCGCGTACCGGCTCGCGGTATTGTGGGATCTTGAAGGAGAGCTGGAAGCCGGTGACCAGCTTGAGGGGATGGACCCACAGCTCGGCCTCGCCGGTCTCCCGGCCCAGCCACGCGCTGCGGGGGCCGGTCACGCCGAGGTACTGGCCGGGACGCACGTCGTAGACCAGGGAGATAGGCGAGCGCTGGACGTCGAACCGCTCGATGGGCGGGATCCGGTCCGGGGGCGGCACGTCGGTGCGGCCCACCTGGGCGCCGAGGGTCCCGGGGAGGGCGAGGACGAGGGCGAGCGCGGGGGCGGCGGCGCGCAGGTGGCTCGCGTAGGTGGTCGGCGCGGTGTGGCGCTGCCGGCCGGGGATGCGGATCGTCGTCATCGGGCGTCCTTTCCGAGGACGGCCACCCGCACGGGGCCCGTCTCCGCGGAGATGGAGTCGTGGAGGTGCCAGCCGGTGCCGGGGAGGAGGGCGTCGAGCTCCTGGGGTGAGACGAGCAGGAGGCCGAACCACGGGCTCGCCCACACCTTGTAGCGGATGCGGATGCGGAGCTCTCCCCCCAGCCGGCCGGCATCGCGGTTCGCCTGGTGGTAGCGGAGGTGGTGGGGGTCTGTCGTCGCGAAGGGGTCGGCGCCCTCCGCGTAGAGCAGCGCCTCCTCCGTCGTGACCGTGGCCAGCCGGGCCAGGCCGGTGCGCAGGCCCGCGGGGTCGCCGAACAGACCGAAGTTGTTGCCCATCATGATCACGGTGTCGAACGTGCCGAGCGTGGCGTCGATCTCCTCGAGCGCGATCGGGCGCGCGTCCGCCACACCGCGGCGCCTGCAGGCTTCGACCGCGCCCGGTGACGCGTCGATGCCGACGACCTCGTGGCCGCGGTCCTGAAGCTCCAGGCAGAAGCGGCCCGCGCCGCAGCCGATGTCGAGGACCCGGCCCCGCGCCCGGTCCACCACCGCGCGCTGGTGGGAGGGCCACCGGTCGTACGGGAGGATGTAGTCCGCCGCGAGGGCGCCGGGGAGGACGTAGCCGTCGTCGCGCTCGATGATCTCCACCGCCGGAATGCCGGCTGCGAGGTCCAGGAGCATGTGCCCGTAGGCGTCCTGCTCGTCGGTCAGCGGCATGGTGCCCTCCCGGCGGAACGTGGGTGGAGCGCGCTCAACGGAACCCCTCCATCTGGATGCCCTGGACGAAGTAGCGCTGCGTGAAGAGGAAGAGCACCATGATGGGGAGCACCGCCGTCACGCCGGCGGCCATCTGGTACGGCCAGTTCACCTCGTACGTCCCGTGGAAGGATGCGATGCCCACCTCGACCACCCGCATGGACATCGAGCGGGTGGCGAGCAGCGGCCACAGAAGATTCTTCCACGCGTCGATGAACGCGAACAGGCCCAGCGTCGCCAGAGCGGGCCGCGCCAGGGGTAGCGCCACGCTCCAGAAGATGCGCCACGGCCGCGCGCCGTCGATGCGCGCGGCCTCCTCCAGCTCCGGCGGGACGGTGCGGAAGTACTGGCGCATGAGGAAGATCCCCCACACCGAGACGAGCTCGGTGGAGATCAGCCCCTGGAACGTGTCCACCCACCCGAGTGAGTCGATGAAGAGGAAGCGTGGGATGAGCACGACCACCGCCGGCACCATCATCGTCGACAGGAAGAGGAGGAAGATCCGTTCGCGGCCGCGGAAGTCGAGGCGCGCGAAGGCGTAGCCCGCGGTGGCCGCGGTGAAGAGCTGGCCGGCGACGACGAAGGTGGCGAAGACCGCCGAGTTGACGAAGAAGCGCCAGAAGGGCTGGGCGGTGAGCGCGGCGGGGTAGTTCTCCCAGCGGGGCCGCTCGGGGAGGAGGTGCGGTGGGTAGCTGAACACCTCGAGCTGGCCCTGCAGGGAGGTGACGGCCATCCACAGGAAGGGCGCGGCCATGGTGAGCGCGGCGAGTGCGGTGGCGGTCCATGCGAGGACGCGCAGGCCCCGGCCGGAGGTGGGAGCGCGGCCGTCGCGCCCTCCCCCCCGGGGGCCTTCGGCCCCCCCCGCCGAGAAGTTGCCGCCGCTCATCGGACAGGTCCAGGTGTGGATGGGACGTCGCCCGGACGCTCCCGCTCCAGGAAGCGGAAGTGCAGCCACGTCACCACGAAGATCACGGCGAACAGCGCCCAGCTCTGCGCCGCGGCGCTCCCGAAGCGCAGGAACTCCCACGCTTCCTTGTAGATGTGGTAGACCGCCACGTCCGTCGCGCCCAGCGGACCCCCCTCCGTCATCACGTACACGGCGCCGAAGATCTGGAACGAGCCGATCACCGACGTGACCAGCACGAAGAAGAGCGTGTGCCGCAGCCCGGGGAGCGTCACGTGCCAGAAGCGGCGCCACACCCCCGCCCCGTCGATGCGCGCGGCCTCGTAGAGCTCCTCGGGGATCGACGCCAGACCGGCCTGGAAGAGCACCATCTGGTAGCCCACGACCAGCCAGACCGAGAGGATCATGATGGACAGCAGCGCCGTGCGGGGCGAGGTCAGCCAGCGCACGGGCGCGATGCCGACCAGGCCGAGGATCCAGTTGAGGATCCCGTAGTCGGCGTTGAGGATCCACTGCCAGACGATGGCGATGGCCACCAGGCTCGTGATGGACGGCAGGAACAGCGCGGCGCGCACCAGCGACAGCGTGCGCGTGCGCCGGTGCACCAGAAGCGCGAAGGCGAGGGCGAGGGCCATCGCCACCGGCACGTGCAGCGTGAGGATGGCCGTGTTCGCGAGGGCGTTCCAGAAGGACGCGTCGCCGAGGAGCGCCAGGTAGTTGCCGAGCCCGACGAAGGGGCGCGCGACGTCGACGAGGTTCCAACGGTGCAGCGACAGCCACGCGGCGAATGCCAGAGGCCCGAGGGTGAAGACCGCGAGGTGCGCCGTGGCCGGCGCCAGGAAGCTCCACGCCCACAGGTTGCGGCGCAGCGCGCGGGGCTCGCCGGCCAGCGAGACGAGCGAGGCGGGAAGTCCGGCGAGCAGGAGGCCGGCGACAGCGATCGCCGCCATGGGCGCGAGCGGGCCGTCGGTGTGCTCGAAGGGCACCATCACCAGGCGGAACGGCGCCTGGTCCCGCACCGCGTACGGCACCGCGTCCACCTCCACGCGGGCGGGCGCGGGGGAGGAGAACGCCGCGAGGGCACGGGCCGTCTCGGGGAGGAGGGTGGTGCCGACGACGTTGCCGAAGCGGTCGCGCTGCAGGAGGGGCAGCCCGGTGACGCGCACGATCGTGCCGGGCGGAGCGGCGCGTGCGTCCTCGTAGCCGCTCGCATCCAGCGCCGCGGCGGCGCGCTCGAGGCGGAGGTCGCTCAGCTCGGCGAGCCGTGCCCGCGCCCATAGCTGGGACGCCGCGACGGGGAGCGCGAGGGACACCGCCGCGAGGAGCGCGCCGCGAACGACACGCTCGGGCCGCGCCCCGACGACGGCGGCCGCGCCCGCCATGCCGGCCGAGGCGAGGACGGCCAGCAGCGCGATCCACCACGGCAGCCCGAAGGACGTTCCTGCGCGGCGCGCCAGGACCACCGTCCCCACGACGTCCCAGCCGTCCGCGTCGTAACGGGCAGCGCGCGCGCGCTCACCCCGCACCTCGGGCTGATCGAGTCCGGGTGTGACCGCCGGCTCGAGCTGGAGCCGGTCTCCGTAGAGCGCGCGCACGCGTTGCGGGTCGGCCAGGCTCAGGAGCGTGACCGCGGAAGAAGTCTCCGCCTCGAGGAGAGCATCGGAGCCCGCGTGCACCGACGCCACCGCCGTCCTCAGCGCGAGCACCAGCGCGAGGGCGAGCACCGCGAAGACGCTCGCCCCCAGCACGCGGCGCGCGCGCTCGGAGTCGGCTGGTCCGCGGTCCCGCCCGCCGGCGCTCATCGGGCGAGCACCCGGTCCACCTCGGCCGCGACCTGCTTGGCCGTCTCCTCGAGCGGGTCCCCGCGCAGGAGATGGCGGTCCATGATCTGGAAAGTGAGCTCTTCGATCTCGTAGAAGTCACGCACGCGCGCCCCCCAGGTGACCCGGCCGTCGTCGACCTGGCGCAGGAAGGCGGCCTCGATCCCCGAGGTGTCGCCCGCGGCCGCCTGCTCGGCGACGTCGCGGAAGGCTGGGATGGCCAGCCGCGTCGAGGAGCGCATGCGCTGCGCCTCCTCCGACGCGAGGTAGGCGGCGAGCTCCACCGAGAGGCGGCGGTGCGGCGCGTTGGCGGGCACTGCCCACCCCGACGCGTACAGGACGGTGGCGGGCGACGAAGAAGCTTCGTGGGGGATGGGCGCGACGCCGAGGCGCAGCCGGGCGCCGGCCATGTTCGACATCAGGAGCTGCAGCGTCCAATGACCCGAGAGGAGCATCGCCTGCCCCCCGGTGGCGAAGCGCGCCTCGCGCGCCGGGTCGCCGGTTTCGAGGAAGTGCACGCCCGGGGTGACGTGGGCCGCCGTTACCAGCTCGGTGAGGAAGCGGAACGCCGCCACCGTGCGCGGGGAGTCGAGGTATCCGCTCGCGCGCTTGCCGTCGGGGCTGAGGATGTCCCCGCCGCCGGACCACACCCAGGCGATCCACTGGTAGAGGTTGCGCGGGAAGTCGACGGCGTACACGTCGGTGCGCCCGTCGCCGTCCACGTCGCGCGTGAGCCGGCGGGCCTTGTCCAGGAACTGCGCCCACGTCCACCCGTCCGCGCCGGGCGGCTCGATCCCGAAGCGGTCGAACACGCCCAGGTTGAGGTAGAGCACCATGGGCGTGAAGTCCTTGGGCAGCGCGAACACGCGGCCGTCGCGGCGGAACCCCTCCATGACCTGGGAAAAGACGCGCTCCGGGTCGTAGCCCGCGCGCCCGAGGTAGGGCGTGAGGTCGAGGGCCAGCCCGCGGTCGACGACCGTGGGGATGTCGGGTCCGTCGAGGAGGAAGACGTCGGGCGGCGTGCCCGAGGCGATGGACGTGAGGAGCTTCTCGTCGTAGTTGGTGACCACCGACTCGACGACGACGCGCACGCCCGGATGCGCGGCGGCGAAGCGGTCGGCGATGGCCTGCTCGGTGGTGACCTCGTAGTCGCCGGCCCAGTGGAGGACGCGCAGCGTCACCGCGTCCTCGGCGCCCGCGCCGCACCCCGCCAGGGCGAGGGCGGCCATCCCGGCGAAGAGCACGCGCCCGGTCACGGGACGTGGCGCCTGCCGAGGGTGCCGAGGCGCAGCCGGCTCCCGGCGTCGAAGAGGTGCGCGTGCTCCACCCGGATGCGCAGCGAGACACGGTCGCCGACGCGCACCGGATGGTCGGCGGGCGTGCGCGCGATCCACGGAATCTCGCCGGGACCGGGAACGTGCACGAGGATCTCGCTGCCCAGCGCCTCCACGCGCTGGACCTCCGTGTCGAGGTGGCCGGAGTGGTGACCCGGAGGCACGACCAGGAGGTCCTCGGGGCGCACGCCGAGCACGACGGCGTGGCCGCGCTCCGAGTCGGGCGAGCCGATGTCGCGCAGGCTGCACGGCAGCGTGAGGCCCCACCCGACGAACGTCGCGCCGGTGCCGTCGTCGCCGACGAAGCCCTGGGCGGTGTTCATCGCCGGCGAGCCGACGAAGCGCGCGACGAACAGGCTGGCCGGCTCGCGGTATACGTCCAGCGGCGTGCCGACCTGCTGCAGGACGCCCTCGTCCAGGATCGCGATGCGCTGCCCCAGGGACATCGCCTCGACCTGGTCGTGGGTCACGAAGATCATCGTCGTGCCCAGCCGGCGGTGCAGCCCGGCGATCTCGTCGCGCATCCCGGTGCGCAGGCGCGCGTCCAGGTTCGAGAGCGGCTCGTCGAAGAGGAAGACCGACGGCTCGCGCACCATCGCGCGACCCAGGGCGACGCGCTGCCGCTGGCCGCCGGAGAGCTGCCCGGGACGGCGGTCGAGCAGGCGGTCGAGGCCGAGGAGCGAGGACGCCCATGCCACCTTGCGGCTGATCTTCTCCCTCGCCGCGCCCCTCATGCGCAGCCCGAACGAGAGGTTCTGCCGCACGGTCATGTGCGGGTAGAGCGCGTAGCTCTGGAAGACCATCGCGACGTCGCGGTCGGCGGGCTCGACGCCGTCGACGCGCCGGTCGCCGATCCACACCTCGCCGTCGGAGGGATCGGCGACGCCGGCGATCATGCGCAGCACGGTGCTCTTGCCGCACCCCGAGGGACCGAGGAGCACGAGGAACTCCCCCTGCTCGACGTCCAGATCGAGGGGATGCACCGCCGTCACCTCGCCGAAGCGCTTCGACAGGCCTCGCAGCGACACGCCTACCATGCGACCTCCAACGACTCGCCGATCCGGGTGTGCCGCACCGAGCCGTCCACGCGCGCCTCGACGTCCCCGCTCCGCACGCGTACCTCCACGTCGCGACCGCGCAGGCGGCCGTGGAAGCGGGCGTGCTCGAGGCCCATGGGCAGCGGGTGGATGCGCAGGACCTCGGCGCCCGGCTCGACGCCCGTCGCTCCGCGCGCGATCAGGTCGAGGACCCAGGAGTGCTGGTAGTCGTCGATGCCGCGGAAGACGCACGCGTGGCCGGTGTTCGGGTTGTAGTGCTCGTAGCAGTTCGCGCGCCCGGGGTCGCCGTCGTGGTACATCATGCGCACGAAGCGCGACAGGATGTGGGCAGCCATCGGGCCGGCCGCCGCGCGGCCCCGGTACCACTGGCGCAGCAGCCCCTCGACCACGTGGCTGTTGGTCATCGGCCAGACGCGTCCGTTCCACGGACAGTTGTGGCGCTTGCCCTTCCACAGCCCCTCGGCGCTGAACAGCGGGTCGTCGGCCGCGGACGACGGCACGGGGAACGCGGTGGCGAAGGTGGCCGGATCGGCGAGGTGCGCGAGCAGACGGTCCACCTGCCCGTCGTCGAGGAGATCGGTCAGGAGGGGGTAGAAGCACACCGCCGCCTTCACGCCCGTGCGCCGCCCGGTGGCGCCGTCCACATCGGAGAAGATCCCCGCGTCCGGGTCCCACATCTCCTCGCGGATCGCGCGGCCTACGTGCTCCGCCCGGTCACCCCAGGTGCGGGCCGCGTTCCCCCGGCCCAGCCGTCCGGCCAGCGTCTCGAGCCCGCGCAGGAGCTGGTACGCGTACACTGTGACGTCCACGCCCTTCAGGCGCAGGCGCGGCTCCCACTCGGTGACGTCCGACGAGGGGTCCACCGCGACGTAGCGCGACATGTATTCCTGGCCGGTCTCGTAGTGGTTGACGACCGTGATCATCCCGGAGCCCTCGGCGTCGCGCTCGCCGCGCATCCAATCCGCATAGCGCGCCAGGCCGGCGTACGCCGCCTCCAGGAACGCTCGATCCGGGTGGAGCGCGTCGACGGCGAGGGCGGCGTCCCCCCAGTTGGCGTGGTAGAAGTCCTCGCCGGTCTCGTGGTTCACGTACAGGCGCCCGGGGAGCGATCCGTCCGCGCGCTGGGCGGCGAGGAAGTTGAGGAGCGACCCGCGGGCGACGACGGGGTCGGCGGCCCAGCGCGTCTCCATCATGTGGCACTGGGCCGAGTAGGTGATCGGCAGGTGGAAGTACTCAGGTCCCTCGGCGATGGCCGGATGCGGGATCCGGCCGGCGCCGCCCGCGATGCGGTTGAGGTGCAGCCCGTAGACCCGGTAGTCGAAGTAGCCCGCGAGGTACGGGTCGGAAGCCGAGAAGCGGGGAAAGGCGCCGATCGCCCGGCTCCACGCTTCCTCGGAGCGGCGGGGATGGTGCGGTGCGCCGACGTCGCCGGCCGGCGGCGCACCCAGCTCCTCCGGCGCCACGGCGAGGACGAAGCCGATGCCCTGGCCCTCGCCGAGCCCGTCGAGGGAGCGCGTGACGGCGAGGTGCGCCCACCCGCGGTCGGAGACGCCGTCCAGGGAGACCGGGCCGTCGTCCGGCGGTTCCCCGTCGGCTGCGAGGAGCTCCACGAACGGCGTGAGGCTCCACTCCGGCTCCGCGCCGCCCTCGGAGCGGAGCGTCATGCAGCGCGTGGCCCCCGCGGCGCCGGCGCCGACGTCCTTTCCGGACGCCAGCACGAACGCCTCGAGCGTGAGGGTCACGTCCAGCGACTCACGTCTGCGGTCCCGCAGCGTGCTGCGCCAGCGCAGCCCCGCGTAGAGGCGGGCGAGGTCCCGTACGTCCGGGCCCGGGACGGCCGTGAACGCCACCAGGCTCGCTTCGGCGAGGGCGCCCCCGGCGCCCTCGTCCGCCCACCAGGCGGAGCAGAAGCGGCCTCCGGGAAGAACGTAGCGCTGCTCGGTGAAGCCCACGTCCCCGGGTCCATCCCATCGCACCGCGAGTCGGTCGGGACGCCAGTCGACCGACGCCCGCCGCAGCCGCTGCTCCCGACCGTCGCCGCCGACCAGCGCGACGGAGAAGAGCGGCTCGAGGGGGTAGTGGTAGACGTGCGCGGCGTCCCAGAAGCCGGGGCGGTCGAGTCGGCGTGGAACGGGCGGGGCCCACAGGAAGCCGTCGCCGGCGGAGAGGAACCACTTGTCGGGGCGGGCGAGCGCGCGCAGGCGGGCCGCGCCATCCGCGTCGTCGTCGGCATCCGCCGGCGCCGTGGCGTCGGGATCGGCCTGTACCCCGGGACCGCGCATCAGCGCACCGACCCGAAGGCGCCCACGAAGCGCGAACCGGCCACGGCGGGCCAGGCGGCGAGCTGCTCGACCAGCGGCGCCACGCGGGACCGGAAGGCGGCCGCGTCGAGCGTGTCCACCCGGGGGGCGTCCCCCGGCTGGCGGACGTCCCAGACCAGGTTGTCCGCGATCGTGAAGCCGCTGGGGACGGCGTGGCGGGCGATGGGGCGCTGCATGCAGTACGGCTCGCCGGAGTCGTAGCGCTCGTCCTGGCCGGTGCGCGCGAAGGCGTTGCCGACCAGCTCGCCCGGGCCGTCGCCCCGGAGCCCATCCATGCGGGGCGGGTCCGGCCGCGGCTCGGCGGCCGGCACCCACGGTGCGACCCGGTCCACGATCACGCCGCACGCGCCGGTCTCGAAGACGGCGTTCCGTGCGATCCACGCGACTGGTCGGCCGCCGTCCGGGCCCCAGTACGCGAGCCCCCAGGTGAGGACGTCCTCCACGACGTTGCCGGTGATCTTCGCCCGCGCGTCGACGAAGACGCCGATCCCCTTCCAGTAGCGCGTCACGAGGTTGCCGCGGACCACGCCCTGGGCGTTCCAGGTCAGGCCGATGCCCACGCCGCGGCCGCCACCCATCTGGGCGCCGCGCGCCGCGTCGACGCCGTCCACCACGTTGTCCTCCGCGAGGATGCGTGCGTCCCGATAGCCGGTGATGCCGTCCCACGAGTTCCGCTCGATCCGGCAGCCGCGCACCGTCGCGTCGCCGCCCTCGCGGACCGCCACGCCCATGATGCCCACCACCACCGAGTGGACCGTGGCCGAGTCGCCCAGGTTGTCGCGGACGACGCAGTCGGACAGCGTCACCCGGCCGGCGCGGATCACCACGCCCGCGTCGGTGGCGCGCCCGTCCGGGTCGCGCACGCCGTCCGTGACCGTGACGCGCTCGAGGGCGCAGCCGTCGCAGCCGTCGAAGAGCACGCCGTAGCCCGCGTGCGTGTGCAGCACGACATGGCCCGCCGTCTCCCCGGCGAGGGTGATGCTGTCACCGCGCACGAGGAGGCCGCGGGTGGCGGGGACGTCGTCGTCCGCGTCCTGGCAATTCCCGCAGGTGGAATCGGTGAAGGCCACGGGCTCCAGGTGATAGTCGCCGGGCGCGAGCTGAACCGTGGCGGGCCCGCGCAGCGTGTCCAACAGCGCCTGCAGGTCGTCGCCGGGAGCCACGGCCACGACCGGCGGGTGGGCCGCCGGCGCGGCTCCGCTCGCGCACGCGGAGGAGCCGAGGAGGGCGGCGAGGATCCAGGGGGGCGCGGTTCGACGCATGCCGCCAAAGTACCGGCCGGCGGAGGACGCCGCGAGACGCGTCCGGACGACGCGCCGGCCGCGCCGGTCAGCGCCCTGCGAGCTCCCTCGCCCGCGCCCACACCGTGTCGAACATCTCCTCGGTGAGCTTGCCGGTGAAGGTGTTCTGCTGGCTCGGATGGTAGGAGGCGAGCAGCGCCGGTCCGCCGTCGGGCGCGACCTGCGCGCCGTGGCCGAAGGCAGGACGTGGCGTCGGGATCGCCACGCCCCGGCCCCCCAGGATGCGCAGGACCTGCGCCCAGGCGAAGCCGCCCAGCGCCACGACCACGCGGACGTCCGACAGCAGGTCCAGCTCCTCCTCCAGCCAGGAGGCGCACGCGTCGCGCTCGGCCGGCGTGGGCCTGTTGGCCGGGGGCGCGCAGCGTACGGCGGCCGTCACGAAGCAGTCCTCCAGCCGGAGCCCGTCGCCGCGGCGGGAGGAAACGGGCTGGCTGGCGAAGCCGGCGCGGTGCAGGGCGCGGTACAGCCAGTCGCCCGAGCGGTCGCCCGTGAACATCCGGCCCGTGCGGTTGGCCCCGTGCGCGGCGGGCGCGAGCCCGACGACCAGGACGCGCGCCCGGGGATTCCCGAAGCCCGGGACCGGCCGGCCCCAGTAGTCCTCGTCGCGGAACGCGGCCCGCTTCTCGCGCGCCACGACCTCCCGCCAGGCTACCAGGCGCGGACAGCGGCGGCAGCGCGTGACCCGCTCCTCGACGCGGGAGAGCTCGTCAGAGGGCGTTGGCGGCCTCCAGGGCGGCTTCCAGGGTCGCGGACAGGTCGGCGCCGAGGTCTTCCGGCGACACGCCCTCGCGTTGTGGGGCGCGTCGCTCGGTGGTCGGGTCGTTGGTCTTCCAGCAGAGCGCGGTGACCGACAGCGTGCCGTCGCCGGAGGGCTCGACGTCGATGGCGCGCTCCATGCCCTCGCGGTACCAACCGAGCCGCCGCCGGCCGGGCTCCTTGATCAGGTCCATGCCGTTGGCCAGCGCGTAGATGTTCAGCTTGCCGTCCAGGGCCCCGAAAGGCCCTCCCTCTCCGCCCACGCCCACTCGCCGCTGGTCGGCCGCCATCGCCGCCTCCGTCCGCCGATCCCCCGTGTACCCGGTCCTCCTCGGAACCGTGTCGTCCACAACTCCTATAGACGCGCCACGTGTTGGCAAGGTTTCCGTTACGGAGCGCTCGCGCTCTCCTGCCACGCCGACCACCACAGCGTGCGCAACATCCGCGCGCCCGCCGCCAGCCGATCGGCCACGAAGTCGCGGGTCTCGGGACGATCCGGCGCGTCGGGGTTGAAGCCGAAGCGCTTCTCCAGCCGGTAGAGCTCCTCCACCTGGTCGTGGGATGCACGGATGTGCGCCAGGACCGCGTCCCGCGCGTTCCCGGCCACCGAGCCGACGTCGCCGCCCATGCGCTCGTCCACGTCCGACTGGCGGAGGTGGGCCCCCACGAAGGTCGATTCGAAGCGGCCGTGGAACCCGCGGGCAGTGGTGTAGCCGTTCGGGTTGGGCGCGTCGGCGTTCCACCCGTCGTAGTGGATCGTGGTGTGGTGGGGGTTGGCGGCGTCGGTCACGTAGTGGCCGAGGACGCCGGCGTCGTTGACGATGCGCTGCTCGATCCAGCGCCTCGTCGTCGGGTCGGCCTCGGCGCGCCACAGCCGCCACTCGGTCACGAGGCGCTGGTACAGCTCCACGATGCGGTAGGGGAGGAAGCCGACGTCGCGCTCCGGCCGCTCGATGCCCGCGTCGTGGAGCACCCGGATGAACGCATAGCGGTCCGGGGCGTCCAACGCCCCGGAGGGGACGTTCTCCATGTCGATGTAGTGGTCGTAGCTGTACACCCGGTCCATCGCGACAAGCTCGCGGACGCGCCAGCGGTCGGGCTCGGGATCGAGGTAGACCAGCTGGTCCCCCGCCTCCAGGAAGAAGGCCGGGACGCCGTGGGGCAGCGTGCGCACGGCGGCGCGGGCCGCCATCTCGTGGCCCGTGCTCCCCCACCGGCGCGGCGCGGGTTCCTCGGCGCGCGCCGGGGGCGACAGGTGGAGGAGGAGCGCGACGGCGAGCGTGGTCATCGAATCCATGGAAGGAGGCTCCGCAGTCGTCCGGCGAGAAGGCGCGAAAGGCGAAGGAAGAGGCTCCGGAAGATAGGGACTGCGGCTGCGTCCGGGAGATAGCTGGAGGGGTCGGCGCGCGGCGGCGCCGTGCTCATCCCCGCGCGAGCTTCCCCCGGTCCACCTTTCCCAGATGCGTCCGGGGAAACTCCTCGAGGAAGCGCACGCGGCGCGGGTACTTATAGGGTTCGAGGCGCTCGCGCACCCAGGCCTGGATCTCCGCCTCGAGGGCGTCGCCCGCCTCGACGCCGTCGGCCGCCACGACGAAGGCGTGGGGCTTGACCAACCCCCGCTCGTCCTCGACGCCGACCACCGCGACCTCGCGCACGGCGGGATGGCCGAGGAGGCAGTCCTCGAGCTCCCGCGGGCTGAGCCACCGCCCGCTCACCTTGAGCATGTCGTCGGCGCGCCCGCGGTAGCGCACCCACCCCTCGGCGTCGAGGGAGATCATGTCGCCCGAAGCGTACCACGCGCCCTGGAAGGCCTCCAGGGTCTTGTCGTGATGGCGCCAGTACCCGATGGCGCGCGAGCCGCCCCGCACCCACATGCGTCCCACCTCTCCCGGCGGGAGCGCGCGGCCGTCGTCGTCGCGGACCTCCACGTCGTAGCCGGGCACGACCTTTCCCAGCGTGCCCGGCCGCACGTCGCCGGGGCGGTTGGAGATGAAGATGTGCCACATCTCCGACGTGCCGAGCCCGTCGAGGAGCGGCACGCCGAAGGTCTCGTTCCAGCGGCGGTGCAGCTCCTCGGGGAGCGCCTCCCCCGCGGAGGTCGACAGGCGCAGCGACGACAGGTCGCGCCGCGCCGCGCCCGGGTGGTCCAGGAGGTGGCTCACCATGGTGGGCACGTTGACCAGGAGGGTGGGCCGGAACGCCTCGATCTTCTCGAACAGCGTCTCCGCCGTGCATCGCTCCGGGAAGAGCGCCGCGGTGGCGCCGACGCTGAAGGGGAAGAGGAGGTTGATCCCGGTCGCGTAGCCGAAGAAGAGCTTGGGCACCGAGAGGGTGACGTCGTCGGGCGTGATCCCCAGGATGCCGTGCCCGTAGCGCACGGTGGTGTTCACATAGGAGCGGTGCGGCTGCACCACGCCCTTGGGGTGGCCCGTGGTCCCGCCGCTGAACAGCCAGATCGCCGGATCGTCCCGGTGCGTCGGCCATGGGTCGAGCTCGGTGGTGGCGGCGGCGAGCTCCCGGGCGAAGGCGTCTCCGCCCACCTCGAGGAGCATCGGCGCGTGACGCATGTCCCCGGCGGCCTCGTGGAAGGGCGCGGCGCCGGCGGCGTCCACCAGCGCCATGCGCGCACCCGAGTAGGCGTAGAAGTAGCGGATCTGCTCGGCCCCGAGCTGCGGGTTGAGCATGATGACCACGCCGCCCGCGCGTAGGATCCCGAAGAACGCCCCCACGAAGTCCACGCCGTCGGGCAGCGCGAGCAGGACGCGCTCCTCCGGCCGGAGGCCCGCGGCCCTCAGCGCGTTACCGTAGCGGTTGGCCAGCGTCTGCACGTCGCCGTAGGTGTGCGCACCCGCGTCGGTGAGGAGCGCGCGGCGCCCCTCGTGGCCCTCGGCGATGCGGTCGCCGAGGAAGTACTCCGAGACGTTGAGCCGTTCGGGAGGAGGGAGGGTCATGGTGCGTCACGATACCCGTTGGCTAGAATGACGGTCAATTCGCGGCCCCCGCCGGGGGTGACACGGCCAGCAGCCCGACGGGAGACGGATGCCGATCCACCGACTCGCCGACATGACGTGGGAGGAGGTTCGCGACCTGGATCGGTCGCGGGCGGTGGCCATCCTCCCGGTGGGAGCGATGGAGGCGCACGGGCCCCACCTCCCGCTGTCCACCGACGTGATCATCGCCGAGGCGATGGCGCGCGCGTGCGCCGAGTCGCTGTCCGACGAGGGGCGGGACGCGGTGGTGCTCCCCGCGCTGTGGGCCACGCATGCCGGCTTCGCGGGCGCGTTCCCGGGAACGGTGAGCGTCTCCGGGCAGGCGGTGACCACGCTGCTGCGGGAGGTCGCCGCTGCGCTGGCCGCCCAGGGCTTCGGCGTCCTCGCCGTCGCGAACGCGCACCTCGATCCGGCGCACCTCGCCTCGCTGCGGGACGCGTGCGCCGACCCGCCCGGGGGGATCCGGGTGGCCTTCGTCGATCTGACGCGCCGCGCCGCGGCGGAGCGGCTCACCGAGGAGTTCCGCACGGGCGCGTGCCACGCGGGGCGGTTCGAGGGGAGCATCGTGCTGGCAGAGGCGGCAGGGCTGGTGCGTGGCGACGTGGCCGCGGCGCTCGAGCCCGTCCCATCGTCGCTGTCGGAGGCGATCAGCGCGGGCGCGCGCACCTTCGCGGAGGCGGGGGGCCCGAGGGCGTACTTCGGGTGGCCGGCGGACGCGACCGCCGAAGAGGGAAGAGAGAGCGTGCGGGTGCTGGGCGCGCTGCTGGCCGACGCCGTGCGCGGGGCGACGGAGGAGCCATGAAGGAGCTGACCGGAAGGGCCGCCCTGGTGACGGGCGGCGGGCGGGGGATCGGCGCCGCGGTGGCGCGGGCGCTGGCACGGGCCGGTGCGTCGGTCGCGGTGGCGGCGCGCACCATGGAGCAGGTGGTGGAGGTCGCCGGAGAGCTGCGCACCGACGGCTACGAGGCGTACGCCTTCCAGTGCGACGTGACCAAGCCCTTCGACGTGCGCGACGTCACGCTGGGCGCGCGCGAGGCGATGGGGCACCTGGACATCCTGGTGAACAACGCCGGCATCGCCCCGTCCAACCCGCTCAAGCGGATCACGCTGACCGAGTGGAACCGCGTGATGGAGGTCAACGCCACCGGGACGTTCCTGTGCACGCAGGCGGGGCTGCCCGACATGCTGGAGCGGCGCTGGGGCCGGGTGGTAAACGTCGCGTCGGTGGCAGGGCTGGCGGGTGCGAGATACATCGCGGCGTACGCGGCCTCGAAGCATGCCGTGGTGGGCTTCACGCGCGCCGTCGCGGCGGAGGTGGCGGGCACGGGCGTCACGGTCAACGCCGTGTGCCCGGGCTACGTGGACACGCCGATGACCGACGAGGCCGTGGCGCGCATCATGGTACGGACGGGCGCGGACCGGGAGGAGGCACTACGGATGCTGCTGGAGCATGCGGGACAGGCGCGCCTGCTGCGCGCGGCGGAGGTGGCGGACGCCGTGGTGGCGCTCTGCCTGGACGGATCGGAGACCCGGAACGGGGAGGCGAACCCCATGGACGGAAGGGACGGAGCCGCGTGACGTACGAGGCGATCAACCCGGAAGAGCTCGGCGAGCCCAGGGGATGGACAAACGGGATGCTGGCGCCCGCCAACGGGCGCATCCTCTTCGTGGCCGGCCAGGACGCGGCGGAGCGCGACGGATCGGTCACCGAGGACGACTTCGTCGAGCAGTTCTCCATCGCGCTGCACAAGGCGGTGACCGTCGTGCGCGAGGCTGGCGGAGGTCCCGAGGACATCGGCAGGCTCACGCTGTTCGTGACCGACGTGGCCGAGTACCGGGCGCGCCGCGGCGAGATCAAGGAGGTCTGGCGGTCGCACATGGGCCGGCACTATCCGGCGATGGCGCTGGTGCAGGTGCAGGCGCTGGTGGATCCGCGCGCCAGGATCGAGCTGGAGGCCACCGCGATCATCCGCGACTTCAGCGTGTGATCCCCGATCCCCCGACGAGGACGACGACGTGTTCGAGCCCACCTCCTTCCTGTACGCCTTCGACGCGGACGCCGGGGTCGCGACGCTAACGCTCAACCGTCCGGAGCGGTTGAACGCGCTCACCTTCGAGACGTACGACGAGCTGAGGCGGGCGTTCACGGCGCTGTCGGACGAGAAGGGCGTGCGCGTGATCGTGATCACCGGGACAGGGCGCGCGTTCTGCTCGGGGGGCGACGTCGAGGACATCATCGGCGCGCTCTTCGCCCGCGACTTCCGCGGGCTCCTGGAATTCACGCGCATGACGTGCGACGTGGTGCGCGCGATCCGCGCGTGCCGCCGGCCGGTGATCGGCGCCCTGAACGGCACGGTGGCCGGCGCGGGCGCGGTGATCGCCACCGCGTGCGACCTGCGGGTGGCCGCGGAGTCGGCGAAGATCGCCTACCTCTTCACCCGCGTCGGGCTGTCCGGCGCCGACATGGGCGCGGCGTGGATGCTGCCGCGCATCGTCGGGCTGGCCAAGGCGTCCGAGCTGCTCATGACCGGCGACTTCATCGACGCCCGGGAGGCGCACCGCATCGGGCTGTACAACCGGGTCGTGCCCGACGGCGAGGTTCTCGCCGCAGCGACCGAGCTGGCCCGCAAGCTCGCCAAGGGCCCGTCGTTCGCCATCGAGGTCACGAAGGACGCTCTCAACCGCGAGGCGGCGATGGACCTGCCCGCGGCGCTGGAGGCCGAGGCGCAGATCCAGGCGGCGCTCATGATGCACCCGGACTTCCGCGAGTCGTACGAGGCCTTCGTCGGGAAACGGGAGGCGAAGTTCCTGTGAGGAGCCTGGACACGCACGCGGTGCGCGCCCTGCTGGAGGAGCGCCACGCCGCGTGGGCCGCCGAGGCGTCTGCGTTCGCCGTCCGCGAGCTCGTGTCCCGCGCGGAGCCGGCGAACGACGCGGCGGGTCGCGTGGAGGCGCGTGAGCTGCTGTCGCTCATGGGCACCGCCGGGTTGTACGCGCCCATCGGCACCCGCGATCTGCGCGCCTGCTGTCTGGCTCGGGAGGCGGTGGCGGCCGCCTCGCCTCTGGCCGACGCGGTGTGGGCACTCCAGGGGCTCGGCATCACGCCGCTCCTGCTCGCGGGCACGGACGAGCAGCGTGCCCGGTGGGCGGAGCCGGCGCTGGCCGGCGAGGCGATGAGCGCGTTCGCGATGACCGAGCCCGAGGCCGGCTCGGACGTGGCGAACCTGCAGGCGCGGGCGGTGCGCGACGGCGACGGCTGGGTGCTGGACGGCCGCAAATGGCTGATCAGCAACGCCGGGATCGCCGACTACTACGTGACGTTTGCCTCCACCGACCCGGAGTGCGGCAGCCGCGGCATCACCGCGTTCCTCGTGCCCGCGGACGCCCCGGGGCTCCGCTTCGCAGGCGCGCAGCCGATGAGCGCCGCGCATCCCCTGGGGGAGATGGCCTTCGAGGGGTGCCGCGTGCCCGCCTCGGCGGTGATCGGCGAGGTGGGCGCGGGCTTCAAGCTCGGCATGGCCACCCTCGACCAGCTCCGCCCGACCGTCGGTGCGGCCGCGTGCGGGATGGCCCGCCGCGCGCTGGACGAGGCGCTGGCCCACGCACTGGCACGGACACAGTTCGGCAAGCCCCTCGCCGACTTCCAGATCGTGCAGGACAAGCTCGGCCGGATGGCCATCGAGCTGGACGCGGCGCGCCTGCTCGTCTACCGGGCCGCCTGGGAGAAGGACCACGGCGCCGAACGCATCACCACCGAGGCGGCCATGGCCAAGGCCTACGCCACCGAGGCGGCGCAGCGTGTCATCGACCAGGCCGTGCAGATCCTGGGGGGGCGGGGGGTGCTCGCCGAGGCCGTGGTGGACCGGCTGTACCGCTCCATCCGCGCGCTGCGGATCTACGAGGGGACGACGGAGATCCAGCACCTCATCGTCGCCGGGCGCATCCTGGCGGAGGCGAGGGACGCGAAGGAGCCGGGCGCGTGAAGATCGTATGCGTCGGCGGCGGGCCCGCCGGGCTGTACTTCGCGATCCTGATGAAGCGCGCCGATCCGGCACACGACGTGCTCGTGCTCGAGCGCAACCGCCCCGACGACACCTTCGGCTTCGGCGTGGTGTTCAGCGACGCCACCATCGCCCAGGTGGAGAGCGCAGACGAGGAGACGTACCGCGCCATCACCGACCACTTCGTGCACTGGGACGACATCGACGTGCATTACGGCGGGCAGGTGACCCGCTCCACCGGGCACGGCTTCGCCGGCATGAGCCGGCAGACGCTGCTGACCGTGCTGCAGGAGCGGGCCGCCGCGCTGGGCGTCACGGTGCGCTACGAGAACGAGGTCACCGACCTCGGCGCCTTCGCCGACGCGGACCTGATCCTCGGCGCCGACGGCGTCAACTCGACCGTGCGCGCGCTCCTGGAGGACGACTTCGGCCCCACCTTCGACCGGCGCCCGAACCGCTTCGTGTGGATGGGGACCACCAAGCCCTTCCCGGCTTTCACGTTCTACTTCCGCGAGAACGAGCACGGGCTGTGGCGCGTGCACGCGTACCAGTACGCGCCCGGCGCCAGCACGTTCATCGTCGAGTGCACGGAGGACACCTGGCGCTCGGCCGGGATGGAGGACGCGACCGAGGAGGAGACCGCGGCGTACTGCGAGGCGCTCTTCATCGAGGAGCTGGAGGGCCATGCCCTCGTGAGGAACCGCTCCGTGTGGCGGAGCTTCCCGACGGTGCGCTGCGCGCGCTGGTCGGCCGGCAACATGGTGCTCATCGGTGACGCGGCCCACACGGCCCACTTCTCCGTGGGCTCGGGCACGCGCATGGCGATGATGGACGCCATCGCGCTGCGGGACGCGCTCCTGCGGGGATGGGACACCCGAAGCACCCCCCACCGAAAGGGGTCGCACGAAGCGCCGGGCGCCGCCATGGCCGATCGGGTCGCCCTGGCGCTGGCCGCCTACGAGGCCGAGCGCCGACCCCAGGTCGAGTCGCTGCAGCGCGCGGCCCAGGCCAGCCTGGAGTGGTTCGAGGCCACCGAGCGCTACATGGACCTCGACTCGGTGCAGTTCACCTTCACGCTGC
>Ga0315556_1000596_pt1 | contig 22404 bp, 21 predicted proteins | sample SalMarSW160310MG_FD_202112 | JGI IMG/M metagenome (GOLD analysis project Ga0315556, IMG submission 202112) | Salt marsh sediment microbial communities from the Plum Island Ecosystem LTER, Massachusetts, United States - Salt Marsh Sediment SW1603-10 ...
CGGCCGGTGGCACTCGTGCTAGGCTGTCTCGACGAGGTCGGACAGCGAGACGCGTCGGAGAAAAATCGGGTTGACGAGCGAACCGCGCCGGGCCGAAGCCGATCTACCCACAGTGCTGCAGGACCGTTTCGGCCGCACGGTGAGCTACGTGCGCCTGTCGGTCACCGACCGCTGCGACATGCGTTGTGTCTATTGCATGGCGAAGGACGTGCGGTTCCTGCCGCGCCAGCAGGTGCTGACCCTGGAGGAAATCGCCCGCCTGGGGCGGATCTTTACCGAGCTGGGGGTGACCAAGCTGCGGGTGACCGGCGGTGAGCCCCTGGTGCGCAGGGACGTGCTCTGGCTGTTCGAGCAGCTCGGTGCCCTGCCCGGCTTGCGCGAGCTGGTCCTCACCACCAACGGCTCCCAGCTCGCCCGTTTCGCCGCCCTCCTGAAGGCTGCGGGCGTGGCGCGCATCAACATCTCGTTGGATTCGTTGCGCCCCGAGCGATTCAACCGCATCACCCGCAGCGGCGACCTGGCCCGAACCCTGGCGGGCATAGACGCGGCCCTCGCGGCCGGCTTTTCCCGGCTGAAGCTCAACAGCGTCGTCCTGCGCGGCTTCAACGAGGACGAGATTCCTTATCTGGCCCGCTTCGCGCTGGATCGCGATATGGACATCAGCTTCATCGAGGAGATGCCGCTCGGGATCGTCAGTGATCACGATCGCGCGGGCGTCTATTACTCCTCCGACGCGGTGCTGCGGGATCTGGGCACCCATTTTGATCTGGTCCCCACCACCGAGACCACCGGCGGGCCGTCGCGCTACTACCGGGTACGAGGCCGTAGCGGCCGTATCGGCCTGATCTCTCCCCACAGCCACAATTTCTGCGGCAGCTGCAACCGCGTGCGGGTGACGGCCGAGGGACGCCTCCTGCTCTGTCTCGGCCAGGAGCATTCGATGGATTTGCGGCGGGTGCTGCGGGCCAACCCGAGCGATGATCTCCCTTTGAAGCGGGCCCTCGTCCGCGCCATGGACATCAAGCCCGCGGGCCACGAGTTCGACCTGAGGGTCGAGCCGGTCATCTTCCGGCACATGAACGTCACAGGGGGCTGAGTCGGCGACCGGGGGACCCGACCCGCCGTCGCCGCCGGCGCGTAGCCCGGATGGAGTGCAACGCAATCCGGGGCCTCTCCCGGAGAAGGCCTGCGCGTCTCCCGGATTTCGCTACGCTGCGCCCCGGGCGACGATCGTCGCGTGTCCCGGTACCGAGCGGCGGATCATGTCCGGAAACACCGCTGCCACTCGCTGGTCAAACACGAAGCCCGTGATCTCGTTGCGGGGCTCGGCGTAGAGAGAATCGGTCTGCGAATCCATGATCCTGGCGCGAGAGATCAGTGCGGCCCCGGGCTCGTCCCGGAGGGACAGGCGCCGGCGACTTCAAGGCGCCGTCACCGCTTGGCTGTCGTCGGCCCCGGCGGAATGGGCGTAATGGTCCCGGCACTCCAGCTCGCGGCCCCGCACCACCCGTCGGCCGGCCAACGGGCCCGAGGTTTCCGTGACCACCGTGTACTGCCCCTCGTGGTGCTCGTCGTCGTAGTAGTAGACCACCACCCAGTCACTGGTGCGCCCCAGCTCGTGGGCGCGGGCCGTGTTCGAATAGAGCGCGGTGAAATGCCAGCCGGAGCGCGTCGTGTGCAGGATCGGCAGCCAGGACTCCCCCTGCGGATTGAAGCGCCGGGGGGCGATCTTCGGCAGTGCGCCTCCGGCGGCCTTGTAGCGATATTCCCGGTCGACCGCCAGCAAAGCCTCCACCGGCGGGCCTTCGCCCGGTGCCAGCCCGCGTCGGCGGATACGCCGCGAGAGCATCTTGTCCAACGCCGCACGGATCCCGTCCGCCCGCCTGTGGCCCACGCCCGGGACTTGCTCCAAGCGGCCGTCGTGGGCGGCCACCTCCAGAGCCTCGAGGCTGTCGACCTGGAGCTCGTCGTGGATGCGTCGGGCGATGCCAACCCCGACCCCCGGGATGGTGCAGAACAGTCTCTCGGGATCGATGGAGCCGCGCAGAGTTTCGAGCCGGCTGGACCGGCCGAGGCTGATGATCTCGTAGATCGCCCTGGCAATGCCGCGGCCCACGTTCGGAAGCGCGGTCAGACCGTCCATCCCCTCGCGCCGGAACAGGTCCTCCAGGTCTTCGCCCAAGGCGTCGACAGTGTCGGCCGCCCGTCGGAAGGCATTCACGCGATACCGATTGGCCTGCTGCTGCTCCAGCAGATCGGCGGTCTGGCGGAGGATCTCCGCTACCTGTCTATTCAGGGGCGTCGGCATCGGAGTTGTCGAAGACGCCTCGGGACCGGACAGCCGCCGCGCGCCTGGGCCGGGCAAGCCCGTACGCGGCCGGACATCGGTTCTCGCGACAGTAACAGTATAAGCATTCGCGGCTGTGAGCCGGGATCGCTGGTAAGATCAACGGTAGGCGCAAGAGAGTTATGACGATGAGGTCGCGTGCCCTGCGATTGCGCAATGTGCTTCGGGCTGCCGTGGCGCTCGGATTTCTGTTCGTGGCCGAGTGGACCTTCGCGCAAGTCAGCGCGCGAGTCTCGCAGGATCCCGTCCATGTCAACGAGCCCTTCGAGCTGATCCTCGACTCCTCGGACGAGAATGGCGGCTCCCCCGACCTGTCGGCGCTGCGCGCCAAGTTCGCTGTGCTGTCCCAGGCCACCAGCGAGACGATGCGGGTGGTCAACGGACACCGCAGCAGCCGCAGCGAGCTCCGGCTGACGCTGATGGCCCGGGAAGCCGGGGACCTCAGCATCCCTGCAATCCGCTTCGGTAGCGAAGAGACCCAGCCGATCCCCCTCAAGGTGCTCAAGGCGAGTACCGAGGAGGTCGCGCAGACCTCCGACAGAGTCTTCGTCGAGGTGAGCGCCGAGCCCACTACCGCCCTGGTGCAGAGCCAAATCGTCTACACGGTGCGGCTGTATTGGGCCAGCCAGCTCGCCGACCTGCGTCAGGTCGCTGCTCCAGAGACCGAAGGCCCCTATACGGTCACCGAGCCTCTGGGCAACGCCCGGGTCTACGAGCAGGTCGTCAAAGGCGTGCGCTACCGGGTCTCCGAGCTGCGCTATGCCCTCTTTCCCCAAACCCCCGGCGTGCTGACCATCAAGCCGTCTACGTTTACCGCTCTGGAGCTCGATCAGGCCCAGGGAGGCTTCAATCCCTACGGCTATGGAGCGGCGCCCAGCGGCAAGCCGATCAGCGCCAGCTCCGAGTCGCTGCAGATCACGGTCAAGCCGATCCCCGCCAAAGCCCCGAGCAAACCCTGGCTGCCCGCCTCCAATGTGCAGATCACAGAGGCCTGGCCTACCAGCGAGCCCGAGCTGCGCGTCGGGGAGCCGACCACCCGGACCCTGATGGTGGTCGCCCAAGGGCTTCCGGCCGCGAAGCTCCCGGCCCTGGAGCCGCAATACCCCAAGGGGCTCAAGACCTACAGCGAGAATCCTACGCTGGAGAACCGCCCGACCGAGAAGGGCCTGACCGGCATACGCCGCGAGCGCACCACCATCGTGCCCACCGAGGACGGACGCTTTCGGTTGCCGCCGATCCAGCTGCGCTGGTGGAACACCGCCCTGAGCCGCGCGGAGTCGGCCGAGGTACCCGCCCGCTCGATCCGGGTGCTGCCCGCACTTCCGGGCGAATCCACTCCGACCCGGCCGCAGGCTCCCGCCCATGGGCAACAATACCCCCTGATGGCTCCGCCGGCCGCTCCCTGGAGCGCGATGAATGAGCCTCCCGTCGAGCCTCAGCCCCTCCCCGCCAGCCCTGGCCCGAAACCGCGGGCGCAGGAGGAGCCGTCCTGGCTGGTCTGGCTGTCGCTGGTCCTCGGCATGGGATGGCTGGGCACCGCGGCGACCTGGTGGCTAAGCCGGCGGGGAGCACGCGCTACCCCGTCCTCGCCCGAGCCCTCCCCGGCACGTCCGGCGAAGCCCAAGCCGCTGCCGCCGGCGCTTCAGGCCTTGCGGACCGCCTGCGAGCAGGGAGACCGCCACGCCGCCCAGGACGCCCTGCTGACTTGGGGCCGCCAGACCTGGCCCGCCGAGGCCGTCACCAGCCTTGGTATACTGGCGACCTTGACCACCCCTCCCCTGACCGAAGAGATCCAGGCCCTGGATCGCTCGCTCTACGGCGCTCAGGGCACCCTCTGGAGCGCCCAGCGGCTGTGGGATGCCCTGCGTTCCTTCCGTCCTCCACAGTCCGATCGCCCTGGCATCTCGGATGAGATGATGACCCCGCTGAACCCAAGCGAGTGACCTTCTAGCAACAAACGAGACCGCCTAGCCAGGGCGAGGCTCAGTCCGCCGCCGCTCATTTGTATGCCGGCCTTAGGCAGAACAGCATCGTAACTCACTGTTTCTTCTGGTAATATAAAATATCAATCCGGCCATCAAAAGATTTTGTTGAACTTTAGTATTTTAGTATTCTCTTATGTGCTAACATGCATGTTGTGTCAGAGTAACAAGCGATACTGTTTCAAGAGGTGAGATTTAAGAACTTCGATATCTGGACCTGGATCATGGCCGGGATCGTCCTTCTGATCAGCGTCCTGCTCGTCGGTAGCGCCGATGAGCGAGCCGCTGACAAGATCCGTATCCTGTTCCGTCACGAGGCCCGCAGGCCCCACCGGGAGCTGGACGACTGAGCGCCGCGTCAGCTTACTCGTCCGGCCATTCCTCTCCGTAGTCGAAGGTGATCTCTTCGCCCGCCCGGATCATCCGGCGGGCGAAGAGGTCGTAACCGTCGAACTCGGCATTCCCCGGTCTCGCATGATTGAGAAAACGCAGTAGGTTCCTTCCGCTGCGCCCCACCGGAGCCCCTTCGTCCCCATAGACCCAGAGCACATAGGTCCCGTTTCGGCTTGCCGTCGGACCTTCGTAGGTGCCGATCTGCTCGCCGCGCAGAATGACCCTTCTTGCAAACAGCCCCTTGCCGTGAATCGGGGAAGGTGCGGCGTAGACCGTCTGGCTCAATTGCGGCTTCTTGATCGTCATCCTGTGGCCTTCAGTAACCTCGCGAGCTATCCCGCTGCGCCGCCCCCCGGACGGCCCGTTCCACGAGCCGGCTCGGCGAGCCGTTGCCCCTGCATGGCAACGTAACCCGCGCGCCCGTCCACCTGGCCCCAACCCACCCGGTGCCGTGGCAGCCGTCCCAGATCGAGCCGGCCAACCAGCTCCCGCGCCGGAACCGGGGCGCGCTGGCAGTCGCGCCACATCACGATCAGCTTCTCCATGAGCGGCAGCCGCCACCGCCCCTCCACTTCCGCCTGGGCGGTAAACAGGTGCCCCGCCACCAGGTTCTTCTGGCTGGCGAAGAACAGATGCTCGTGGACGTTGTCTTCGGCGACTTCACCCCTGCCGACCAGCTCACTGCTGGTCGGCAGGGTCGTGGGGAACTGGGGGCAACGCGGCGCCGCACCCAGCAGCTCTGGGTAATACGGAGACAGACCCCGCGTGTCGAGCCCATAGCGGAATCCCAGCTCATCCTCCAGATTCAACAGGTGGGGATTGACCTGCCAGTCGGCCGCGCCGTGGACCTCGGAGCGATGCCCGAAGACGCGTTGGAATTCCTCTTGCGCCGCCTCGAGCTGAAGCCGGGTCCAGCGTCGGTCCGCGTGCGGCGCACGGGCCGCCCAGACGCCAACGTCCCAGCCCAGGATCCCGACTTCGTGACCCGCGTCGGCAACCCGACGCATCAGGGAGCGACCGCGGCGTCCAAGCGGGACGCGCCACGCCCAGAGCCGCTGCGCTCTGCCACTGAGCGTCGCACCACCTACGGGTCGCAGGCCGTCCAGGATCGCCTGGAGTGGCCTCTGCGGACCCAGTGCGAACAGGAACGTCGCCTGAATCTTGTACTGCTCAAACAAGCCGAGCAAGGCCGGGACCCCCTCCTCCAAGCCGTGCAGGCTCCTCACTTCAATCTTAATTCCTATTGGCAACTATATTTCCTTACTTATTCTTTTATATATTTTTTCTTACATGTCGTCGATCGCTCTTATCCCCGGACAGCACTGCCGCCTGGGCTATTTGCGCTGTAGGGCCCGGCTCAGGGCGTCTGCGAGGGCCCCAGACCCCGACTCCCGCTTCGCCTCTCGTGCCGGGGCCCGATCCGAGTCGTTCCGACGACCTTTGGGCCCCTGACCCGAAACCGGCCGCCCCCCGGGCCGTCCCGGAGCGCCAGCCTCGTCGTTCAGGCGCATGCTCAAGGAGATGCGGCCGCGCTGCACGTCCACCTCCATCACCTTGACCTTCACCAGGTCGCCCGCCTTGACCACCTGACGTGGATCACGCACGAACTGCTCGGACAGGGCGGAGATGTGCACCAGCCCGTCCTGGTGGACGCCGATATCGACGAACGCGCCGAATCCGGCGACATTGGTGACCGTGCCTTCGAGCACCATCCCCGGCTCCAGGTCGCCGATCTTCTCGACGCCATCACGCAGCGTCGCAGTACGAAACGTCGGGCGGGGGTCCCGACCGGGCTTCTCCAGCTCCTTGAGGATATCGACGATCGTGGGCAGGCCGAACCGCTCGTCGGTGAACCCTGCGGGATTCAGCGAGCTCAGCAACGAGCCATCACCGATCAGCCCCCGGATCTCCCGGCCGGTCTCCCGCAGGATGCGCTCGACCACGGGATAGGCCTCCGGGTGGACCCCCGAGGCGTCCAAGGGGTTCTGGCCATCGATGATCCGCAGAAAGCCCGCGGCCTGCTCGAACGCCTTGGGGCCGAGCCGGGGCACCTCCTTGAGTGCCGCGCGGCTCGGAAAGGCACCCCGGCTGTCCCGGAAGGCGACGATGTTCTCCGCCAGGGTGCCGCTCAGGCCGGAGACGTGGCTCAACAGGGCCGGTGATGCGGTGTTCACGTCGACGCCCACCGCGTTCACGCAGTCCTCCACCACGTTGCCCAGGGTCCGGGCCAGGCGGGCCTGATTGACGTCGTGCTGGTACTGACCGACGCCGATGGACTTGGGGTCGATCTTCACCAGCTCGGCCAGCGGGTCCTGGACCCGCCGCGCGATCGACACCGCCCCCCGCAGGGAAACGTCCAGTGTGGGGAGCTCCCGGGAGGCGAGCTCCGAGGCCGAGTACACCGAGGCGCCCGCTTCGCTCACCACAAGCTTGTGCAGCCCCAGGGATGGATGACGGCGCTGCAGCTCTGCGGCCAGCCGATCGGTCTCCCGAGAGGCGGTGCCGTTGCCGATAGCGATCAGCCGAACGACGTGCCTCTCAGCCAGGCGCCCCAGCACGGCGATCGCCTCGCCCCAGCGCTTGTGGGGTGCGTGCGGATAGACCGTCGCGGTCTCCACGACCTTGCCGGTCCCGTCCACAACGGCCACCTTGACCCCGGTGCGTAGCCCGGGATCGAGACCGATGATCGGAAGACGCCCCGCCGGCGCGGCCAGCAGTAGGTCTTTGAGATTGCCGGCGAAGACCCGGATCGCCTCTTTCTCGGCGGCCTCCATGAGCCGATTCTTCAGCTCCAGCTCGAGGCGCGGAAAGACCTTCACGCGCCAGGCCCAACGCACCGTATCGAGCAGCCAGGCATCGGCCGGTCGACCTCGGTCCTCGACGCCCCGGCGACGCGCCAGCCTCAGCTCGCAGGCGCTGAGTCCGTCAGAGGGCGACGCGAGCACGAGGTCGAGGCTCAGAACCCCCTCATTGCGACCCCTGAACAGGGCCAGCGCCCGATGCGAGGGCACCTTGCGGATCGGCTCGGCGTACTCGAAATAGTCGGCGTACTTGACACCCTGCCGGGCCTTGCCCTCCACCACGGTGGAGCTCAAGTGCGCGTTGTGCCACAGGTAATCCCGCAGCTGTCCGAGCAGCTCGGCGTCCTCGGCGAAGAGCTCCATCAGGATCTGGCGGGCCCCATCCAGCGCCGCTTTGCTATCGGGCACACCCTTGTCGGGCGCCAAGAACGCCAGTGCGGCCTGCTCCGGCCCCTGGCGTGGGTCCTGCAGAAGCGTGGAGGCCAGGGGCTCGAGGCCCGCCTCACGCGCAAGCTGGGCCTTAGTGCGGCGTTTGGGGCGGTACGGGAGATAGAGATCCTCAAGGCGCGTCTTGGTGTCGGCCGCCTGGATCTCGGCCGCAAGCTCCGGGGTCAGCTTGCCCTGCCCGACGATGCTCTCCAGGATGGTCTCCCGGCGGGCCTGCAGATCGCGCAGATAGCCGAGGCGCTCCTCCAGCCGGCGTAGCTGGGCATCGTCCAGCCCCCCTGTGACCTCTTTGCGATAGCGTGCGATGAACGGCACCGTCGCTCCTTCGTCGAGCAGCCGCGCTGCGGCGGCCACCTGAGCCGGGCGCACGGCAAGCTCGCGGGCAATCGTGTCACTGACACTGCTCATGATATCGGTCCTGGAATAGAAAACCGGGCCGGGCGCAGATCGCGGCCTGCGCCGGCACGCGAGTCGTGCTTCAGCTCGGGGAGCGACAGACGTCGCCGTAGACGGCCATGATCGATTTCAGCTCGGCCAGCACCGCGCGAACCTCTTCCGCGCGCAGCTCCCGGGTCTCCGGGAGCCCCTGCCCGCTCTCCAGGGCCGCAATATCGTCGCGTACGGCCTTGCAGCCCTTGTTGCACAGGGTCTCCACGCAGCATGCGACGTTCGAATCAAGCATCTCGCCGGCGCCATTCAATACCGGCGCCCGATTATAGCCGGGGCCGGGGCCGGATCGAGTCGACGCAATTGTTTTACTTTTGCTCTCCACCTGCTAGAGTAGAACCTATAGAGAACGTTTGCGCCTTCCACCGTCCCCCACGCCGACGGGCGGGGGCACCTCCGAAATCGATCGGGAGAGCACCGATGCGCGTTCAGAGCCGCTACCTCATGCGCGACCAAGTCCGCAACCAAATCAGATCCATCATGGGCGAGGAGACAAGCAGATCCGAGCGCCGGAGGCTGGGCAATCATCTATTCGTCTCCGGCGTTCTGACCTTTTACTGCGCGCTGCTGGTGATGCTGGCCCATTAACCCGCCTTCGGCTAGCAAGCTCAGATCCCGACGCTTTGCCAGGGCTCAGTCTTGGTGGCCGAGTCGTGCTCGGGGGACTCGCCAACCAGACCGTTCACCCGATCACGCAGCTCTTTGCCGGGCTTGAAATGCGGTACATGCTTACCGGCCAGCGCGACCGCGTCGCCGGTCTTGGGATTGCGCCCCATGCGTGCGGGGCGAAAGTGAAGGGAGAAGCTGCCGAATCCCCGGATCTCGATGCGCTCTCCGGAGGAAAGTGCCTGGCTCATCTGCTCCAGGATGCATTTGACCGCCAGCTCCACGTCCTTGTAGGCCAGGTGGCTCTGCTCGCGGGCGATGATCTCGATCAGCTCTGACTTTGTCATTCTTTTTGGTCCTGGTTAGGGCGGGGCCGACAGCTGCCGGCCCCGCACTATGCCGGGGAATGACTCCCGGGGCTCGGGATCACTCCTCGCTTTGCCGCTCGCTCATCTGCTCCTTGAAGATGTCTCCCAGGGTCGCCGTGCCGGTCGATGCATCCCGGCTGAAGCTCTTGACCGCCGCTTTCTCCTCATCCTGGTCCTTGGCCTTGACGGACAGGGACAGGGTGCGGTTCTTGCGGTCCACGCCCATGAACTTGGCTTCCACCTCGTCACCTTCATGCAGCACGCTGCGCGCATCTTCCACGCGATCGCGGGACAGCTCGGACGCCCGGATGTAGCCTTCCACGCCTTCGTCCAAGGTGACCACGGCGCCCTTGGCATCGACTTCCTTGACCACCCCGGTGACGATACTGCCCTTCTCGTGGGTCGCCACGTAGCTGGAGAACGGGTCCTTGTCGAGCTGTTTGACGCCGAGCGAGATGCGCTCGCGCTCCGGATCGACCGAGAGCACCACCGTCTCGATCTCGTCGCCCTTCTTGTAATTGCGGATCGCCTCTTCCCCGGGGATGTCCCAGGAAATGTCGGACAGGTGGACCAGGCCGTCTATGCCGCCGTCCAGGCCGATGAAGATGCCGAAATCGGTGATCGACTTGATGTTGCCGCGGACGTGGTCGCCCTTGTTGTGATTCTCGGCGAAGTCGTCCCACGGATTGGCCTGGCACTGCTTCATGCCCAGGGAGATACGGCGACGCTCTTCGTCGATGTCGAGCACCATCACCTCGACCTCGTCGCCCACCTGCACGACCTTGGAGGGATGGACGTTCTTGTTGGTCCAGTCCATCTCCGAGACGTGGACCAGCCCCTCGACGCCCTCTTCGATCTCGACGAAGCAGCCGTAATCGGCGATGTTGGTGACCTTGCCGAACAGACGGGTGTGCTCCGGGTAGCGGCGCGCGATATCGACCCAGGGATCCTCTCCCATCTGCTTGAGGCCGAGGGAGACGCGCTGACGCTCGCGATCGAACTTGAGCACCTTGACGTTGATCTCGTCCCCGATGTTGACCACCTCGGAGGGGTGCTTGACCCGCTTCCAGGCCATGTCGGTGATGTGCAGCAGGCCGTCGATGCCGCCGAGGTCGACGAACGCACCATAGTCGGTGAGGTTCTTGACCACACCCTTGATCTCCATGCCCTCCTGCAGATTCTCCAGCAGCTTTTCGCGCTCTTCGCTGTGCTCCTCTTCCACGACGGCGCGGCGCGAGACCACGACGTTGTTGCGGCGGCGGTCCAGCTTGATGACCTTGAACTCCAGATCCTTGCCTTCGAGGTAAGCGGTATCGCGCACCGGGCGCACATCGACCAACGACCCCGGCAGGAACGCGCGGATCTCGCCGACGTCCACCGTGAAGCCGCCCTTGACCTTGCCGCTGATGCGACCGACCACGGTCTCCTCGGCCCCGAAGGCCTTCTCCAGATCCTGCCAGGCCTGGTGGCGCTTGGCCTTCTCCCGGGACAGTCGGGTGGCGCCCCAGCCGTCCTCGACCGTATCGAGCGCAACCTCCACCTGGTCGCCCACGGCCACCTCGAGGTCGCCCGAGGCGTTCAGGAACTGGATTTTGGGGATGACCCCTTCGGATTTCAGACCGGCGTTGACGATCACCATGTCGTCGGTGACGCCGACCACGGTGCCGATGACGATCGCCCCAGGGCGCAGCTCGGTGCTGGCAAGACTTTGTTCAAAGAGCTCTGCAAAAGATTCGGACATGAGTTTGGGTTTCCTGTGACACGCCGCATTGGCGTCGCCGCTCACCGCGTCGACGGTTGTCGGTTGAACACAAGGCCCGGCGGCGCCGGACCAGCCTCAGATATCGAGCTCTGGAAAGACCTCTCGGATCCTGGCCAGAACTCGGTCAAGCACCTCGTCGATGCCGAGGTGACTCGACTCCACCTCTAACGCAGCGGCCGGCGCTTTGAGGGGAGCCACGGCGCGGCTCCGGTCACGCTCGTCGCGCTCCCGGATGTCCGCAATCAGGTCGGGAAGGCTAACACTCATTCCCTTTCCTTTCAACTGCTTATAGCGTCTCCGCGCCCTCTCTTCGGCGCTTGCGGTGAGGAAGATCTTCACTGGCGCATCGGGAAATACCACGCTACCCATGTCCCGGCCGTCGGCGACCAAGCCCGCGCCCCGGGCGGAGCCGCGCTGCCACTCCAGCAGCGCCTGACGAACCTGAGGCACGGCCGCGATCTTGGAAGCGGCGTTGCCCGCCGCCTCCGTGCGGATCGCATCGCTGACGTCCTCGCCGTCCAGGAAGACTCGCTCGCCCCGGAAACGCAGGTCCATCGAGCGCGCCAGCGCCGCCAGCGCCTCGGGCCGTTCGGGCGTCAATCCACGCTGCTCCGCCGCCAGGCCGAGCACCCGATAGAGCGCGCCGCTGTCCAGGAATTCCCACCCCAGACGCTGGGCGAGCATGCGCCCGATGGTGCCTTTTCCGGAGCCGCTGGGCCCGTCGATGGTGATGACCGGAGCCACGCTCAGCACCGCCCTTCGGCGCGCACGTCCAGTCCCACCCCGGCGGCGAGTACCACAAAGCCGGGGAAGGAGGTGTTGACATTGGCGCAGTCATCGATCGCGATCGGCCGGGCCGAGCGTAGCGCCGCCACGGCGAAGGACATGGCGATCCGATGATCGCCCCGGCTGTCGATCGCCCCGCCCCCGATAGCGCCGCCCCGGATACGGATCCCGTCAGGGGTCGGCTCGGCATCCACCCCGAGGCGGCGCAATCCATCCGCCATGACCTGGATGCGGTCCGATTCCTTGACCCTCAGCTCCTCGGCACCGGTGAGCACGGTCTCACCCTCGGCGCAGGCGGCCGCCACGAACAGGGCCGGAAATTCGTCGATCGCCAGGGGGACCAGCTCCTCGGGAATCCGGATAGCTCGCAGACGCGCCGCGCGCACCCGCAGATCCGCGACCGGCTCGCCGCCGACCTCCCGGCTGTTGGAGACCTCGATATCCGCCCCCATCAGACGCAGGATCTGGATCACCCCGTCCCGCGTCGGGTTCATACCGACGTGCTCCAGGGTCAGATCGGAGCCCGGGGCGATGCTGGCGCCGACCAGAAAAAAGGCGGCAGAGGAGATGTCGGCGGGCACATCGATGCGGCAGGCGCGAAGCGCCCCGCCGCCGCTGAGGCAGGCGCGCGGGCCGTCGCGGCGCACGGGGTGGCCGAAGCCGGCCAGCATGCGCTCGGTATGGTCCCGGGTCGGCGCAGGCTCGGTGACACAGGTCTCTCCCTCGGCATAGAGGCCGGCCAGCAACAGGCAGGACTTCACCTGGGCGCTGGCCACCGCCAGCTTGTAGTCGATACCGCTCAGCCGGTTGCCGGGGCTGATCACCAACGGGGCCGTCCCGTCGATGCTGGTCTCGATCCGCGCCCCCATCAGGGCGAGCGGCTCGGTCACCCGGCGCATGGGCCGTTTGGACAAGGAGGCATCGCCCGTCAGGGTGACCGCGAACCCCTGACCGGCGAGCAGGCCACACAGCAGGCGCATGGAAGTGCCGGAATTGCCCAGGTCCAGCGGGCCCTCGGGTGCCCGCAGACCGCGCAGCCCGACCCCGTGCACCCGGACCTGCCCCTCCTGTGGAGCATCGATGCTCACGCCCATCCGACGAAATGCGTTGAGGGTCGCGAGGCTGTCCTCGCCTTCGAGAAAGCCGTGGATCTCGGTCAGGCCGTCGGCGATAGCACCCAGCATGATGGAGCGATGCGAGATCGACTTGTCGCCGGGCACGCGCAGGCGCCCCCGTAGCGCCCCCCCCGCCTGCACGATGAAGCGGACATTGTCTTGACCGGCCAAGTTTGACCTCGCTGCGACCCGGGGAATCGAGAAAGCCGGAAAAGATACCGGCCCGACGCGTTGATGTAAACCGATCCCGCCTGGCAAAACAGACGCTTATGGACATCGGCCCGAACGGTCGGTGCAGAGAAGCAAGCGTCGCGCTCATCAGCGCTGTTCGGAGTGGGAAACGGCCCCGTCCACGAACCTGTCTCGGGCGGCCTTGGCGCGCTCGAAGATCTCGAGCAGATGGTCGCCGTCGGCAGCGCGAATGCCGCGCGCGAGCTCCGCCATCTCCTCACTGAATCGCTCCAGCACGGCGCTCAAGGCCTCGCGGTTGGCGATACAGATGTCGCGCCACATCACCGGGCTGCTCGAGGCGATGCGGGTGAAGTCGCGGAAGCCGCCCGCCGCGTAGCGAAAGATCTCCTGCTTCTCCTTCATCCGCGCCAGGGCGTCCACCAGACCGAAAGCGAGCATGTGCGGCAGATGACTCGTGGCGGCCAACACCTCGTCGTGGTGCTCCACGCTCATCCGCGTCACCTCGGCGCCGCAGTGGCGCCAAGCCGACTCGACCCGCTCGACCGCCGCGGGGTCGGTGCACTCCACCGGGGTGAGGATGACCCGCCGATTGCGGAACAGCTCCGGGAACGAGGCCTCGACTCCGGTGCGCTCGGTCCCCGCGATCGGGTGGCCCGGAACGAAGAACGCCGGCGGACCACCGAACGCGGCCTCGGCGTCGCGGACCACGCTCGCCTTGGCGCTGCCCACATCGGTGACTACCGCGTTTTCCCGCAGGTGACCCCGCATGGCTGAAAACGTCTCGCGCATGGCCCCGAGCGGAACGGCGACCAACACGAAGTCGGCGCCTTCCACTGCCGTCCCGACATCCTGGGTGTAGTGATCCACGACCCCGAGCGCGACCGCGCGCTCGAGATTCGACCGGCCCCGCCCGCAGCCGACGACCTCTCGTACCAGCCCCTCCTGACGCAGCGCGCGCGCCATGGAGCCGCCGATCAGCCCCACCCCGATGACGGCCAGCTTCTCGATCATGCTCAGAGCACCTTGCGCAGGACGGTGATGAAACGTGTGTTCTCTTCGGGCAGGCCCACGGTCACCCGCAGGTGGTTGGGCAGGCCGTAGCCTTCTATGGTCCGGGCGATTACACCCTCGCGCAGCAGCGCGCGGTCGACCTCGGCCGCGGGCCGCCCCAGATCCACAGTCACGAAATTACCCACCGAGGGGATGTACTCCAGCCCCAATCCCTGGAAGGCCCGGGTGAGCTGAGCCATGCCTTCACGGTTCAGCACCCGGGAGCGATGCAGATGGTCCCGGTCGTGCAGCGCGGCCAGCGCCGCCACCTGGGCCAGAACATTGACGTTGAACGGCTGGCGCGCCCGATTGAGCAGGTCGGCGACGTGCGGGTGCGAGAGACCGTAGCCTACCCGCAAGGCCGCGAGTCCATAGGCCTTGGAGAAGGTGCGGGTCACGATCAGGTTGGGAAACCGCTCGAGCCAGCGGGTCGCGTCAGGGTACTCGGACTCATCGACGTATTCGAAATAGGCCTCGTCGATCACCGTGATGATCGTCTTGGGCAACCCCTCGAGGAATTCCAACAGCTCGTCGCTCGGCAGCCAGGTCCCGGTGGGGTTGTTCGGATTGGCGATGAATATCACCCGCGTACGCTCGCCCACCAGGGCACGCAACGCGGCAAGATCATGTCCGTAGCGTGGCCCGGCACTGCCGTCGTGGGCGCCCGCGACCCGGGCCTGCGCCCCCACCAGCTGAGTACAGATGGGATAGACCGCAAAGGCGTGCTCCGAGAACACCGCCTCCGTCCCCGAACCGAGAAACGTGCGGGCGATGATGTCGAGCACGTCGTTGGAGCCGTTGCCGAGCGTCACCCCGGCGGGCTCCACGTCGTGATGCTCGGCGAGCCCCTGGCGCAACAGGAAGCCGCCGCCGTCCGGGTAGCGCGCGAGCTCGCTCATCGCCTCGGCGATGGCGGCCATCGCTTTGGGGCTCGGGCCGAGCGGGTTCTCGTTCGAGGCAAGCTTCAAAGCACCGCTGATGCCGAGCTCGCGCTCGAGCTCCGAGACCGGCTTGCCGGGCACATAGGGCTTGAGCCCGTGAACCCCGGGCGCCGCGATGTGGAGAAAGAGGTTTTCCATCTGGTCGGTCTTGTCTGGGCGATAGGGTACGGAATGCCCGGGAGCCCCCGAGCGACTCAAGTGAATCCGTGCTGGGCCAGAAACTCCCGGGTCAGCCCTGCGCCGGCAGCCGGGTCCGCCGCGCGCTCCCCGAGGATCAGCCGCTCCAGGTAGCGCGCAATCAGATCGACCTCGAGATTGACCGGAGTGCCGGCCACATAGTCGCCGATGATCGTCTCGGCGAGAGTGTGGGGCACGATGTTGAGATCGAACCGCGCTCCCCCCACCGCATTGACCGTCAGACTGGTCCCGTCGACGCAGATCGAGCCCTTGGAGGCGATATAGCGCGCGAGCGGCGCCGGCGCCTCGATGCGAAAGCGTACGGAGCGCGCATCCTCCCAGCGCTCCGCTACCCGGCCGACCCCGTCGACATGGCCGCTGACCAGGTGGCCACCCAGCGGGGTGGCGAGCGTGAGGGCCTTCTCCAAGTTGACCCGGCTGCCCACACGCAGCCGCCCGATGGTCGTCAGCGACAGAGTCTCGCGCGAGACATCCGCCGAGAAACCGTCACCCGGCAGCTCGACCGCCGTCAGACAGACCCCGTTGACCGCGATGCTGTCGCCAAGGGCCAGCCCCGCGAGGCCAAGCTTGCCGGCGCTGATCCTCAGGCGCACATCCCCGCCGCGCGACTCGGTCGCCGCCACCGTCCCGACCGCCTGGATGATCCCCGTGAACATCGATTGCCTTCCCCGACTCGTTCAGGCCGCGGGCGGAGACGCCGTGATGCGGATGTCGCGCCCGACGAGGCGCAGGTCGCGGATCTCCAACGGCACCCGGTCGCGCATTCGCGCGAGCCCCGGCAGGCTCAACAGGCCGCGGGCCCCGTCGCCCATGAGGTGCGGTGCGACGTAGACGACGAGCTCGTCCACCAGCCCCGCCGCGAGCGCAGCACCGGACAGGGTCGGCCCCGCTTCGATCAGCACCTCGTTGATCTCCTCGCCGGCGAGAAACTCCAACGCCGAGCGTAGATCGACCCGTCCGCCCCCGTCTTTGGGCAGCACCACGACCCGAGCACCGGCGGCCTCCAGGGCCGCGGCATGCTCGCGATGATCGTCTGCAGAGAGCACGACGGTCTGGCCCGGCAGCTTGAGCATCCGAGCGCCGGGCGGCGTGCGAAGGCTCGAATCGAGTATCACCCGCACCGGCTGGCGCACGCCCTGGCCGTCGTCGACGCCCGACAGCTGCGCCGGATCGAGCCGCACATTGAGAGATGGATCGTCCGCCAGCACCGTCAGAACGCCGGTCAGGATCGCGGAGCTTCGAGCGCGCAGACGCTGCACGTCCCGACGGGCCTCCTGCTCGGTGATCCACTGACTTTCGCCACTCGCCATGGCGGTGCGCCCGTCCAGGCTCATGGCCAGCTTGCAGCGCACCCAGGGCAGACCTGATGTCATCCGCTTGATGAAACCCGGATTCAGCGCCCTCGCTTGGACCTCCAGGACGCCGACCTCGACATCGATCCCCGCCTCTTCCAAGCGGCGGAGCCCTTTTCCGCCGACGAGGGGATTCGGGTCCGTCATGGCCGCCACAACCCGGGCGACGCCGGCCTCGACCAGGGCGTCCGCACAGGGCGGCGTACGGCCATGGTGAGCGCAGGGCTCCAGCGTCACGTAGGCCGTCGCCCCGCGGGCGCGCTCACCAGCCGCCGCCAGGGCATGGCGCTCGGCATGAGGGCCGCCGGCCCGGCGGTGCCAGCCCTCGCCGATGAGCTCACCATCGCGCACCAGCACGCAGCCTACCCGGGGGTTGGGATCCGTGGTGTAGAGCCCCAGCTGCGCGAGCTGCAGCGCGCGTGCCATATAGGCGTAGTCCGGCGCCTGCGCCATCAGCTCTTCTTTTCTCCCTCGAGTAGATCCATCTGCTGGCGTCGCGCCTCGGGACCGGGCTGGCGCTCCAGGCGCTCGATCTCCTCGCGAAAGGCGTTGACGTCCTGGAAGCTGCGGTAGACCGAGGCAAAGCGCACGTAGGCCACCTGGTCCAGCCCCCGTAGCTCTTCCATTACCAGCTCGCCGATGACGCGGCTGGGGATCTCCCGGTCGCCTCGCGACAGCAGCTTGCGGCGGATACGCGCCAGTGCGGCATCCACCTGTTCGGTGCTCACCGGGCGCTTCTCCAGGGCCCGCGACATCCCGGATGCCATCTTTCGAGCGTCGAACGGCTCGCGGGTCCCGTCGCTCTTGACCACCCGAGGCAGGTTGAGCTCCGCGCTCTCGTAGGTGGTAAAGCGCTCCTTGCAGACCAGGCACTCGCGGCGACGGCGCACCTGATCGCCCTCTCCGGACAGACGGGAGTCGATCACCTTGGTGTCCTGGGCGCCGCAGTAGGGACAACGCATGGCTTGGCTCGCAGCGAGCGCTCAGCGGCGGCCAAGGCCGGTCCGGGTCCGGAGCCCCATTCAACGCTCGTAGACCGGATACCGGGCGCAGATGTCCAGGACCTTCGCCTTAACCGCCTCGACAGCGCCCTGCTCGCCGCGCGCGTCAATGACGTCACACATCCACCGGGCGAGCTCGCGTACCTCGGCCTCCCCGAAACCGCGGGTGGTGACCGCTGGCGTGCCCACCCGGATGCCGCTGGTTACGAACGGCGATTGCGGGTCGTTCGGCACGGCGTTCTTGTTGACGGTGATGTTGGCGGCGCCGAGCCAGGCATCCACGTCCTTGCCGGTCAGGCCGTTCTCGATGAAGCTGACCAGGAACAGATGGTTGTCCGTGCCGCCCGAGACGACCTCGTAGCCACGGTCGGCGAATTCCTCCGCCATCGCCCGCGCATTGGCGACGACCTGGGTCTGATATTCGCGGAACTGGGGCTCCATCGCCTCCTTGAAAGCCACCGCCTTGGCCGCGATAACGTGCATCAAGGGCCCCCCCTGGGTACCGGGGAACACCAGCGAGTTGAGCCTCTTCTCGACGTCGGGATTTGAGCGGGCCAGAATCAGGCCGCCGCGCGGACCGCGCAGGGTCTTGTGAGTGGTGCTGGTGGTCACGTCGGCGATCTGCACCGGACTGGGGTAGACCCCGACGGCGATCAGGCCGGCAACGTGGGCCATGTCTACCATGAGATAGGCGCCGACCTCGTCGGCGATCGCCCGGAAGCGCGCCCAGTCCACCACGCGGGAGTAAGCGGAAAAGCCCGCTACGATCATCCGCGGCTTGTGCTCGCGCGCCAGGGCCTCGACTTCGACGTAGTCGATCTCCCCGGTCCGGAGATCCAGGCCATACTGCAGGGCGTTATAGAGCTTGCCCGAGAAGTTGACCTTGGCCCCATGGGTCAGGTGACCGCCGTGGGCCAGGCTCATACCGAGCACGGTGTCGCCCGGCTGGCACAGCGCCATGTAAACCGCGGCGTTGGCCTGGGAGCCGGAATGCGGCTGGACGTTCGCGTAATCGGCGCCGAAGAGCTCGCGGGCCCGCTCGATGGCCAGGCGCTCGGCTACATCGACGTATTCGCAGCCGCCGTAGTAGCGCTTCGCGGGATAGCCCTCGGCGTACTTGTTGGTGAGCACCGTGCCCTGGGCCTCCAACACGCGGGGGCTGGCGTAGTTCTCCGAGGCGATCAGCTCGATGTGCTCCTCCTGGCGGCGCTCCTCGCCGCGGATCGCCTCCGAGAGCTCGTCATCGAACCCGCTGATGTGCATGTCTTTGCTGAACATTACGCCGCCTCCGACTACGGAAACCCAGCCACCGGAAACGCGTAATGGTATCAGGAACGCCCCATCCTTCGTAGGCCGATGTCCGCACGGGCGAGCCTGATTTTACCCCCGTCCGCTTTCAACAGTTGCGATTCGGATATCGGTCTCCAGGGTGCTGGCGAGACGCTCGCCTCGAAAGGTGTAGCCACCCTCGACGGGCGTCGTGTCCGCGGGCACTCCCGCAGCCGGTGCGGGCCCAGCGCCGCCCCGAAGCCTGCGATTCGCTATTGTTGCCCATGCGACGCGAGCCCACATCCCCCGCCCTCCCGCCAGGCGAGTTGAGCGGCCCTGGCCAAAGTGCTTGAATGCGGCTTCGTCACCGCCCTGGAGATCGAGCCTCGATGCCCGAATCCAACCCCCTGCCAGTCGAGTCGCGCTGCTTCTGCGACGACTACCGTTTCCCCGCCGGCGGCTATGACGAGATGTGCATCGATGTCGGGCACCTGCGTGCACATTGGGAGTATCCCATGCGGGCCCTCTGCCAGCTCGCGCCAGAGGCGCTCCAGGCTCGGCGCGCAGAGATCCGCCAACTGATACGCCAGAACGGCGTCACCTACAACGTCTATGGGGACCCCCGCGGCGCCAGCCGGGCCTGGGAGCTCGACCTCATCCCCTTGATCCTCGAGAGCAAGAACTGGGCACCGATCGAGCGTGCATTGATCCAGCGCGGCGAGCTGCTGAGCCTGATACTGCACGATATCTACGGCGAGCAGACGCTGCTGCGCACCGGTCGGCTTCCCGCACAGGTCGTTTTCCGCCACCCCGGCTATCTGCGCCCCTGCGCCGGCATCCATGAGCCGCGGCGGCATTGTCTGCCGCTCTACGCCGCCGACCTCGCCAGGGCGCCCGACGGCACCCTGCACGTGATCGGCGACCGGACCCAGGCGCCGTCGGGCGCCGGCTACGCCCTGGAGAATCGAATCGTCGCGTCCCGCGTCCTTCCCAGCCTGTTCCGGGACGCGAACGTGCACCGCCTGGCCGGCTTCTTCCGCACCATGCGCTCCACCCTGGCCGCCCTGGCCCCCGACCGGAGGGATCAGCCGAACGTCATGGTGCTCACGCCGGGTCCCCGCAACGAGGCCTACTTCGAGCACGCCTACCTGGCGGGCTACCTGGGCTACACCCTCGTCCAGGGAGAAGACCTCCTCGTCAGCAAGGGATCGGTCTGGCTCAAGACCCTGGACGGGCTTCAGCCGGTCGACGTGATCCTACGGCGCCTGGATGATGAGTACTGCGACCCGATGGAGCTCCGCGAGGACTCTTTCCTGGGCGTACCCGGGCTTGTCCAAGCGGCTCGCTCCGGTCGGGTCGCCATCGCCAACCCGCTGGGCAGCGGCGTGCTCGAAAATCCCGCTCTGCACGCCTTCATGCCGGCACTCGCCCGCCATTTGCTCGGTCAGGACCTGCAGCTGCCGTCTGCGCCAACCTGGTGGTGCGGCACGAAGACCGGCCGAAGCCATGTGCTCTCGCAGCTGAATCGCATGGCGATCAAGATGCTGCACCCCAGCCTGGGCGCCCGCACGATTTTCCCTCGCCAGCTCGACACGGGTGCCCGATCGCAGCTGCGCGAGCGCATCCAGGCCGATCCCGACTTGTTCGTCGGCCAAGAGTATGTCACGCCCTCGACGGGACCGGTGCTGAGCGCCACTGGGCTGGAGGCGCGCCACATGGTGCTGCGCACCTTCCTGGTCGCCAGCGACGAGTCCTTCGTGATTATGCCCGGCGGCCTCACGCGGACCTCCGCCGACCCCCAGGACCCGATCATTTCCAACCAGCGAGGAGGCATCAACAAGGACACCTGGCTGGTAGCATCCGAGCCTGTCCGACCCCAAACCCTGCTCAGCCCGACCCGCAGATCCACGGAGATGCTCAGCGTCTCCGCCCAGATATCCAGCCGCGCTGCGGACGATCTGTTTTGGTTGGGCCGGTACGCCGAGCGTGCCGAGAGCACCGTGCGGTTGCTGCGCGTCGTGCTGCTGCAGGTGATCGATCCGAGCGAAGGGGGGGGCGCATCGTGTCTAGAGCATCTGCTCCAGGCGACGACCCATCAGACCATGACCTACCCCGGGTTTGTCGGCGAAGCAAGCGCGGCGCGACTCGCCGCGCCCGAGGCGGAGCTGCACCGCTTGACCTCGGATCCGGCGCTGCCCGGCAGCCTCGCTCAGACCCTGGCAGCACTGGTCCAGGCGGCCCGGGCGACCCGCGACCGTCTATCTCCGGATACCTGGCGGGTGATCAACCATATCGAAGGGAGATCCGCAGCCCTCCAGGCCGCGGCTATCCCGGACTTGAGCACCAAGCTCGACGAGCTCGACGCGCTGGTCCCGACGCTGATCGCGCTATCCGGCGTGTTCAGCGAGACCATGGTCCGAGGCCAAGGTTGGCTGTTCCTGGAGATCGGCCGACGCCTGGAGCGCGCCCTGCACACCTGCCGCCTCCTGCGGGCAACCTTGGCCGTCGCCGTGGAGCCGGCGGGGGCCTCCCAGCTGGCAGAAGCCGTCCTCGCAACCACCGACAACACCCTCGCCTATCGCCGGCGCTATCCCTTTGGCACCGACGTTCGTGCCGCACTCGAGCTGATCCTGGCCGACGAGGCCAACCCCAGGGCCCTGATGTTTCAGCTCGAGGAGCTGGAGAGACAGCTCAAGCAGCTGCCCGGCACGGGTCCGGGCGCCTACCGTCGACGAGAGTCCCGTCTACTGCTCGACGCGCTTACCCAGGTCCGGCTCGCCAATTGTGCGACCTTGGCGGAGGTTCCGCCCGACGCGCCCCATCTCGGCCCCCTGCACGAGCTGATGCGCCGCCTGGAGGAACTGCTGGCCGATCTGGCGGAGGCACTTGCGGACCGCTATTTCAGGCACACCGAGCGGCCTCAGCAGCTCGCCCCCACGCTGGCGGAGTAGAGCGATGCGGTTCAAGGTCAGTCACCGGACCCAATATGCCTACTCGGAGCCCGTGTCCCGGGGCTACAACCTGGCGCACCTCCACCCGCGCAGCTTCGGCCGTCAGAGTTGTCGGGATGTCCAGATCAGCATAGAGCCGGAGCCGGCCCACAGGGCCGAGTGGACGGACCTGTTCGGTAACCGGGTGCTGCATTTCGCGGTGGAGCAGCCGCACAAGCGTCTGGTCGTGACCGCGAGCAGCGAGGTCGAGATCGAGCCCGACGACGCTGCACCGGATCTGGACCATCCCCTGCCCTGGGAAAAGGCACGGGATCACCTGCGCAGGCACCATAACAGTGCCCAAGACCTGGAAGCGCACCACTATCTCCCCGCTTCCCCTCTGGTGCCGGCCAGCCC
>Ga0315556_1000597_pt1 | contig 22393 bp, 20 predicted proteins | sample SalMarSW160310MG_FD_202112 | JGI IMG/M metagenome (GOLD analysis project Ga0315556, IMG submission 202112) | Salt marsh sediment microbial communities from the Plum Island Ecosystem LTER, Massachusetts, United States - Salt Marsh Sediment SW1603-10 ...
GGACCGCGAAGGCCTCGGAGAAGATCACCCGCTTCGTCGACCTGGCGCAGGTGTTCCACCTGCCGGTGGTGCACCTGGTCGACGTGCCGGGCTTCCTGATCGGCCCCGACGCCGAGCGCGACGCGACCATCCGCTGCGGCATGCGCGCCGCGAGCGCGGTGCTGCAATCGACCGTGCCGTGGTGCTCGGTGCTGGTGCGCAAAGTGTTCGGCGTCGCCGGCGCGGTACATCAGAACTCGACCCGCTACTGCATGCGCATGGCATGGCCCTCGGCCGAGTGGGGCTCGCTGCCGATCGCAGGCGGGCTCGAAGCGGCGTACAAGGGCGAGATCGAGGCCGCGCCCGATCCCGAGGCCAAGCGGGCCGAGATCGAGGCGCGCATCCGCCGCTTCGGCTCGCCGATGCGCAGCGCCGAGAAGTACGACGTCGAGGAGATTATCGATCCGCGCGACACGCGCCCGCTGTTGTGCGAGTTCGCCGAGCTCGCGGCGCCTTTGCGCGTGGCGGGCCCGGTGCGCTTCGGCGTGCGGCCCTGAGCCGCACCGCGCGTGAACCGCCGCTACCTCACCCTCGCGGCGATCGCCGGTACGCTCGGCCTGGCCTACGGCGTGTGGTATTCGTACAGCGTTTACCTGGTCGCGCTGCTCGGGGAGTTCGGCTGGAGCCGCTCGGTGCTGGCGGGCGCGTTCTCGGTCTTCACCCTGGTGCACGGCGTCGCGAACCCGCTGGTCGGCATGCTGTGCGACCGCGTCGGGCCGCGGCGGCTGGTCGTGTTCGGCGGCGTCGCGCTCGGGCTGGCGCTGTACGGCAACGGCTTCGTCGACTCGCCGGGGCATCTGTACATCGGCTTCGGCCTGTTCACCGGGTTCGCGGTGGCCTGTGCGGGCTGGGTACCGGCGGTGGTGATGGTGCAGCGCCAGTTCATGGACCGGCTCGGCCTCGCGCTGGGCATCGTCAGTTCGGGCATCGGCCTGGGAATGCTGCTGGTGGTGCCGCTGTGCGAGGCGCTGATCGAGTCGGTGGGTTGGCGCGCCGCATGGCAGATCCAGGGCGCGATCTGCGCCGCCTGGATCGTGCCGGCGGCGCTGTTCCTGATGCGCGACGATGTGGTGCGGCCCGAGCCGGCACCGCGCGAAGGCAAGGCGCGGGCGCAGCAGTCCGCGCACGAGGCGACCCTGGGCGAGGCGCTGCGCACGCAGCCCTTCTGGCTGATGATCGCGGCGTACTTCCTCGGCAACATCTGCTCGCAGACCCTGCACGTGCACCAGGTCGCGTTTCTGGTCGACCACGGCATGCTGGCGATGGCGGCCGCGTCGGTGGTCGGGGTGGTCGGGTTGGCGAGCGTGTTCGGCAAGACGGGCGGCGGCTGGCTCGCCGACCGCTTCGAGCGCGAGCGGATTTACGTGATCGGCATCGCGATCCTGGTCGCGGCGGTGGGCGCGCTGGCGCTGGTCGGCGCGATGCCGAGCCGCTGGGGCGCCTACGGCTACGCAGTCATGCTGGGCGTGGGGTACTCGGCGACCGCGTCGCTCACCCCGGCGATGGTCAGCGACCGCTTCCGCGGCGCAAGCTTCGGCCTGATCCTGGGCATGTGCCTGTTCGGCAGCGCGCTCGGCAGCGCGCTCGGGCCGTGGATGGCGGGGCGCCTGTTCGACGTCACCGGCAGCTACGCGATCGCCTTCGCCCTGGCCGCCACCAGCGGCCTACTCGCGGGCGCGTCCGCCTGGCGCGCCCGCGCGCTTCGCCTGCGCGCGCTCAGCGCCGCGCGATGAGCACCAGCCCGGCGGCGACCAGCAGCATGCCGCCGATCAGGCCGGCAGTGACCGGCTCGCCGAGGATCGTGGCGCCGAGCAGAACGCCTACCACCGGGGCGACGAAATTGAAGCTCATCATCACGCTCGGCGTGTAGTGGCGGATGAGCCGGAAGTTGACCGTGAAGGCGATCCCGGCGACGAGCACGCCCTGGTAGAAGATTCCTGCCAGCGGCGCGAGGCCGATGTCGGCGTAGCGGATCGACTCGGTCGCCAGCGCTCCGACGGCGAACAGCGGCAGCGAGACGAGGCCCTGCCAGAACGCGAGCCGGACTTCATTTACGCGCTTGAGCAGGCGGCCGCTGAGGGCGAGGCGAAAGCCGAGCAGGCAGGCGCTTGCGAGCACGATCCAGTCGCCGTGCCCCGAGACGGTCGGCGGCGCGCCGCGCGCAAGCACCAGCACGACGCCGGCGAAGGCGAGCAGTGCGCCGAGCGCGCGCTGCGGACGCATCCGGTCTCCCGGCACCAGCAGATGCGCGAACAGCATGCCGAACAGGGGGTTGCTGGAAATCAGCACGGAGCCGTTCACCGCGGCGGTGGCGTTGAAGCCGAAATTCATCAGCGCGATCTGGAGTGTGAACAGCACGCCGATGCCGAGCAGCGCCGGCCACTCGCCCGGCGCGGGACGCAGCGGGATCCGCGCGAACAGGGCCCAGGCCGCAATGCAGGCGCTGCCCAGCGTGAAGCGCAGCAGCCCGCTCCACAGCGGCGGGAAAGCTTCCAGTCCGAGCTTCACCGCGACCGGGTTGCCGCCCCACAGCGTATGGATCGCGAGCGCGGCCAGCACCGCGCGCAGAGGAATTGACCAGCTCATGACTCGATTATGATTGTTGTTATGACAAGAATAATCGGGGTCAGAGTCGAATTTCCTCGAACCGAGTTGCTGTTTCGAGCCGCCGAAGGAAATTCGACTCTGACCCCGATTATGATTCGTTCATGACTCGCGCCAGCGGCCTGCGCGCCGCGCTCGATCCCGCTTCGATCGCCATCATCGGCGCGTCCGACAATCCGCACAAAGTCGGCGGCCGGCCGATCCTTTACATGAAGCGCTACGGCTACCGGGGCGCAATCTACCCCATCAATCCGGCGCGTGCCGAAGTGCAGGGGCTCAAGGCCTACCCGGACCTGGCTTCGCTGCCGCAGGCGCCCGAACTGGCGATCGTCGCGGTCTCGGGCGAGGAGGCGGTCGGTGCAGTCGCCGCCTGCGCCGCGCGCGGGGTCAAGGTGTGCGTCGTGATGTCCTCCGGCTTCGGCGAGATCGGGGCCGCGGGGCGCGCGCTGCAGGAGCGGATGCTCGCGGCGGCGCGCGACGCCGGCATGCGCCTGGTGGGCCCCAACTGCCAGGGGCTGGCGAACTTCGCCACCGGCGCGGTGGCCAACTTCTCGACCGTGTTCAACGAAATGGAAGGGCGCGACGGGCCGGTTGCGATCGTAAGCCAGAGCGGCGCCTGCTCGCAGGCGATCTACGCCCTGGCGCGCGCGCGCGGCCTCGACGTGCGCCACGTGCACGCCACCGGCAACGAGGCCGACGTGACCGTGGCCGACCTCGCGGCCGAAATCGTGGCCGAGGAGGGCGTGCGCCTGGTACTGCTCTACCTGGAGGCGATCGCCGACCCGGAGCGGCTCGCCGCGGCGGCCGAGGCCGCGCGCGCGCGCGACCTGCCGATCGTCGCGGTCAAGGCCGGCCGCACCGAGAGCGGCCGCCGCGCGGCCAGCTCGCACACCGGCGCGCTGGCAAGCGAGGACCGGGTGGTGGACGCTTTCTTCGAGCGGCATGCGATCTGGCGCGTCGACGACCCCTACGCGCTGGTCGCCGCCGGGCGGCTCTACCTAGAAGGCTGGCGCCCGCGCGGCAAGCGCTTCGTCGCGCTCAGCAACTCGGGCGCGAGCTGCGTCATGGCGGCCGACGCGGCGGACGAGTTCGGCCTGCCGCTGGCCGACTTTCCGCCCGCGGCGCGCGAGCAGCTGGCCGCGGTGCTGCCGGCATTCGCCACCGCGGCCAATCCACTCGACGTTACCGGGGCGCTGCTTAGCAACTCGCTGCTGTTCGCCAACGCGCTGCCGGTGCTTGCGGCGGAGGTCGAAAGCGACTTGATGCTGGTCGCGCTGCCGGTCGCCGGCGCGGGCTACGACGTGGCCGGCTTCGCGCGCGACTTCGCCGCCTACGCGCGCAACACGGGGCGCGCGGTCGCGCTCGCCGCGCCGCAGGAAGCGGTGCGGGCCGAGTTCGAAAAAGCCGGCCTGCCCGCGTTCGTGCGCGAGCGCGAAGCGATGCTGGCACTGAAGCAGCTCGCCGAGCATTCGGCGCTGATGAGAAGGACGCATCGAGCGTCCGGTCCATCGAAAGCGTCCGAGTTGCCGAAGACGAAATCAAAATTTCTTGACGAAGCGCAAAGTCTCGCGCTGCTGGCCGCGGCCGGGCTGCCGGTGGTCGAGCATCGGCTGTGCCGCTCGGAGGACGAAGCGCGCGCGGCGTTCGCGGCGCTCGGGCCGAAGGTCGTGGTCAAGGCCTGCTCGGCGAGCGTGCCGCACAAGACCGAGCTCGGGCTTGTGCGGGTCGGGCTGAACAGCGAAGAGGAGGTGATTCGGGCGTTTCGCGACTTCAAGCCGAAGATCCCGGCCGCCGACGGGGTGCTGGTGGCCCGCCACGCCGCGGGCAGGCGGGAGCTCGCGCTCGGCGCGCGCATCGATTCTTCGTTCGGGCCCGTGGTGCTGGTGGGCGACGGCGGCATCTACCTGGAAGCGCTGAAGGACTTCCGGCTCCTGCTGCCGCCGTTCAGCGAGCGAGAGGCGCTGGACGCGCTCGCCCAGCTGCGGATCGCCCCGCTTCTTGCCGGCGCGCGCGGTCAGCCGGCGCTCGACATAGGTGCATTCGCCACCATGGCAGTCCGGCTCGGCGACGCGATGCTCGGCTGGAACGGAGGCGTCGCCTCATTCGACGTCAATCCGGTGATGGTGTTCGGGGAGGGCGGGGGCGCGCTTGCCGTGGACGCACTGGCGGAAGCTTACTGAGCTTGCGTGAGGCTGACGTCGCTCTCATACTCCTGTTGCGGTTCCATCCAATCGAGGAGGAGGGGGGCAATGAAACGACGCAAATTCCTGAAAGGCGCGGTGGCGGGCGGTGTCGCCGCAGCGGCCGGTACGGTATCCGCGCCGGCGATCTCGAAATCCATCAAGCAGCTGAAGATGGTGACTTGCTGGCCCAAGAACTTTCCGGGCCAGGGCACGGGGGCCGAGCGCCTCGCGCGGCGCATCAACACGATGTCGGGGGGCAGGCTGCACGTGAAGGTCTACGCGGCAGGCGAGCTCGTGCCGGCGTTCCAGTCCTTCGACGCCGTGTCGCAAGGCAAGGCCGAGATGTGCCACTCCGCGTCGTACTACTGGCAAGGCAAATCGCCGGCGTTCAATTTTTTCACCGCGGTGCCGTTCGGCCTGACCGGAAACGAGCACTATGCCTGGATGCACTGGGGCAACGGCATGAAGCTTTGGACCGAGCTGTGCGACAACTTCGACTTGGTTCCCTTCATGCGCGCGAGCACGGGCGTGCAGATGGGCGGCTGGTATCGCAAGGAAGTGAATTCGCTCGACGATTACAAGGGCCTGAAGTTCCGCATGCCGGGTCTGGGCGGAGAGGTCCTGCGCCGTCTCGGCGCGACCGTCGTCAACCTGCCGGGGGGCGAGATCTTCCCCGCGCTTCAGGCGGGCACGATCGACGGCACCGAGTTCGTCGGGCCGTTCAACGATCTCGCGTTCGGCTTCTACAAGGTCGCGAAGTTCTATTACTGGCCGGGATTCCACGAGCCGGGCACGGTCGGCGAGGTGCTCCTCAACAAGAAGGTGTGGACCAGCCTGCCGAAGGAGCACCAGGAGATCATCAACGTGGCGGTCGACGCGGAGGCGATGCTCGAGTACGCGGAGTTCAACTACAAGAACGGGGACGCGCTCGACGTGCTGCTCAACAAGCACGGCGTGCAGCTTCGGAAGTTCAACGACGATCTGCTGAAAGAGTTCGGCAAGGCGACCGAGGAAGTGGTGGCGGAGATCGGAAGCAAGGACCCGTTCACGAAGAAGGTGTATGAGAGCTACCTCGCGGCGCGCAAGAAACTGTCCGGCTGGAGCGCGCTCGGCGAGCAGGGCTACATGAACGCCCGCTCGCTGCTGAAACTGTAGATCCCCCGACGGAGATTCCCTCCCGCGCGGCCGCGAGCCGCGCCGGGGGGGCACGCGCCCCATGAACCGGCTTCATCGCCTTGCCAACGTCATCGACGCGGTCAACGACTGGATCGGCCGCACGCTGTCGTGGCTCACGCTCGGCATGGTGCTGGTCACCTTCGTGGTGGTGCTGCTTCGCTATGTGTTCGGCCTGGGCTGGACCATGCTCCAGGAATCGGTCATCTACATGCACGCCATCGTGTTCATGGGCTGCGCGGGGTACGCGCTGGTGCACAACGGGCACGTGCGCTGCGACATCTTCTACAGCGTGGCCTCGCCACGCGGCAAGGCGGTGATCGACATCATCGGCACGCTACTCTTCCTTGTCCCGGTCTGCGTGCTCGTCTTCTGGGTGACCTGGCCCTATGCGATGGCCTCCTGGGCGGTGCTGGAGGGCTCCCCCGAGGGCCGCATGGGCATTCCGGCCGTGTTCCTGCTCAAGACCCTGATCGTGGTGTTCGCCGGGCTGCTCGCCCTGCAATCGGTGTCGCTGGTGCTGAAGTCGGCGCTGTTTCTCGCCGGCGCGACGCCCTCGCGCGGCAGGTTCGACCGCGAAGCGGAGCACGGTGAATGATCGCGCATTTCGACGAATGGCTGGACCTGGCGATGTTCCTCGCGCTGTGCGTGCTGGTTCTGCTCGGCTACCCGATTGCCTTCACCCTCGCTGGCACTGCGCTGCTTTTCGGTTTGCTCGGCATGTCGATGGGCGTGTTCGATGCCGACTTCCTGGGCGTGTTCCCGAACCGCATTTTCGGCGTCATGACCAACGAGGTGCTGATCGCGGTGCCGCTGTTCATCTTCATGGGGGTGATGCTCGAGCGCTCCAAGGTGGCCGAGGAGCTGCTCGACACCATGGGGCAGCTCTTCGGCCGCCTGCGCGGCGGCCTCGGGATCTCGGTTTCGGTGGTCGGCGCGCTGCTCGCCGCGTCGACTGGCATCGTCGGCGCGACCGTCGTCACCATGGGCCTGCTCTCGCTGCCGACGATGCTGAGGCGAGGCTACGACCCGAGGCTCGCCTGCGGCTCGATCGCCGCGGCGGGAACGCTAGGGCAGATCATCCCGCCCTCGATCGTGCTGGTGGTGCTCGGCGACCAGATCTCGAACGCGCACCAGGAGGCGCAGCGCCTGCTCGGCAACTTTTCCCCCGAGCCGGTGGGAGTGGGCGACCTGTTCGCCGGCGCGCTGATCCCGGGGCTCGCGCTGGTGGGCATGTACATCCTGTATCAGATCGGCCTCGCCTTCCTCAAGCCGAGCGCCTCGCCCGCGATCCCGCGCGACGACTCGATGCAGGCGGGCAATATGACGGGCCGCGTGATGCATGCGCTGGTCGCGCCGCTGGTGCTGATTATCTCGGTGCTCGGCTCGATCCTGGTCGGCATCGCCACGCCGACCGAGGCCGCGGGCGTGGGCGCGATCGGCGCCACGCTGCTCGCCGGGCACCGCCTCGCCGAGGGAAAGCCGCTGCCGGTCTACGCCGCGGCGGTCAGCCTGGTCGGCGTGATCATCCTCACGAGCTTCGTCGACATGCGGGTGACGCGCGACCGGATCACGGCGCTCGAATACACCTCGATCGCGCTTGCCATGCTGATGTGTGCCGGCATTCTGTGGGGGCTGCTGGTCGCGCTGGCGCGGGTGTACCGCGACAACACGCTCGTTCAGGTGACGCGCACCACGGCGCGCCTGAGCTCGATGATCTTCGTCATCATCATCGGCGCGCAGCTGTTCTCGCTCGTGTTCCGCGGCCTCGGCGGCGACGACATGGTGCACGAGTTCCTAGGCGGAATTCCCGGCGGCGCGCTCGGCGCGATGATCGTGGTGATGGGATTGATGTTCGTGATGGGGTTCTTTCTGGACACCATCGAGATCCTGTTCATCGTCGTGCCGATCGTCGGGCCGGCGCTGCTCAAGTTCGGGCTCGATCCAATCTGGCTGGGCATCATGATGGCGGTCAACCTGCAGACCTCGTTCCTGACGCCACCGCTGGGCTATGCGCTCTTTTACCTGCGCAGCGTGGCGCCGCCCGAAGTGACGACGATGCACATCTACCGCGGCGTCGTTCCCTTCGTCATCATCCAGCTGCTGATGCTCGTGGTGCTATCCCTGTTCCCGGCCATGGCGACCTGGCTGCCGCACGTCATCTTCCGCTAGCGGCGGGCGGATCGCAGGGCTCGATCGCCGCGCCGGGGCGGATCGTGCCGCCCTTTTCGATGCGGCAGTTGAGCCCCGAGCGGTTGACGAGCGGCTTGAAGACCTTCTTGCCCAGCAGGTCCTCGAGGTAGAGGCAGGGCACGTTGAGCCGCTCGCCGTGCAGCACGCATTCTCCGACCTTGAAAGAGTGTCCCACGAGGTGGTTGAGCGGCACGCCGCGGATGGTGAGGTTGCGCCGGTGTTCGTGCGGGGGGAGCTCGATGCCGTGGTCGCGCGCCAGCGCCTCGAGCGTTTCAAACTCGATCAGCGTGACCTCGCGGTCGACGTTATGGCGGTCCGAGTAGGTTCCCGTGCGCGTGGCGTAGCGGTCGCCTTCGATGCCGACGCCCGGCACGAGGCGGGCCTCGGCCAGCGCGCGCATCGGCTCCGACCCGCGCGCGGCGATATGAATGTGCAGCAGTTCGCCCTTCCAGCTCATGACCGATATAATTACACACTCTCCTCAAGACAAGATTCCCGCCCATGAAAGTCCTGGTCAGCGTCAAGCGCGTGGTCGATTACAACGTCAAGGTGCGCGTCAAGTCGGACGGCAGCGGAGTTGAGACCGCGAACGTCAAGATGTCGATGAACCCCTTCGACGAGATCGCGGTCGAGGAGGCGATGCGCCTCAAGGAGGCCGGCGCCGCGACCGAGGTGGTGGTGGCGTCCTGCGGCCCGCTGGCCTGCCAGGAGACGCTGCGCACCGCGCTCGCGATCGGCGCCGACCGCGCGATCCTGGTCGAGACCGGCGTCGAGCTGCAGCCGCTGGCGGTCGCCAAGCTGCTGAAGGCCGTGTGCGACAAGGAAAAGCCGGGCCTGGTGATCATGGGCAAGCAGGCGATCGACGACGACGCGAACCAGACCGGGCAGATGCTCGCCGCGCTGATGGGCTGGGCGCAGGCGACCTTCGCCTCCAAGGTGACGATCGAAGGCGATAAGGCGCAGGTCACGCGCGAGGTCGACGGCGGCCTCGACACCATCTCGATCAAGCTGCCGGCGGTGGTGACCACCGACCTGCGCCTGAACGAGCCGCGCTACGTCACGCTGCCGAACATCATGAAGGCGAAGAAGAAGCCGCTCGAGAATCTCAAGCCCGACGCGCTCGGAGTCGACGTCGCGCCGCGGCTGAAGACGCTCAAGGTCGCCGAGCCGCCCAAGCGCAAGGGCGGGGTCAAGGTGCCCGACGCGAAGGCGCTGATCGAAAAACTCAGAAATGAAGCCAAGGTGATCTGATGGCCATCCTCGTATTTGCCGAACACGACAACAAGGCGCTCAAGAAGGCCTCCCTCAGCACCGTCGCCGCGGCGCAGAAGATCGGCGGCGAGATCCACCTCCTGGTGGCCGGGCACAACTGCGCCGACGCCGCCAAGGCCGCATCGCAGGTCGCGGGCGTGGCCAAGGTGCTGCACGCCGATGCCCCCCAGCTCGACGACGAGATCGCCGAGAACGTCGCCGCGCTGATGGTGGGCCTCGCCAAGGGCTATTCGCACCTGCTCGCGCCGGCCACTTCGAACGGCAAGAACGTCATGCCGCGCGTCGCGGCGCTGCTCGACGTGCAGCAGGTCTCCGAGATCATCGCGGTCGATTCGCCCGACACCTTCCAGCGCCCGATCTACGCCGGCAACGCGATCGCGACGGTGCAATCGGCCGACCCGATCAAGGTCGTCACGGTGCGCGCGACCGGCTTCGACGCGGTGGCCGCGAGCGGCGGCTCCGCGCCGGTGGAGAAGGTCGAGGCGCCGGCGGACAGCGGCCTTTCGGCGTTCGTCGGGCGCGAGGTGTCCAAGTCCGAGCGCCCCGAGCTCACCTCGGCCCGGGTCGTGGTCTCGGGCGGGCGGGGGATGGGTTCGGGCGAGAACTTCAAGCTGCTCGAGCCGCTGGCCGACAAGCTCGGCGCGGCGATGGGCGCCTCGCGCGCCGCGGTCGACGCCGGCTTCGTGCCGAACGACTGGCAGGTCGGGCAGACCGGCAAGATCGTCGCCCCCGAGCTGTACATCGCGGTCGGCATCTCGGGCGCGATCCAGCACCTGGCGGGGATGAAGGACAGCCGGGTGATCGTCGCGGTCAACAAGGACGAGGAGGCGCCGATCTTCTCGGTCGCGGACTACGGCATCGTCGGCGACCTGTTCCAGGTCGTGCCGCAGCTGGTGGAGGAGCTCAGCAAATGAGCGCCTATGCTGCGCCGCTGAGGGACATGCGGTTCGTGCTCAATGAGCTCGCCGGGCTGGGCGAAATCGCCAAGCTCCCGGGATGCGAGGAAGCGGCCCCGGAAACGGTCGATGCAATCCTCGAGGAAGCTGCGAAGTTTGCTTCACAAGAGCTTGATCCATTGAATTATTCTGGTGATCAAGAGGGCTCGAAATGGCACGACGGCGCGGTTGCCACGCCCAAGGGCTTCAAGCGGGCCTACCGCCAGTTCGTCGAGGGCGGCTGGAACTCGCTGCCGCTTGAGGCCGAGTGGGGCGGGCAGGGCCTGCCCAAGCTGGTCGCCACCCCGGTGGACGAGATGTGGGTCTCGGCCAACATGTCGTTTTCGCTTTGCCCGCTGCTCACCCAGGGCGCGATCGAGGCGCTGCTGACCGCAGGCTCGGAGGCGCTGAAGAAGACCTTCCTGCCGAAGATGGTGGAGGGCGCCTGGACCGGAACGATGAACCTCACCGAGCCGCAGGCTGGCTCCGACCTCGCGCTGGTTCGCACCAAGGCGGTGCGCGAGGGCGACCACTACCTGATCTCCGGCCAGAAGATCTTCATTACCTACGGCGAGCACGACCTGACCGAGAACATCGTGCACCTGGTGCTCGCGCGCACCCCGGACGCCCCCGAGGGGGTAAAGGGCATCTCGCTATTCGTGGTGCCGAAGTTCCTGGTGAAGCCCGACGGCAGTCTGGGCGAGCGCAACCGCGCCACCTGTGCCTCGATCGAGCACAAGCTCGGCATCCACGCCAGCCCGACCGCGGTGATGGTGTTCGACGGCGCGGTCGGCTACCTGGTGGGCGAGGAGAACAAGGGCCTAGCCTACATGTTCATCATGATGAACGCGGCGCGCTTCGGCGTCGGGCTCGAGGGCGTGGCGATTTCCGAGCGCGCGTTCCAGCGTGCCTATGCCTATGCGAAGGAGCGGCTGCAGGGCAAGGACCTGGCCGAGGGTGGGGCCACGGTGCCGATCATCCGCCACCCCGACGTGCGGCGCATGCTGATGCTGATGAAGGCCCAGACCGAGGCGATGCGGGCGCTGGCCTACGTCGTCGCCGCAGCCATGGATTTTTCGAAAAATAGTACCGATCAGGAAGACCGGAAGCGTCATCAAGCATTCGTCGACCTGATGATCCCGGTGGTCAAGGGCTGGAGCACCGAGACCGGGATCGAGGTGGCCTCGCTCGGCATCCAGGTGCACGGCGGCATGGGCTTCATCGAGGAGACCGGCGCCGCGCAGCACCTGCGCGACGCGCGCATCGCCACCATCTACGAGGGCACCACGGGTATCCAGGCCAACGACCTGATCGGGCGCAAGATCGCGCGCGAAGGCGGCGCCACGGTCAAGGGCTGGCTCAAGCACCTGGCGCAGTTCGACGCCGAGCTGGCGAAGTCGGCCAACCCAGACGTCGCGCGCGTGCGCGGCACCCTCGCCGCGGGCAGCAAAGCGGTGGGCGAGGCGGTCGACTGGCTGCTCGCGAATTTCGGCAAGGACGTGCGCGCGGCCTCGGCCGGCGCGGTGCCGTTCCTGCGGCTTATGGGTGTCGTCGCCGGCGGCTGGCAGATGGCGCGCGCCGCGCTCGTAGCCGAAAAGAAGCTCGCCGCGGGCGAGGGCGACCAGGCGTTCTACCAGGCCAAGATCGTGACCGCGCGCTTCTACGCCGACCACGTGCTGGTGCAGGCCCCGGGGCTGCGCGACACGGTGCTGAACGGCGGCGCGGGCGCGATGGCGCTCGACGAGGACCAGTTCCTCGCCGCCTGACGCTCAGGGCGTGGGCGTCGCCATGTTGTTCTTGTTGGTGATAAGCGAGACCTTCGCCCCCTCGGGCACTCCCGGCACCGTCTTTTCCCACTCGGCGTAGCGCGCGCGCAGCGCGGCCAGGCGCTCGGGCTCGCGCCGCGCCCGGTTCGCCCGCTCGCGCGCGTCCATCTCGAGGTCGTAGAGGAATTCGCCGTCCTCGGTCGAGAGGTATTTCCAGCGACCGGCGCGCAGCGCGCGCTGGCTGCGGTGGTTGGTCTTCCAGAACAGCTCGCGCTCGAAGGTGGCGGCCGGATTGTCGAGCACCTTCAGCAGGCTCGCGCCGTCGAGCGGGTAGTCCGGATGCGGCGCGACGCCGGCCGCCTCGAGCAGCGTCGCCACCCAGTCCATCGTGATGGCGAGCTGCGCCGTTGCTGCGCCGGCCTTGACCCGCCCCGGCCAGCGCACGATGTAGGGCACGCGGATGCCGCCTTCGAGCAGGTCCATCTTCTTGCCGGTGAGCGGCCAGACGTCGGAGAATCGCTCGCCGCCGTTGTCGCTGGTGAAGACGACCGCCGTATCGCGCTCGGCGCCGATCGCCTTCAGCGCGGCGAGCAGACGGCCGATGCCCTCGTCCATGTGGTGAATCATTTGCAGGTAGGTGTCCACCGAGCCGCCGGATAGGTGACCGATGTGCTCGCGATTGGCGGCGAGCAGCTTCGCCTCGGCCTCGTCGGCGCGCGTTTCCCAGGGCCAGTGCGGCGCAGTGTAGTGCACCGAGAGCAGGAACGGTTCCTTCTGCCCGCGCCGGCGCTCGATGTAATCGACCGCGTGCTCGCTGATCAGGTCGGTGAGATAGCCGATACGGTGCACCTCGGTGTCGCCGTCCCACAGGTCGTGCACCCCGGCGGTGTCGCAGTGCGTGAAGTAGTCCAGGCCTCCGCTCATGGCACCGAAGAACTCCTGGTAGCCGCTCTTCAACGGCCCGAAGTGCGGCGCGTAGCCGAGGTGCCACTTACCCGCCAGCGCGGTGGCATAGCCCGCGTCGCGCAACAGGGAGGCCAGGGTGGGGTGCTCAGGGGGCAGGCCGAGCACCGGGCCGAGCCCGGGGTCGACGCGCGCGTTGCCGGCGATCGGCTCGTCCCAGCCGCCGCGCAGGCGGTACTGGTAGCGCCCGGTGGCGAGGGCGAAGCGGGTCGGCGAGCACACCGGCGAATTGGAGTAGCCCTGGCTGAAGCGCAGGCCTTCGGCCGCCATGCGGTCGAGGTTCGGCGAGCACGAGCCGCCGGGCGCGGCCAGCGAGCGCCCGCCGTAGCAGCCGAGGTCGGCGTAGCCGAGGTCGTCGGCGAGGATAAAGACGAAATTGGGTTTGTTCACCATTTGATCGAGGGTAGCCAGGTGGCGATTGCGGGAAAAGCGAATAGCAGGGCGAGCGCGACCAGGTCGGCCGCGACGAACGGCATCACGCCGCGGAAGATCCGCGACAAACGGATGTCGGGCATCATCGCGCGCACGGTGAAGACGTTCATGCCGATGGGCGGCGTCACCAGGCCCAGCTCGACCACGATCACCATCACGATGCCGAACCAGATCAGATTGACGTCCTGGAACACGAGAATCGGCAGGAACACGGGAACGATCAGCAGCAGGATGCCGATCGCCTCGAAGATCATCCCCATGACGATGCAGATGACGCAGATGGCGAACACGGTACCCGCCGGCGAGAGCTGCATGCCGTCGACCATGTCGACCAGCGCCCCCGGCAGGCCCGACAGGTCGATGAAGTTGGAGAAGACCTGCGCGCCGAAAATGACGATGAACAGCGCGGCGGTGATGCGACAGGCTTCGAGCAGCATCTCGTAGAGCTGGGCGAAGCTGCGCAGGCGGCCGCGCCACCAGGCGAACGCGGCGGCGCCGGTGGCGCCGATGCCGGAGGCTTCGGTCGGTGTGAAGACGCCGAAGTAGATGCCGCCGAGCACCAGCACGAACAGCGCGAGGACCGGCCACACGTTGAGGTAGGTGCGCAAGCGCTCGCCGCGCGGCACCGCGGCGCCGGCGGGACCGAGCTCGGGGCGCAGGTGGACCACCGCGAACACCGCCGCCATATAGAGCGCGACCAGCAGCAGGCCGGGTGCGAAGCCGGCGATGAACAGGCGGCCGATGTCCTGCTCGGCCACCAGGCCGTAGATCACCAGCGGAACCGAAGGCGGAATCATGATCCCCAGGGTTCCCCCGGCGGCGATCACGCCGGCCGACAGCGTGTCGTCGTAGCCGTAGCGCCGCATGTGCGGCATCGCGACTTTGGTCATCGTCGCGGCGGTCGCCAGCGACGAACCCGACACGGCCGCGAATCCGGCGCAGGCGAGCACCGTGGACTGCGCCAGCCCGCCGCGAAAGCGGCCCACCAGCGCGTTGGAGGCGTCGAACAGGTCCTGCGAAATGTTCGCGCGGTGGATGAACACGCCCATCAGCAGGAACAGCGGGATCACCGACAGGCCGTAATTCGCCCCGGTGTCGACGATCTGCTGCGCCATCATCGTCACCGCGGCGTGCCAGTCCCAATCGCGCATGCCGGCGAAGCCGACCAGCCCGGTCAACAGGGTGGCGAAGCCGAGCGGGAAGCCCAGGAAACACAGCAGCAGCAGGCAGGCGAATCCGACCAGCGCGACGGTCATCGCCGCCGCTCAGTCGACGTGCTGCGCGGTGGCGCCGAGCCGGCCGCGGCTGCGCGACAGCGCGAGCAGGAGCAGAACGAACCCGACCAGCGCGAGCGCTGCCGCCGACATCGGCTCGATCCATTGCGGCAGGTCGAGCACCGCCGTGCGCTTGCCGCTGTGGAGCAGGTCCATCGCGTGCCTGAACATCTGCCAGCAGATCAGGAGCGTGCAGCCGACGGACATGGCGATCGACATCCAGCGCTGAGTCCCGGGCATGACGCGCGAGATCAGCGGCTCCATCAGCGTCACCGTGATGTGCTCGTTCTTCGCCGTGATGAAGGCGAGCCCGGCGAACACCGCGACGATCATCAGCACCTCGATGATCTCGGCGGCGCCGAAGATCGAATGGTGGAAACCGTAGCGGCCGATGACGTCGACGAAGGTGAGCGCCATCATCGCGAACAGCGCCGTGGCGGCGATCACGCCCAGCGTGCGCGACGCGATTGCCTCGAAGCGCTGCAGCACCGGCCGCGCCGCCCTACTTGCGCTTCGCATCCTCCGCAGCGAGCACGCTGCGGTAGTAGGCGATCGCCGCGTCGCCGTCGACGCCCATCGCCGCGACCTTCTTCAGCCAGGCGTCGGTCATCGGCTGGCCGATCGCCTTCAGCTGGGCCAGCATCTTCGGATCGCCCTTGATCGCCTCGAGGCCGCCCTTGAGCAGCTTGGCGCGGCTCCTGTCGTTCACCCCGTCCTGCACCTGCCCGAAGTGGCGCGCGATCTTTTCGCCGCTCACGGCGCGGATTGCCTTGCGGTCGGCCGGCGAGATCGTGTTCCACTTCTTGGTGCTGATGAAGAAGGAGAAGGTCGGCGTGAAGATCTTGTCCGGGAACACCGTCACCCCTTTGGTGTAGTCGGTCAGCTTGAACGCGGTGATGGAAGAGAAGGACACGCCGACGAACCCGTCGACGACGCCCTTGGAGATGATCTGGAGCATCTGCACCGCGGGGCCGGCGACTACCGCCGAGCCGGTGGCCTTGATGATGTTGGCCGTCACGCCCGGCAGGGCCCACATCTTGCGGCGCTTGAGGTCCGCGATGCTGTCGATCGGCTTGTCGGTCATCGACCAGAATTCGGCGCCGCTGGATACGTAGTCGGCGAGCAGCACGACCGGGCCGAACTCGTGCTTGTCGGCGAAGAACTTGTGGTAGGTGCGCCACAGGGCGACGCTGCCGGACTCCGCGCTCTCGGTGCCGATGAACGGCAGCTGGCCGATCTGGATCCCGGTTACCTTGTTCGAGATGAACTGGTTGAACTGGAGCGCTCCGTCCATCACGCCGTTCACCACCCCGTCGTACTGGTTCGGTGGCGCGGCGAGGCTCTTGGGCGGGATGCTGAGGGTGACCCGACCGTCGGTCGCCTTCGCGATCGCCTTGGCCCAGTCGCGCAGCATCACGCGGCAGGTGTAGTGCTGCGGCGGAAAGAAGCAGTTGAACAGGACGGTCTGCGCGTTTGCCCGCTGCGGGGCGAGGCCCGCTACGGCCAGCAGCGCACACGTGAGCGCGAGCCGTCCTCCAGCATATCGGTTCGTCATGGTTGTCTCCTCCTCGAGGGGGAGACTACCCGCGCTTTGCGAAAACCGGAAGGAGTACGATGTCGCATAGCGATAACCGGGGATTATCGATGCGGCTCAACCAGATCCGCGACTTCCTCGCCGTGGTCGACGCCGGCAGCATGCGCGCCGCTGCGCGCAGACTCGGCCTCAGCCAGCCGGCGCTGACGAAGAGCGTTCGGCAGCTGGAGGAGGAGCTGGGCGGCGTGCTGGTCACGCGCAGCGTGCGCGGCATCCAGTTGACGGAGATCGGGCGTGCCTTTCTCGCCCGTGCGCGCTCGGTCACCGCCGACCTCCGCCGCGCGCGTGAGGAAGTCGCCCAGCTGCGCGGCGCGCGCGCCGGCAGCCTCACAGTCGGCGCCGCGCCCGCCCCGGCGCTGGGCTTGCTGCCGAACGCCCTCGCGCGTCTGCGGCGCCGCTGGCACGAGGCGACGATCTGCGTCACCGACGTGTCGCCGTCGGAAGTCATGCCGGGGCTGCGCGACGGGCGGCTCGACCTCGCGCTGAGCGTGCGGATCGGCCCCCTCGCCGCGCCCGGAGCGGAATACCTGGTCGAGCCTCTCTATCTGAACGAGGCGCGAATCGTCGCCAGGCGCGGGCATCCGCTTGCCGCCGCTCGCTCGCTCGCCGAGCTCGAGGGCGCGGAGTGGGTGCGCACGGGAGGCACCGACAACACGTCCAGTCTGCCCGCCGCGTTCCAGGCCGCCGGAATGCAACCGCCGCGCTATCGCATCGAATGCAGGTCGTTTTTCGCGATCGCCGAAATCGTCGCGCACAGCGACCTGCTGGCGGTCGTGCCCTGGCAGCTCGCCGCTCGGGAGGCTGCGGGCGGCCGCATCGTCCAGCTTCCATTGCGCAAAGCGCTGCCGGCGCGGGAGATATGCTTGTTCACCCGCGCCGACGTCCCGCTCACGCCGGTGGCGCGCGAATTCGTCGACGTCCTGCGCGCGGCCGTCAGTTCGCGGCCGGCGAGAGGAGATCGCGGGTCGCCCGCGTGACGGTCGCGTCCTGCGGGTGGCGTGCGAGTCGGAAGCCGAGCTTGCGCATCAGCGCCAGCATCCGCGCGTTGGTCGACAGGATCTCGCCGTGCATGCGCCTGATGCGGCACCGGGCGGCGACCGCCAACAGCTTTTCCAACATGCGCCGGCCGATGCCGACCCCTTGCCAGGCGTCGGCCAGCACCAGCGCGAACTCGCAGTCCTCGCCGTTCTCGTCCGCGACGTAGCGCGCCACGCCGATGATCGATTCGCGGTCGCCGAGCATGGTGATCGCGGCGAAGGCCGCCTCGCGCGACCAGTCGAGCTGCGTCAGGCGCCGGATGTACTCGTCGGAGACCTTGACGGCGCCGCCGAGCAGCCGGTTGTAGCGCGTCTCGTCCGACAGGCCGGTGACGAACTCGCGCTCGATAGCCGCATCGTCCGGGCGCAGCGGGCGGATCGTCACCGGCGCGCCGATAATCGGCTGGAACGACTCGTCGAATTCCTCGGGGATCAGAACCTGATTTTCCCGCGCAGGATTTCCGCCCACATCACCCAGTCGCCGGCGAAGCTGTAGAACGGGTAGCTGAAGGTGGCGGGGCGGTTGTGCTCGAAGTAGAAGTGCCCGACCCACGCGAACGCGTAGCCGATCACCAGTCCGGCGAGGATCCACCACGCGTTCAGGGTGGCGAGCGCCATGATCAGGCACGCCAGCCCGAGGCTCGTTCCCGCGAAATGTAGCCGCCGGCAGGTGCGGTTGGCGTGCTCCGACAGGTAGAACGGATAGAACTCGCCGAACGTCGCGTACTTCACAGCAGCTTGTTCGCGCATACCAGGACTCCGTCGCGGTCGGCGTAGAGCCACTCGCCGGGGGTGAACTTGACCCAGGCGAAGGCGACCGGAATGCCGCGTTCGCCGGGACTCTTCTGTTGCGGCCTGGTCGGGTTGGTCGCCAGCGCGAGCAGGCCGATGTCCATGCCCGCGCAGTCAGCGGTGTCGCGCACGCAGCCGTTGACCACGAAGCCGGCGTAGCCCTGCTCGAGCGCGCGCCGGGCGACGTTGTCGCCCACCAGTGCCGCGCGCAGGCTGCCGCCGCCGTCGATCACGATCACGCGCCCTTGGCCCGGCTCCTCGATCTGGTCCTTCACCGCCTGGTTGTCCTCGAAGCACTTGACGGTGCAGATGCGGCCGGCGAAGCGCCGGCGGCCGCCGAAGTGGCGCAGGCCGGGCGCGGCGACCTGCACCGCGCCGGCGTTCGCGTCGTACAGATCCGCGGTCTTGAATTCCATTTCCATCGCCGCGCGTTCACATGTTGGGGTAGTTCGGCCCGCCGCCGCCCTCGGGCGCGACCCAGACGATGTTCTGAGTCGGGTCCTTAATGTCGCAGGTCTTGCAGTGCACGCAGTTCTGGGCGTTGATCTGCAGCCGCGGGTTCGAGCCGTCGTCGTTGCGCACGATCTCGTACACCCCGGCCGGGCAGTAGCGCTGCTCGGGCGCGTCGTACAGCTCGAGATTCACCTTCACCGGCACCGCCGGATCCCTCAGCGTGAGGTGGATCGGCTGATCTTCGGTATGGTTGGTGTTGGAGAACGAGACCGAGGTCAGGCGGTCGAAGCTCAGCACCCCGTCGGGCTTGGGGTAGGCGATCGGCGTCGCCTCGGTCTTCGTCTTCAGCGTCTCGTTGTCGGCGTGCTTGTGGCGCAGAGTCCACGGCGCCTTGCCGCCGAACACCATCTGGTCGATGCCGAACATCAGCGACCCGCTGACCAGGCCCTTGGCCATCAGGGGCTTGAAGTTGCGCGCGCGGTACAGCTCGTCGAACAGCCACGAGTGCCGGAACGCCTCGGGATAGGCGCCGAGCTCGTCGCGCTCGCGCCCGGTGCCGAGCGCCTCGATGGCCGCTTCGGCGGCGAGCATCCCGGTCTTGATCGCGGCGTGGCTGCCCTTGATGCGCGAGGCGTTGAGGAAGCCCGCGTCGTCCCCGATCAGGCATCCGCCGGGGAATACGAGCTTCGGCAGCGACTGCAGCCCGCCGGCGGTGATCGCGCGCGCGCCGTAGGCGACGCGCTTGCCGCCTTCGAAGAAGCCGCGTATCGCCGGGTGGGTCTTGTAGCGCTGGAACTCCTCGTACGGGCTCAGGTAGGGGTTTTCGTAGCCGAGCCCGACCACGAAGCCGACCGCAACCTGGTTGTTCTCCAGGTGGTAGAGGAAGGAGCCGCCGTAGGTGCCGGCATCGAGCGGCCAGCCGGCGGTGTGCACCACCAGTCCCGGCTTGTGCTTGGCCGGGTCGATATCCCACAGTTCCTTGAGGCCGATGGCGTACAGCTGCGGGTCGACGCCTTCGCGCAGGCGGAACTTCGCCTCGAGCTGCTTGCCGAGCTGGCCGCGGCAGCCCTCGGCGAAGAAGGTGTACTTCCCGTGCAGCTCCATCCCGGGTTGCCAGGCGTCGGTCTTTTCGCCGTCGCGTCCGATGCCCATATCGCCGGTGGCGACCCCCTTCACCTTGCCCGTCTCGTCGAGCAGCACTTCCGCCGCGGCGAAGCCGGGGAAGATCTCGACCCCGAGCGCCTCGGCCTGCTGGCCGAGCCAGCGGCAGACGTTGCCCAGGCTGACCACGTAGTTGCCGTGGTTCTTGAAGCAGGCGGGCAGGAGGAAGTTCGGCGTGCGGAAGGAAGACGACTCGGTCAGGAACAGGAAGCGGTCCTCGCTCACTGGCGCGTTGAGCGGCGCGTCCTTTTCCTTCCAGTCCGGGAACAGCTCGGCCAGCGCGCGCGGGTCCATCACCGCGCCCGAGAGGATGTGGGCGCCGATCTCGGAGCCCTTCTCCAGCACGCAGACCGAAACCTCGCGGCCCTTCTCGGCGGCGAGCTGCTTGAGCCGGATCGCGCAGGCGAGCCCCGCGGGGCCGCCGCCGACGATCACGGCATCGTATTCCATGGAGTCGCGGGTCATGCGAGCAATTATAATCGCCGTCCCATGGAACAAGATCATCGCAAGCTGGGCTACATCGAGCGCATTCCGATCCGCTGGGGCGACATGGACTCGATGGGGCACGTCAACAACACAGTCTATTTCCGCTACATGGAGCAGACGCGGATCAGCTGGTTCGATTCGCTGCTGCCGCGCGGCAAGGCCTGGGGCTCGACCGGGATCGTGATCGCGAGCGCGACCTGCAACTACCGGCGGGCGATGACCTACCCGGGCACGGTCGAGGTGAAACTGTTCGTCGGCACGCCTGGCGGCTCGAGCATCCCGACCTATTACGAGCTGCGCGTGGACGACGATACAAAGCCCTACGCCGACGGCAGCGCGGTGGTGGTGTGCATCGACACCGTGCGCAACAAGGCGGTGCGCATCCCCGAGGCGCTGCGGGCCCGGATTCTGGGGCCGGAGGTCGCGGCATGAGCGACAAGCCGATGTGGACGCCGGACCCGGCGCGCGCCGCGCGCACGGCAATGGCGCAGGTCGCGGCGCGCGCGGGCGGCTTCGCCGACTACGACTCGCTGCACCGCTGGTCGGTCGAGCACGCGGCGGAATTCTGGAGCCTGCTGTGGGACTTCTGCGGCGTGCAGGGCGACAAGGGCGCACGCGCGCTGGTGGACGGCGAGCGCATGCCGGGCGCGCAGTGGTTTCCCGACGCCAGGCTCAATTTCGCCCAGAACCTGCTGCGCGAGCCCGACGACAGCGACGCGATCGTGTTCTGGGGCGAGGACCGGGTCAAGCGGCGCTACACCCGCAGGCAGCTGCACGAGCTGGTGTCGCGCCTGCAGCAGGCGCTCGCCGCGGCCGGGGTGGGCAAGGGCGACCGCGTCGCCGGCTATCTGCCGAACCTGGCCGAGGCCACCGCGGCGATGCTCGCCACCACCAGCCTGGGCGCGATCTGGTCCTCGTGCTCGCCCGACTTCGGCGTGCGGGGTGTGCTCGACCGCTTCGGCCAGATCGAGCCCAAGGTTCTGTTCTGCGCCGACGGCTACCTGTACGGCGGCAAGGAGTACGACTCGCAGGACAGGGTGCGCGAGATCCTGGCCGGCCTGCCGACGGTGCGCCAGTGCGTGGTGCTGGACTACCTCGGCGCAGCGGCGACCGTGGGCACGTCGCTGGCCGACTTCATCGCGCCGTTCTCCGCCAGGGCGGTCGAGTTCGAGCAGATCGGGTTCAACGACCCGCTCTACATTCTCTACTCGTCCGGCACCACCGGCGTTCCCAAGTGCATTGTGCACGGCGCTGGCGGTACGCTGCTGCAGCACCTCAAGGAGCACCGCCTGCATTCGGACGTCGGACCGGGCGACCGCGTGTTCTATTTCACCACGCTGGGCTGGATGATGTGGAACTGGCTGGTGTCCGGGCTCGGCGCGGGCGCGACGCTGCTGCTGTACGACGGCTCGCCGTTCGTAGCGCGCGGCCGCATCCTGTTCGATTTCGCCGACGCCGAGGGCATGACGCACTTCGGCACCTCGGCCAAGTTCATCGACGCGATCGCCAAGGTCGGCCTCGCTCCCGCGCGCACGCACAAGCTCGAGAAGCTGCGTGCCATGCTCTCGACCGGCTCGCCGCTGCTGCCCGAGAGCTTCGATTACGTGTACGCGAAGATCAAGGCGGACCTTTGCCTGTCGTCTATCTCGGGCGGGACCGACATCGTGTCGTGCTTCGTGCTCGGCAACCCGGCGCTGCCGGTGTGGCGCGGCGAGATCCAGTGCAAGGGCCTGGGGCTGGCGGTGGAGGTGTTCGACGACCAGGGGCATTCGCTCACTGGCGAGAAGGGCGAGCTGGTGTGCACGCGGCCTTTTCCGGCGATGCCGCTGGGGTTCTGGAACGATCCCGACGGCGCGCGCTACCGCGCGGCCTATTTCGAGAAGTACCCCAACGTCTGGCGCCACGGCGACTGGTGCGAGATTACGCCGCACGGCGGGATGATCATCTACGGCCGCTCCGACGCGGTGCTCAATCCGGGCGGGGTGAGGATCGGCACGGCCGAGATCTACCGCCAGGTCGAGAGCCTGGACGAGGTG
>Ga0315556_1000598_pt1 | contig 22391 bp, 19 predicted proteins | sample SalMarSW160310MG_FD_202112 | JGI IMG/M metagenome (GOLD analysis project Ga0315556, IMG submission 202112) | Salt marsh sediment microbial communities from the Plum Island Ecosystem LTER, Massachusetts, United States - Salt Marsh Sediment SW1603-10 ...
AATACGCGGAAGGGAAGATATTCGGGCTCAATCTTCCCCGAGTGCAGCACAACGAAGCCCTCCGAAAGGTCATATCCTGTGACCACGGCGTAATGCCACTTCGGGTACCACGAGAGCCCCAGATTCACGAGTACAATGACCGGATGCCCGGCGGCCACCTCCTGGAGCAGGGCCTTTGTTCCCGATATGGGATAGGCTACCCTGCCGGATCGCCGCGCTGCTCCCACGATCGCCGGTTGCAGGCTCCCCTTCAGGGCGGGACTGTAGACCTCGGGAACCAGGGCTTCAGGCGTCGTGGGTAATCCACTCCACTGAAGCACCATGGCAAGGGCGGCCGCTCCGCACTGCTGTGCCTCCTGGGGAAACAACGGGACACCTTTCAGTTCCACCCGGGAAGGAGCCGTGCCCATCTGCTCCCGGATCTGCGCCAGTTGCGGGCCGGCACACCCTGCAAGGAAGAAACAAAAGGCTAAAACGGGCATGAGCGACGAGCCTTTCCGGCGCATCGCCCTGAAATTACCTGGTGCACATCCATACACGGCTATTTTGCCCGATATCGTCGTTATGGATGTGCACTATCTGGAATGATAAACGAACGGAAAAACATGGGTAAGACCCAGGAGGTCCGTAATCAAGAGGACAATAAAGATGAGCACCCCGGCCCCGATCAATGCCCCTACCGCACTGCCTCCTGCGGGGAGTTGGTCCACAGTGGCAGCCAGGCCGGCTACTTCACTGTCCGAAAGGCATGCGATGCGTGCCCTGGCCTCCGCGGGGCTGATCCCCTGGGCTTCCAGGATCGCCTGGACCCTTGGCCGTTCCAAAAACGCGTTCACACGGGCGCGCTCGGTTTGTTGAACCTTGCTATTGAGTACCGTTTCCGTTCCAACCATGGCGGCTTGTGCCCTGCCCAATGCAAAACCCATGGACAACAGACAGAGAATCAAGAAAAAACTGACTGGTTTGGTCATCGTCTTCATCATGGTGTTCCTCCTCGTTGTTTCATCGATAAAAATTATTGAATGCCGATTCCGAACATCTCTTACTGAATATTCGGAGTATAGTAAACACGGTCATGTATGTCAACAAAGGGAACAGGGCTATCCGTACAGGTAGGAGCAGATGGCTACTGCGGCCATGATACCCACCACATCTGCCGTCAGCGCAGCGGCCAGGGTGTGCCGGATTCGCCGCACCTGGACCGCGCCGAAGTAGACCGCCAGGACGTAAAAGGTCGTTTCGGTCGACCCCTGCAGTGTTGAAACGAGGTACCCCACATAACTGTCTGGACCAATGGCAGGATCGTTGATAAGCGAAGCCAGGACCCCGTACGCCCCTGACCCGGAAAGCGGCCGCACCAGCGCCATGGGCAGGGCTTCGGGCGGCAGGCCGATTTTTGCCGTCCACGGGCCCAGGACATGGACCATTGCCTCCATGGCGCCGCTCGCTCGAAACATGCCCACCGCAACCAGGATGGCGACAAGGTACGGGATGATCTTGACCGCCACCTGGAACCCTTCTTTTGCCCCTTCCACGAAGACCTCGTAGACATGGACACGCCTGGCGAACCCGAAAACCAGGAATCCCACCATGAGGCCGGGAATAACCCATGGAGAAACAGCCCTGCCCCACAGGACGGCAAGGGGGATACATGCGAAGAGCAATGCGATTGCCAGGAGGCTCACCCATACGGGATACGCTCCCGCAGCGTCATCCAGCGACATACCATCAGTTCCGGAACCACCTCCCGTGTGCGCGCCCTGCTTCTCTTCGGGCCGATCCTTCCTGAAGAAGCGTTTATAGACAATGGCGGCGCAGATGGCGGCCAGGGTGGAACAGACCGTCGCGAAAAGGGTGGTTGAAAGGATCCCGGCAGGGTCCCTGGACCCGGCGGCGGCACGGAGCGCGATCACGCCGGTGGGCAGGAGGGTGACGCTTGAGGTATTGATGGCAAGGAAAAGGGCCATGGAATCGGTGGCGGTGCCCGGGCGTGTATTGAGCGTATCCAGTTCCTGCATGGCCCGGATCCCGAACGGGGTGGCGGCATTTCCCAGTCCCATGGCGTTGGCGGACATGTTCAGAATCATTGCTCCCATGGCGGGATGGTCGGGCGGGACGCCGGGAAAGAGGCGCACCATCAGGGGCCGAATCAGGCGGGCGAGAATGCGGAGAAGGCCCCCTGCCTCGGCCACCTTCATCAGGCCCAGGAACAGGGTCATCACCCCGATAAGACCCAGGGCCAGCTCCACCGAGTCTGCCGCGGCCGTTACCATGGACTTGCTCAAAACCCCCATTGGAGAGAGGGCGCCGGCGGTGGCTGCCCAAAAGAGCTGCCGCCATCCCGCGGCGACAAATGCGATCATGACAATAGCAAGGAATACAATATTCATGCAGACACCGCTTTCAAAGAGAATTCTTCGAGATCCAAAGTCTTGGTAATGGAGGCCGGCCTGTCATCCGGGTGATGGGTCACATAAAGAACCGTTGTGCCTGGATCCCTCGCAATCCTGTCGATAACGTTCAACACCAGCTTTCTGTTGGCCGGATCCAGCCCCTGGCAGGGTTCGTCCAGAGCCAGTATGAGCGGAGACTTGACCATGGCCCGGGCGATGAGTACCATCTTCTGCTCTCCGAAGGAAAGCCTGGTAAATATCTTATCTCTTAATTGCTCGATGCCGAGGAAGTCTATCCATTTCCGGGCGGTGTCCCTCTGCCAGGCAGCACTTTCTCTGTAGAGACCCACTGAATCGAAAAACCCCGAGAGCACCACCTCTTCAACTGATATGGCATGCCGGTATCGGAGTTGAAATTCAGATGATACTATACCTATGTTCCCTTTTATGTCCCAGATTGATTCCCCTGTCCCTCTTCTCTTCCCGAAGAGATAAATCTCATTGGCATACGCCTGGAGATTATCGCCCGTCAGGAGGAGCAGGAGCGTGGTTTTTCCTGCACCATTGGGGCCGGAAATCATCCAGTTTTCCCCACGTCTGACCGTCCAGTTCAATCCCTTGAAAACCTTATGATCAGCGTATGTTACGCTGACTGCTTTCATCCTGACCAGTTCGTCCGGCAAATCCAACTTTCCCATGGAGGACGGGCCCTTGCTTCGCTCAAAAGGGATAATGTCTCCTCTTTTCGACGCAAAGAGATCCCGGAGTATTCCCGACTCCAGTGTGTGCTTCTTTTTTCCTTTCGCGACAATCCTGGCTTCTTTCAGACAGAGGACGTGCGTTATTTCCGAAGGAATCGCGTCAAGCCGGTGAGTCACCACGGTGACCTGAATCTCTTTTCTGATCAACAGGTTAATAATCCCTTCCAGTTCGCGGCGTGACCTCGTGTCCAGACCCTCGAATGGTTCGTCGAGGATCAGGATTTTCGGCTCACGCAGAAGGGCTCTTGCTATGAGGACTTTGTGCATTTCCCCTGTTGAAAGGCGGGCAAAATCCCGGTCCAGGAGATCGGCAATTCCCATAACCCTTTCAACCCTGTCTATCTGTTGCAGGTTCCTGGAGGGAAGGTCGTTCTCATGGAACATCAGCCGAGGAGTGGTCTTCTCATCAACATTTCCGCTGAAAGAGCGAAATTGGTTCCGGACTGCTTCCCTGTCCAGGAGGCCCCGCTGGATTTCAAACGAAACAACGCCGATGTCTTTCCCGGCGTTAAAACCTTCCCTGTATGTTCTTTTCCCAAAAATAACCGGCAGATCACCGGAAATGACCCTGGCAAGCGATGTTTTCCCTGAACCGTTGGGTCCGATTATCGCCCAGTGCTCCCCTTCCCGGATTTCCCACGACGTTTCCTTCAGAATGAACTGGTCGCGGACCCGTGTGGTGATCCTGTCAAGTACGATCAGCGGATCCATTTCGCCACTAGGATGTATTTATTGACCAGGTGATGGGGATGATACGACATCTTCGCCTTTCGCAGCCCTTCTATACCCAGATCCTGCTCCCTGTTGACGTATTCCACATCGTTCCACGCGTGAAGGCAGAAGAGCTGATTGATCGCTGCATAGATTCCGGGAATCTGCTGGTTGGCCTTCTCGATATGTATAACAGCCGTGTTTTCGTTCAAGAGTTCGCCCAGCGCGAATGCCTCCATGCGTCCGTCAACAAAAATGGCACCGCCCTGGTACTCCAGCTCAAGGAAATGCGTGAGTGCCTGGTAGACCGCATAGTCCTCCATCAACAAATCAGGGTCTTTCGCACAATCCCTGATCTGACACCATTGCTCCTGCATCTCAAGAAAGCTCTTCACTAACTCCTGATCCAGAGCGTGATATTCGTAAGCAGAAGTCTTCAGAAATTTGTTCAGGTGATTCTTTTTCTTGTGGTACTTTTTCCCCCGCAAGTTGATCAAATCATCAGCCAAGTATACGTAGTCACTGTTATCCCTGTCCGGCAGCACCTCAAACTCCGAGCGATCAACAAACTGCTCTACAAAACCTTCAGGGACTCGGCAGATACCAGCTCCAGGGTGAACGCGGGACAATTCATCTGCAAGAAACCTGAGGGCCTTGACTTTATCACCCTGGCCGAGAGGAGGGAGACCGAACAAGGAGCCATCTTTCGTTTGCATGACTATGAGCAGGCAGTTCTCCCGTTCCATCCATGCCGGATGGTAGCAGTGCCGCCAGATAAAAAGATTAGTGAAGGTCAGTTCGGAGGTCACCGGCCGGTCTCCCTGGAGATATGCTGTAACCATCTCCTTATCTCCCAGCTCTAAATGTTTGAATCCGGGTAGCATGTGCATCAAAAAATGATCCTGACTCCGCCGAGGTCCTCGACCGAGAAGGCATGCTTCTGCTCCGGCGCGCCGATAAAAATATTGTTTTTCGGGATGTTGAATTCCCGGGACAGGGAATCGATCATCTCCGGGCCGAACTTTCCCTGTCTTGCAACAAATTCTATTCCCAGGGCCGGGAAAATTTCGCCCAAGGGCTTCAGGCCTTCTTCTATGATCTCCGAATCATTCTCCTCCGGTGCATTGTACAAATGAACCAGGAGCACCCTACGGCTGCTTTCATTCTTCATAATATAGTCAAATGCCTCGTGGAGCCTATGCAAGCGGCCGCCGCGCGTAAACACCATGACTCGCTGATCTGTAATTGCCGTGATATTGTCGATGATCACTGACCGCCAGACAAGGATCTTTGTCATGACATAGTTGGCAAGCGTGAGAATGGACTTGAGAAGGGGAATACGAAGGTACATCAACAAAACCAGGAGCACCGTCGGGATAAAGTAATCAAGAAAAAAGATGAAATTGCGATAATCAAGGATAATATTCCCCAGGATTCCGAGACTGGTAGCGGAAATGGCCACCAGGACGGTTAGCCACCCGGCATGGTAGGTACGCTTCAGTTCTCTTCTCCTGACCTTCAGAAGGATATTTCCCAGGCCGAACAGCGTCATGACGCAGAGGAAAGAAATGGTGTAGACGCCAGCCAGGGCAAGCAGGTTGCCGCCGGTGAAGATAAGGATAGAGGAACAGAGGAGAAAAAAGGCAATGATAATGCGGTGCCGGGTTCCTCTGCGGTTGACTTTGAGGAGAAACCTCGGGAAGCACTGGTCCAGAGACATGCGGTGCACCAAACCGGTCACCCCCACAAAACTGGTGAGCACGGCACCGGAGAGGACAAGGACGGCATCAACCACAACCATACTCTTAAAGACTGGGCCTCCTGTCCCCAAGGCGAGATGAGAAAGGAGGTGGTCCTTGTTTGCGATAATTTCATTCAGGGGGAGAAGATTCAGGGAAATGATGGAGGTCAGCGGGTTAAAGATGATAACCGCAATGAGCATGTTCCGAAGGGTCTTCCGGAATACGCCATGGTCCTGCTCCTCCACGAAATTTGCCGAGCTCTCAAAGCCACTCACTCCCAGTAACGCTGAAGAGAACCCCAGAAAAAGGGCCATCATGAGACCATTGCCGTTGGGGAGTGTCTGCAGATTCGCGTGGAGGATATGAAAATCGGACGGAAAATTCGCAAATCCCATTACACAAAAGACAATCAGGGTGAAAATATGAAAGACAAAAATACCCAGCGCCACAAACGCAGACTCTGTGATGCCGATAATGGTGAGAATCGCGAAAACAGCCAGGATCACGATGGTCGTTTTGATGATCGGGAAATAAGGGGCAAGATGGTGGAGATATTCCACCGCGGTCTTCGCTGAGATAACGGCGGTTGCAATATAGGAAAGGATGGTCATACATGCAGCCACCGAGGCCGTGAGCTTTGAGGTGCAGTTAAGCAGACAATTATATGCCCCGCCGTTTAAGGGCAGTGCCTCCACCACTTCCGTATAGATTTTTTTATAAAGGTAAAGAACGCCTCCCACAATGAGCAGCACGATCGGTGCCAAGACACCCGCGTAGACAGCCGCAATCGCTGCTACGTACAGACAGGAGGAGGTGATATCGTTCCCGCAAATGCCCGTGGCCAGCCACTGATTCAGCCGCTTTTTCTTGGAAGAAGAACCAAGGAGCAATTCCTTGGTGCTGGGAGAAATATTCGGGATTTCCGGTTTCATCACAACTCCTCTGGTTCACCCGCAGGAAGGGTTTTCCACGGAAAAGCAACCCCTCGATCAATCTTCTCTGTAATGTGGGCCGACTATCACCACGTTGTTGGGAAGCATCGCATGCATTTCTTCCATCAGGTCTCCGAAAAGGACCTCCTTTATCAATCCGTGTCCGTAAGCGCCTGCAATCATCAATCCATCGGGCGGAACATCATAGAGTGCCTCCTTGAAATGTCCTTTCTCTACGAAAAGCCACTCCACTCCACCGGACTTAATGCCAGATAGAACGTTATGTTCTTCCAGTATTTGCTCATAATAAGCCTTGGGCTTGTTTTCCGCATAGGTAAATAACATCATGGGGTTCCCGCTCAGGAGCTGCAAGTGTATCCCATACAGGAGTGCCTTAATCTTGTTCGCAGACCCACCAAAGAAAACAATGATCCGTCTCCATTCTTTGTAAATCGGGGTTGGTATAAGGACCGGGAACTCGGCATTTTTGATGATGGTGCGGACGTTGGGACCGATGTGCCCCAGATGCAACTTACTGGAAACGCCACTGATAACTCTGGGGCAGGTCATCACACCAAAATCAACAGGAATATCAGGCAGTATGGAAGCGGAGAATCCCTTGGGTTCAAGAAAACTGGCATCAACGCCTGCGGCACGGATGAGTTCCTTGGCATGTTCTCGCGCCGTTTCAGAAGATCTGAAAAAGGGCTTATCCAAATCGACGGTAACCACTTCGTTGGCAAAATACATTAAGAACTGTGGATGCGTTGGGACATAGACCTTCAGATGGAGACCTGTCGTCTTGCAAAAATAGATGGTCTGCAAAAATATTTCCCTCCCGAAGGGGGTATTGCGAAATATGTGGAGCAATTGATTTTTCATTCTGTTTTTCCTCCTCTTTTCATTCCGCCTCCTGGGCCACTAATTCCTTGCGATAATGATCCAGTAATGTTGCCTTGGAGATAAGTCCAAGGAATCTTCCATTTTGTACCACCGGCAGACTCCACGAGTGGGTCTCATCAAACTTGCGCAATATGTCCGGCAACTCATCCTCGGGGCTCACCGAAACCATTTGCCGGTTCATAATCTCTTCCACCAGTACGCTGTCATAGAGGCCTTGATCAAAGAGATAGGGCCGGATATCATCCAGGTGAATCATTCCCTGGAATCGTCCGTCCCGGGAGTCCTCCACCGGGAAATATTTCCGATGGGATGTTTCAACAATGTGCGCAAATTCCCTGAGACGCATATCAGGATGAACCACGTGGCAATCCCGCTCCAGCAGCTCCATCACACTCAATTCCGAGAGGACACGGGCATCGGTCCTGGGCCTAAGCAAATCCCCTCTCTCGATCAGTTCTGCATGATAAACGGAAAAGGGTTCGAAAAAATGGCTGAGCGTGGCGGACAGGACCGACACGAGGGCCACCGAAACCAGGACATCATAGCCTCCGGTTATTTCCATGATGAGGAAGATCCCCGTCATGGGGGCCTGTATGACACTGCTTGTAACGCCGGCCATGCCAAGGAGCCCGAAATAGCTCTCCCCGGCCCAGGGAATTTGCGGCAGCAGGACCGTCAGTCCTCTCTGATAAAAGAGCCCTGTCAGGCTTCCGATCACCAGGCATGGCGCGAAGATGCCTCCGATACCGCCGCTCCCAAGCGTCAAAGCCGTGGCCAGGATTTTTGCCAGAACCGACATGCCCGCCAGGATGAGACCCGGCGGATATTGGGCGCTGATAACGGACCTGATACATGGGTAGCCCTCGCCCAGGACATAGGGGACGAGCAGGCCGATTCCCCCTACCAATCCTCCTCCCAGGGCCGCCCTCAACCACCGGGGAGCCACCCACCCAGCAGATTTCGAGTTGATATAGCTCAGCAGGCGCAACAAAATGACGGAGGAAACCGCGGTCAAGAACGCAAGTCCCAGACAGGCCGTCAGATCCAGATTGGTCACGTGAAAAGCCCGGTGCTGGAAGGGGATCTGGTTCCCCTGCAGGGCCCGACTGACCTCGGTCCCCAGTATCGAGGCGATGGCGATGGGAACGACATTGATCACGGTCCATTCTCCGAGTACCGCTTCCAGTGCGAAGGCGATTCCGGTGACCGGAGCGTTGAAGATGGCCGCGATAGCGGCCGCTGCGCCGCAACCCACGATCTGAACCCTCTGGCGTTCCTTGAGATAAAGCTTGCTGGCCATGTTGGAGCCGATGCTTCCGCCGCTGATGACCACCGGCGCCTCGGGCCCCGCAGACCCCCCGCTGCCCAGGGTAAGGAGGCAGCCTATGATGTGGGAGAAGCTTGAACGTAGCCGGATCAGGCCTCCGCGCTTCGAGATGCTGTAGATCACCTCGGGGACACCGTGTCCTCCGAGATCCTTGATCAGGTTTCGCATAAAAAAGATGGAAAGCGCCGCTCCGCAGGCTGGAAAGAAAGGTGCGTACCAGTACGTTCTCAAGGGCCCCAGAACATGTTCAGCGAGGTCCAGTCCGAGATTCATGAGCACGGAGGCATACCCCGCAGCTACTCCAACAACGGCCGCAACAATGATCAGTTGCAGGCGCTCATCGAGTTTTGACAGTAGCCTTCTTGGAAGAGATGAGATGTGCAGGCTCATGGGTGCGTCAGGATCCTCCTCTTTCTCCATCAGGCTTGATCCGGTCTTGCATTTCCTTAACTTTAGGCAAAAACATCTCCGTCGTTCTGCATTCCCTGAGAAAATCGATAAATGCCCTGTCCCTCAGACAAAAACTGAGATGCGAGAGGAGTTTCAGATGGGTTTTCGTGTCGTTGCTCAACATCAGGAAGAGAATGAATACCGGCTTTCCGTCAACGGCACTAAAATCCACCTCCTGCTGCAAGAAGCAGGTGGTTATCATGCCCCCGGCCGGGATATCCTCCATGGGGTATCGGGGATGGGGGATGGCGACGCCGTGGCCGAGTCCGGTGGAAGCGAGCTGCTCTCTTTCCAGCAATTGGTCCAGCAGCGTCTCCCAATCCACCGTATTGGGAAGAGGGGTCAGCTTACTTGCGGCCTCCAGGACCTCTTCTACATCACTCCCCGGCACGGAAAGAAACACACCTCCCCGTTTCATCGACTCGTACAGGCCGACCTCCCTGATTGCGGGGACGGTATCCGCGGAAAATGGGAAATCCATGACTGTCAGATTGCGGCGGCGGGCCCATTTAGCCAGCTCGCCTCTGTCGAATACGTAGGCTCCGGAGCGTTCCCTTGCCGGAATTTTTCCCTGGCGGGCCCAGCGGCGCAATGTGGCCTCAGAGGTCCCGATCATTTTCGCGGCTTTCTTGATGTCTATTTCCATATCGTATCTATTCCGTAATCCCTCCTGTTTCCCTAAACCGGGAACCTCGGGATCTTACATATGAGTAAAAGTGAGCTTTCCGTAACTATTTTTCCTTTTCTCTTAATTTGTCAAGGGCATCATTGGGACCCAGCAGGATCAGAGTGTCACTGTCCTTGATCAAGAAATGAGCCGTGGGAATGAGGTTGAGCCGGTCGGGAATGATCTCCTTGATACCCACCACCTGAATGCCGTACCGGTTGATCAGGTCCAGATCTTTCAATTGTTTTCCAATAAACTCCCTCGGAGGTGCAACCTGGATAATGCTGTATCCTTCCAGGAATGGCAAGTAGTCCAGCATATTTGGGTTATGCAGCCGCTCAGCCAGAGAAATAGCCTGATCCTTTTCAGGAAAAAAGACTTCGGTGGCCCCCACCTTATAGAGAATACGGCCATGGGCCTCACTCACGGCCTTGGCATAGACGAATTCGACCCCCATATCCTTGAGATTAAGTGTTGTCAGGATTGAATCGCTCAGGACCGAGCCTATGCAAACCACCGCTGCATTCATGTGGCTCAACCCAAGAGCCTCCAAGGTAGCCCGGTCAGTCGCGTCCGCCACCACCGCCTGGCTCACGTGGTCCTTGATCTCCTGCACAAGTTCATGATTCTTGTCTACGGCCAGCACCTCGTGCCCTTTTTTATAGAGAAAGGACGCCAGATAATAGCCAAAGTTTCCCAGTCCTATAATCGCGAATTGTTGCATTGTTCTCACCTCATAGCTTGCAACAAAAGAGGAGTTGAAAATTTACCTTACGATCAGCCCCCTTATGATTGCATCAGTACTCTCGACCCCTGACTCCTGACTCACCCGATCATAATGCTTTCTTCCGCATAATAGTATCGGGGAGCAGACTCGCGGCTCACGGCCATGGCAATGACCAGAGGGCCCAATCTTCCGACAAACATGACCAGGGTAATAATGATCTTCCCCAGCTGGGAAAAACCGGGAGTCACTCCTGTTGAAAGGCCCACGGTCCCGAAGGCGCTCACCACCTCAAAAAGCAATTCAAGAAATTTTCCCCTGCTCGCAATGTGTGGCATTTCCCCCAGTTCGGTTATGAGAAGAGCCATGGTGGCGATGACGATAAGGACACCGCCGATCATGGCGATGCTGATGGCCTTCCCGATACTGCTTTCAGAGATGGTACGCCTGAAACAGTGCGTCTTTTCTTTCCCTCGAACCCTTGAAATACCCAAGGCAATCAGGCCCGCAAAAGACGTGGTTTTTATGCCTCCCCCGCAGGACCCTGGAGAAGCACCAATGAACATGAGCAAAATCATGAGAAACAGGGTTTCGTTTGCCATGGCTCCGATTGGGAGGGTATTGAAGCCCGCGGTTCTCGCGGTAACGGACTGGAAAAATGAAGCCAGAATTCTCCCCGGCATGGAGAGTTCCTGCAACGTATTATTCCATTCCATGGAAAGGACGAGTAACGTTCCCGTGAGCAGGAGGACCCCTGTGGTGAACAGGACAATTTTAGAGTGGAGGCTCAAACGTGCCCAGGCACGAGGCTTGACCGGTCTTTTGCGTTTCAGCTCTGATAACACCAGGAACCCGAGGCCTCCGCTGACAATCAGGAAACACACCGTGAGGTTTAGAACCCAATCGCCTTGGTAATGCATAAAACTATCGGAAAAAATGGAAAACCCGGCATTGCAAAATGCGCTTATGGAGTGAAATATCCCCAGATACAGGGCATCCAGGGTCTTGCGCCCGGGAAGGAGTCGAAAAAAGAGCAGGAAAGCCCCTATTCCTTCTATAACCACGGTAAAAAGCAACACATCTTTCAGGAGAGAGGGCAGGCTCCTTTCCTTCCCGTCGGTCAGGGCGTCCTTAATCACAAGCCTCCCGACGAAGGATGTCCTTTTTCCAGCCAGGAGAAGAAACAGGGTAGAGAGGGTCATAATGCCTAGCCCCCCCACCTGGATGAGAAGGAGAATAACGCCCTGCCCAAACGCGGTGAAGTCTTTTCCCGTGTCCAGCACCACGAGACCGGTCACGCAGCTCGCCGATGTGGCGGTAAAGAGGGCATTGATCAGGCCAATTGCCTTTCCCGTGGAAGCGGCAGGGAGGGCAAGCAACACGGTTCCCACACTAATCAAAACCGCGAATGCAAGGATGGAAAACCTGGCAGGGGAACGCAGGATCCATTGCCTCAAACGAGACTGACCTTGACCTTTTTCTTTTCGAAGGAATCTATGCATTATTCAGTGCCAAGTACAGACACAATTGTGACTTCTCACGTGGTCAGGCTGAAGCTGTTTAGGCTGAAGGGTCAGAAGAACACAATTGCTTTTAGTCTATCCACCTGAGTAGTTACGTATATTTAGTACTTTGTAATGGACAACAGTGAGCTGTGTCAAGCCTCCTCTTTTTGGGTTCCTTTCCTCTTGACATCGAGCTATCAAACAAGGCAATCTGCTCTCTGATCATGCAGGGCAAAATAATTACCATCTTCCGGTGGAGGAATTCATAGGAAACCATATTTGCTGACAGGTGCTCTCGGTGTTGACAAAGATTTTTCCTTTTCTCGGTTGGTTCAAGAATTACTCTGTGGGTGCCCTCAGAATTGACGCTGTTTCCGGGCTCACGGTCGCACTTGTGCTTATTCCCCAATCCATGGCATATGCACAACTCGCTGGGCTCCCTGCCTATTACGGCCTGTATGCGTCTTTTCTCCCGCCCATGATCGCATCCCTTTTCGGTTCAAGCCGACAACTGGCCACGGGTCCCGTGGCGGTAGTATCCCTCATGACGTCCGCTTCCCTCGAGCCCCTGGCCACCGCGGGGAGCGAAGGCTATATTGTATACGCTATTCTGCTTGCCCTCATGGTGGGTCTTTTCCAGTTCGGCCTCGGCGTCCTGCGCCTGGGTCTCGTGGTCAACTTTCTTTCCCACCCCGTGGTAAACGGGTTTACCAACGCCGCCGCTCTCATCATAGCCTCTTCTCAGCTTTCAAAAATGTTCGGCGTGTATGTGGATAATGCCCACCACCATTATGAGACCATCTGGCAAGTGATTCAGGCTGCTTTCCATTACACCCACTGGCCCACCCTCTTCATGGGGGCCCTTGCGTTCGCCATCATGTACGGCCTTAAACGCATCTCCCCCAAAATCCCCAATGTCCTCGTGGCGGTCGCTGCCACCACCATTCTCTCCTGGTCAATGGGATTTGACCACAATGCCCACGTGGATCTTTCTGCGATTCAATCCCCGAATGCCAGAGAGACCGTCATGAATTTCAACAGGGTCGTCACCGCCCTTCCCCTGCTCGCAGAAGAACGCACCAGGGTCGGAAAGATGCTGGAAGAGGCAAAAAAAACCGGCTATCAGGAGCTCATACTCAAGGCTAAGCACAACCTGGACATGGTTACCATGAAAATTGAGGACCTCAAATTTGATACCAATATTTTCAAAAAAGAGATCAGGTCATTCCTCTTCAAGGGCGTCGAGCAGGCGGATGGATCCCTCAGGTTTTATCTCCCGAAAGAGAGGATCGCCGCCGCAAAAGATGACGGGAGGACCTGGCGGATCAGGGTGGGCAACAGCCCCCTCAAGACGGATTCCCTTCTCATGACCGGCGGCGGTGCCGTGGTCGGACATATTCCCAAAGGCCTTCCTTCTCTTACACTACCGCATATAGATCTCGGCATCATGCTGCACCTGTTTCCTTTTGCCGCCATCATTTCACTCCTCGGGTTTATGGAGGCCATTTCCATCGCCAAGGCCATGGCGGCCAAGACCGGTCAGCGGCTTGACCCAAACCAGGAACTCATCGGCCAGGGGCTGGCCAATATCCTTGGATCATTCGGGAAAAGCTATCCTGTCTCCGGCTCCTTTTCCCGTTCCGCGGTGAACCTCCAGGCCGGGGCCTTAAGCGGCCTTTCCAGTGTCTTTACCAGCCTGATGGTGGTCATCGTGCTCATGTTTTTCACGCCCTTGCTTTATCACCTTCCCCAATCGGTCCTGGCGGCGGTCATCATGATGGCCGTCATCGGACTGGTGAATGTCTCCGGTTTCATCCATGCCTGGAAGGCACAGTGGTATGACGGGGCCATCGCCGTCATCTCATTTGTTCTCACCCTTGCCTTTGCCCCTCATCTGGAAAAGGGCATCGAAGTAGGTGTGGTCCTCTCGCTCCTTGTTTTCCTGTACAAGAGCATGCGGCCAAAGGTAGCGACGCTTTCCAGGCGGGAAGATACGGCATTGCGTGACGCCAGCGAATCCGGCCTCAAAGAATGCGAATACATGGCCCTGGTCCGGTTTGACGGCCCGCTCTTCTTTGCCAACGCCAGCTACCTGGAAGACCGCATCACCGAACTTATACGCACAAAGACGCACCTGAAACATATCATCATCGTGTCCAATGGAATTAATGATATGGATGCCTCGGGAGAGGAAGCCCTTTCCCTGCTGGTAGACCGGGTAAGAAGCGCAGATATAGATATCTCCTTGAGCGGGATGAACGAATCCGTCATGAAGGTTCTGCGGCGAACCCGTTTTCTTGAAAAAATCGGAGAGGATCATCTGTATTCCACCATGGAAAGCGCCATCAGCGCCAACTACACCAAGACCCACGCGGAGGCACTGGAGAAAGAGTGCCCGCTCCTCACCTGTTGCCCGTTAACGCCTGAATCATAGCCGGGAGGAGTTCGTTTTGATGGAAGTAAAGATCCGGGTTCTCCCCTTATCCCTTCCTAGCATAGGCAATTCCCCATCCCAAAATCCGGTTTCCTTCGGACCATGGCATAATACTTCATTACACGTGACTACTCACGTAGTCAGGCTGAAGGCTGAAGAGGTCAAGAGGCCGCAATTGCTGATTTAATTCAAATCGAGCGTAGGGGATTCGCCTATGGTGTCTTTAAACCGGGTTTCTCACGGGCAATCTACTGTGGCGGCGGATAGCCCCATGTCTCCTGCGTTGCGCTTGAAAAATGATCTCGACGTACTGTGAAAGTACGCCTGTGCCCATTTTTCTGCACGCGCCTTCTATTCACGGAACTCTCCACCGTCTCGTAACGAAGATCGGTGAGAAACCCGGGCTAGCTAATGGATTCCAGCTTGCTTCTTCTCACCAAGAGAGGTATTTTACGAGAAAGGAAGGATTTACAGGACATTCTTTACATTCAGTAATCATGAAAGGAGGATGAATAATGGCAAAGAAAAAGATATTGATGCTTGTTGGAGATTTTGTGGAAGATTATGAAACCATGGTCCCGTTTCAGATCCTGAGCATGGTCGGCCATGAAGTCCATGCGATCTGCCCGGGGAAGAAGTCCGGCGAGACCATAAAAACCGCTATTCACGATTTTGAAGGTGATCAGACCTACAGCGAGAAACGGGGGCATAATTTTCCGGTGAATGCCAGTTTTGATGAGGTTGATCCCGCGGACTACGACGCCCTGGTTATCCCGGGCGGCAGGGCACCGGAATATCTTCGCCTTGAAGACCGCGTCCTGGAAATTGTCCGCCATTTTGCGGAAAACGACAAGCCGATTGCAGCCATTTGCCACGGGCCGCAATTGCTTTCCGCGGCCAGAGTGCTGCAGGGGAAGAAATGTTCTTCGTACCCCGCGGTCAAGACCGAGGTAGAGCTGGCAGGCGGCACCTGGATTTCAAATAACGAAACTTTTTCTAATGCCCATACTGACGGCAACCTTGTGTCAGCGCCTGCATGGCCTGCCCATCCGGAGTGGATGAAGCAATTTCTTCAGGTGCTCGGCACAAGAATTGAACCATGAATAGGGTTGCGCTAAAATCTTGATTGATGCATATTCTTGGACTTATTTTCCGGATGAATCCATAGCGCAAAAAGTTCCATGACCTTTTCACCAAAAAACCAAAAGAAAAGTGGTTCATCCGACTGAACGGTACTTTGGGGAAAGAGAAAATGTTGGATGTTACAGGCTATGCTCCTTTTTCTTCGATTCCGAGTCTCCCAGGCTGGTATTTTCAGTGACTTATCCACGTCCCGCCTATAGAGATCTATAGGCGGGACTCCGCATTTACTCCGCAAAGCGGAGTTCTGCGGTTTTCCCCATAGATAAGTCACGAAAAGAGGAAGCCCTCCCGTCGGTCACTCAGAAAAAAGAGCATATCCTGTTTGGGATTTTTGGGAATCCTTGATATCAAAAGTACGCAAGATCCAGATGAACCAGAAGAGTGAACTTGATGAGGTCGAATTCATCCTCTAGGATTTGAAAGGGTTGAACCAGTCATGAAACAAGGTGGCTTCCCCTGGAGAAAAAACATGAAAAATATGAAAAGAATTGCACCTCTCTGTATTTTGTTCGTGCTTTTCGCTTCCATCGGGTTTGCCGCGAATGACCGGCTCCAGGTCACTATTTACAATGACAACAAGGCGCTGGTGAATGAACAACGGGTGATCCCCCTCAAAAAAGGTGTCAATGAAATCAGGCTTACTGACGTGTCCGCCCGGATCGACCCCACCAGTGTCCATGTCGCGTCGCTGACTGATCCTGAGGGAACCCGGGTTCTGGAGCAAAACTTTGAATACGATCTGGTGAGCACAAGCAGACTGCTGGAAAAATACCTGGACCGTCAAATCAAGGTAGTTACCAGGGACGGCACCACTTACAAGGGGACACTGGTGGGCACTGCCGGGGGAGTCATTATCCAGAATGCAACCGGAGGGACCACCGTCCTCAAAAAGGAACATCTCCGGGAGATCACCTTCCCTTCCCTGCCGAACGGATTGATAACAAGACCGACATTGATGTGGCTGATAGACGCCACCAAGAGCGGTAAACACAAAATCGAGCTGGCATACCTCACCGAAGGGCTGAACTGGCATGCCGACTGGGTCCTCTCCCTTTCAAAAGACGACGCAAAGGCGGACCTGGACGGCTGGGTCACCCTGGACAATAGGACGGGCATGACCTTCATGGACGCCCATACAAAGCTGGTCGCAGGCTCGCTCCATCGTGCTCCGCCTCCTCCCAGACCCGTATCCTACCAAGTCCTCCGCAAAGAAGCAGGAGCCGCAAGAGAACCGCAGGTCCAGCAGCGGACCTTGTTTGAGTATCACCTGTACGATATCATACGTCCGCTTACCATCCGAAACAACCAGAGCAAGCAGGTACAATTTGTGACCTGTCACCAGGTTCCAGTGAAAAAGCGTTTTGTCCTGGACAGCGGGCGCAGCTATACCCGGTCCCCTGATAACCGGCAGAAGGGGAAAGCGGAGGTGCAGGTTCTTTTCACGAATGACCGGAAATCAGGCCTGGGCATTCCACTTCCTGCTGGTGTCTGCCGGCTTTACAAAGCGGATGTGGACGAATCGAAGCAACTCATCGGGGAGGACAGGATAGAGCATACCCCTATGGATGAAGACGTCACCCTTACGGCAGGAAAGGCCTTTGACGTGGTGGGTGAACGGGTCAAAACCTCACAGAAAGTCCTCGGCAAACGCTCACGAAAAGAGACCTGGCGCATCGAAATCCGGAATCACAAGCGCGAAAAGGTATCCGTGCATGTCGTGGAACGGTTGGATTCCGCCTATGGCGGGGGTGAATGGGAGATCGTGAACGAAAGTCAGCATCATACCAGGAAAACCGCGAACACCGTTGAGTACCTGGTAAAAACTCCCGCAAGAGGGAAGTCTCAAATCACCTACACGGTCATCTATCGCTGGTAGAGTCAAACGACGCCCCCCCTTTTCATTGCCCAGCCCGTAGCATCCGGCTATTCCAGGGAATAGATTTTCCGGACCGTATCCATGAACCACGGTGGTCTCTGGAAAACGACATAGAGGAGAATCAGTCCCAGAATGGGAATCGGAATGACCACATCCACGATGCACAGGGATACGAGGGCCGCGAGGCATTTTGTCTTCACGGTCATGGAAAAGCTCCTTTCTCCTGCAGGCGGTCAAGCGCCGTAATCCGTTCCAACAGCGGCGGGTGCGAATAGTGCAGGAACACGTAGAACGGATGGGGGACAAGATTTGACAGATTGTGAGCGGACAGTATCTTCAGCGCGCTGATCAGCGGTTTGGGATCCTTGGTGGTTTCGACCGCAAAGCGATCCGCCTCTCTCTCATTCCTCCGGGACCATGCCTTCAGGAACAGCCCCATCACCACATCCAAGGGTGAATAGAGGATCGCGAAAAAAACCAGTCCGCCGTAGACAGATTTCTGGCTCATGAAAAAGGCATCAAAAAGCCCTTGGTACGAGACAAAAATGGAGAAAAGAAATAGCAGGATACCGGTCTGCAGGATACCCAGGATCATTGTCTTGAGGATATGCTTCCTCTTGTAGTGCCCCATTTCATGGGCAAGCACTGCTACCAGTTCGGGAACAGAATGCTGCTCTATGAGGGTATCAAACAGGACGATACGACGGTGTTTTCCGAATCCGGTGAAAAAGGCATTGGATTTGCCTGAGCGTTTCGAGCCATCCATCACGTAGATATTTTCCACGGGAAAATGAATGGATCGGGCGTAAGAAAGGATCGCCGAACGGAGTTCGCCCGGATCAAGGGGTATAAACTTGTTGAAAAGGGGCATAATCCAGGTGGGAGCCACATACGTGACTCCCAGCATAAAGAGAGTTACAGCGACCCAGCAATAGAACCATGCGGAACCACCGGCATACTGGAAAAAGGCCAGCATACCCGCTACAAGGGGTGCCCCGAGCGCGATCCCCAAGAATGTCCCTTTCACCAAATCCAGAAGAAAAACCCGCCAGGTTGTCCTGTTGAACCCGAATCTCTCCTCAATGACAAACATCCCGTACACCTTGAAGGGCAGAGACAGCAACGCCTTGAGCGCTGCCAGGACCCCAATGAACAGTATTCCCGTCACAACCGGTCCCTGGTGAAAGGAATGTACCCATTGGTCGAGAAACGGGAATCCCTTCCCGAACCAGAAGAGGAGAAAGATGAGGAGATTGAATCCCGATGAAATCCACTCGAATCTGGTATTGAACCACAGGTAGTCCTGTGATTTCCGATAATGCTCTTTGTCGTAAATGTCTTTTAAAGCAGGGGGAAGTTCATGACGAAGCACCCGCAGGTTCAGAAAATCTGCGAGGGTATGCACAAGCACGTCTATGAAAAGCGCAACCAGGATAATGAGGCTAATGGGATGAGGCATGTTTTGTTCACCCTCCAGAATACCATTTTACTATGACCTGCCCCAACCCCGCAAGCATGACGGTGCTAGAAGGACGGGAATTGAAAAAGCAGTGCTGGCATTCATCTTGCAATATTTAGAAAAGCCTTTCACGACTTCACGCTATGCTTGAGGGAGGACCACGAGAGTAATGAAAATAACCACTCCTGAACTTTTGGAACAACTGGAATCGGGCACAGGGCTTCCAGTTCTTTCTCCGATCGCCGTACAATTGGTGGAACTGGCGTCGGATGATACTTCATCGGCCCAAGATCTTGTCAATCTCATTGAAAAAGACCCTCCCCTGGTCTCGCGCCTCCTGAAACTGGCAAACAGTGCTTTTTACCATGCTTCAGTCCCCATTTCCACCCCTAGCCAGGCGGTCATCAGGGTGGGTTTTGATCGTCTCAGGGTCATGGCGCTCTCCATTTCCCTGCGAGACACCTTCCCCATGGGCAAGATAGGGCCGCTGGATTATGAAAAATTCTGGAGGACCTCTCTCTACCGCGCGTTCATATGCCAGTCCCTAGCGACAGAAATGCAATGCGCCCATCCTGAAGAGGCATTCGTGGCAGGGCTCCTCATGGAAATCGGTGTCCTCCTCTTCTTTGACTTATTCATCAAGGGAAAGCAGGAACAGATCATCCTGGATCTGGAACACCTTGATGACCTGCTCGCGTGGGAGCGTAACCACTTTGGAGTGGACCACAGACAGCTGGCGCATGCGGCCCTTACGTACTGGAAATTCCCCGCCGGTATCATTGAATGCCAACAACCGCAAACTGTTGAAGCCGGAGACAAAACTGTCTCAGAAATCAAAAAAATTAGCAGTGTTGCTACGGTCTGGGCACAAACGCTCTTTGATGAGCAATCTTCAGGGTTTCATGCAATTTTTCAACAAGCAAAACAGCAGCTTGGCCTGGGTCAGGACGCTATCAACCAGATCTTGCTCCAGGCATTCAAACAAGTTGATGAGGTCGCCGCACAGTTTCAACTGGAGTCCAACAAAGAGAGAGATCTCTTTCTGCTGATGGAAAAGGCAAACTGGACCCTGAGCCAAATCTCTGAACGCATCTCAGCAACCACCTTTTCCCACACCGGGCAGCACTTCCCATCCCTTTCCTCGGTTCCCAGGGAGGACCGCGCCATAGAGTATACCCTCCAAGCTGTTGCTCATGAAATCCGGAATCCGCTGACAGCCGTGGGCGGATTCGCGCGCAAATTGGCAGAAACCCTTGATCCCGCGTCAGAGGGCTGGAAATACGTGCATCTCATCCTCAGCGAAGCCGCAAGGCTGGAAAAGGTTCTTGCCGAAGTGACAACCGCAGCACGCGCGCAGAAATCTTAGCAGACATTCTTTCCGGACTAGTAAATGAGATGGGGCAAGAACAGGATAAGCTGGGGAAATGCGATTAGAATAATCACTCCGGCCACCACCGCGAGCAGGAAGGGGAAAATACCCTTGAAGATGGATTCCAGGGGGACTTCACCGATGACATTCCTGGCCACCCCGAAAACCACATACACGTTTATCCCGACCGGGGGCGTTATCACCCCCATTTCGGTGACCATCACGATGATGATACCAAACCAAATGGGATCATAGCCGAGGCTCGTTACCAATGAGGCTCATCTCAGCATGGCTAGATCTTTCTTGGGAGGACTATTTTTTCCAACACCATAGTTTGTGTAATTTGTGAAGAACGCCCCCTTATTACGCTGGTGCGCCCAGGGTGATTCGAACACCCGACCTACGGATTCGTAGTCCGTCACTCTATCCAGCTGAGCTATGGGCGCATGGTTTCTTACTACCAGAAATTGTGCAGAATGACAAGTCGTGTTTTTTGAGTTATCTGCTTTCCATATCTTAGTATTTTAGGGGACGTTCTTCACTAACTACACTTGTGCATTTCCGGGCTGCAACTCGTTTCAGTAATGACGGAATTAATCACCCCAATTGGCCCGTAGCCTCTCCGGATCCCTGACGTTCCAATGAGGCCCCCATCTCACCATGACTTTATTGTTCTTCGCACAACAGGACTCTCCTAACACCGCGTTTTGTGTAATATGTGAAGAACGTCCGTCTTTAGCTCAACCCCTTTATCACTCCATACACCTTTTTGTCCTAAAACCTTTCAAAAAGCCGATTGATCCTTTAAAATGGGGTTCCACATAAAAAGAGGAGAAAAGGAGAGGTGATTTCTATGGCCCTTATTGAAATGCAAAACATCAAAAAAGACTATTTTCTTGGGGAAGCCGTGGTCCATGCGCTCCAGGGGATCGACCTGCAAATTGATACGGGGGAGTTTGTGGCCATCTGGGGACCGTCAGGTTCAGGGAAGACCACCTTGCTCAATCTGATCGGGGCCATTGATGAGCCGACGGAAGGCTCCCTGGAGATCGCCGGCCGGGAAGTCAGCTCCTTATCGGACAATCAAAGAAGCGAGCTTCGTAATGAATCCATCGGCTTTATCTTCCAGGGTTTTAACCTGGTCCCGGTCCTCTCCGCGCTGGAGAATGTGATGCTGCCCCTCCAGATCAAAGGGACCTCCCCGGGTGAGGCCAAAACCAGGGCCTTAGGACGGCTGGAGGCGGTTGGCCTGGCTGATTTGGTCAGCAATCGTCCCTTTAAGATGTCCGGGGGGCAACAGCAACGGGTGGCCATTGCCCGGGCCCTGGTGACCGATCCCTCACTGGTGATCGCCGATGAACCGACCGCCAACCTGGATTCGAAAACCGCCCACATGATCCTTGACCTCATGCGCGATTTAAATGAACAAGAGAGGACCACTTTTATTTTTTCCACACACGATCAACGGTTGCTGGATCGGGTCAAACGCCTGGTACGCCTGGAGGATGGCCGGATCATCGAAGGAGGGACGAGACAATGATCAAGTGGATGAAACTTGCCGTTCGGAACGTCCTCAGAAACAAACGCCGCTCCCTTGTCACCCTCCTGGCCATCGGCGTAGGTTTCGCGGCCGTCAGCCTTTTTTACGGGTATGTCAGCTATATGTATTACGGACTGAGAGTATCGGCGATCCGGGGCGAAGGACTCGGGAATCTGACGATTTTCAAGGCCGGATGGAATGAAAAAGGGAAGCTCGATCCGGAAAAGTATATGCTCTCGAAGGAGGAAACCGAGCAGATTATGAAAATCGTCTTAGCGGAGGATGGAGTGGTCGTGGCCACTCCGCAGATCCATGTGAGCGGCATCGTGTCAAACGGGACCGCATCCACCATCTTCATCGCGCAGGGTGTGGTGCCAAAGGACGAGAAGATCATCAAGGGCGGCTGGGCCGAATTCAGGCCTGTTAGGGGAAAGACCCTGGACGACAAGATGACG
>Ga0315556_1000600_pt1 | contig 22377 bp, 16 predicted proteins | sample SalMarSW160310MG_FD_202112 | JGI IMG/M metagenome (GOLD analysis project Ga0315556, IMG submission 202112) | Salt marsh sediment microbial communities from the Plum Island Ecosystem LTER, Massachusetts, United States - Salt Marsh Sediment SW1603-10 ...
ATTTGCTGAACGTCACGGTCACACCATGACCATTACCTTGAGGGCCTCGCGTGTATCCATCGCCCGGTAGCCTTCGGGCACACCGTCGAGGTCGACGGTGAGATCCAGCACCGGCGAAGGATCGAGCCGGCCGGCCAGCACATCGGGCAGCAGCTCGGGGATATAAGCGCGTACCGGCGCCACGCCGCCCTGCAAGGCAATGTTCTGGAAAAACATTCTTTTAAAGTCCATTTCCGCGCTGTAGTGGGGTACCCCAACAAAGCCCACCCTGTAACCGGGGCGGCAGATATTGATCGCGCTGTTCATAGAATCGCTCGTTCCCACGCATTCGAGCACGGCTTCGGCCCCGCCTTTGGTCATTTCCAGCACCCGGCCGATGGCTTCATCGCCGCTGCTCATGACGAGGTCGGTTGCGCCGAATTTTTTGGCCAGTTCCATGCGTCCGGCCTGGTGGCCCAGGACAATGATACGCTCGGCGCCGAGCCTGCGAGCCGCAAGGACGCCGCACAATCCCACTGCGCCGTCTCCAACGACGGCAATCGTGGCGCCTTTGCCGACGCCTGCGGAGACGGCTGCATGGTGCCCGGTTCCCATTACGTCGGTGAGGGGCAATACAGCCTTCAGCAGAGCGCTGTCATTTTCGACGCTCTGTGGCAACACCACCAAATTGGCGTCGGCATAAGGGGCGCGAACCATTTCACCCTGTCCCCCGTCGTTTTTCATTCCCCAGAAACCTGCGTGAGCACATGAGGTTTGCAGACCTTTCCGGCAGAATTCACAGTCTCCGTCGGAAAACGCAAAAGGGGCGATCACCCGGTCTCCCTTCTTGATGGTGCGGACCCCGGGACCCACCTCCTCGACAATCCCCATCCACTCATGTCCTGTTCGCCAGCCCGGCTCAAAGGGTGTAAGTCCCCTGTAAAACCACAAATCCGACCCGCAGATGCAGGCGTGCGTCACGCGAACAATAGCGTCTGTCGGTTCCGTGATTGCCGGGTCAGGTACTTTTTCAATACGCACATCTCCAGGTGCTTGAAAAACGGTTGCTTTCATATTAGACTCCTCGATTTAGATGTTTGCAAAACAAACCGGGTGCTTTGAACCCGGATACAAGTTGAACGTTGGATGCACTGACGTGCTTTTTAAAAATAAGTATAAACCGAACGATGTTCAATAGCCTCTGCCTTTTAGAAGTGGTTTCAAAACCGTTTAACGGCCGGTCATTTTCTCCAGGTTTTCCGGGTATCGATCCCCCTGCATTGCGATCTTTGAGGCGGCGCTATCGATGTCACGGAGATCATCCGCCGTCAGTTCCACAGCAGCAGCTCCGAGGTTCTCTTCCAGGCGATTCAGCTTTGTGGTACCCGGTATTGGAACAATCCACGGCCTTTCGAATCAGTAAGATCATCTCCTTTTTGTCTGCAGCCGGACCGTAGCCGAAGCTCATCCCCATGCAGCCGAGCCCGAGAGCCGAGACTTCCAGGCCGCTTTTTCCCAATCTGCGTTTCTTCATAGTTTGCCTCCTGAATTTTTTCTCCTTCGTAAACTTTGTTCACATCTGTTTACTGTCTCGTTGATGATTATATTATAATCATCAACGAACAAGGGCGATAGATCAATCCTGTTAATTGCGTGCCTAATCGTCCGAGAATTTCGATAAATGGGTTGCGCGGCAAAACGAGGCAGGCCTTACAGCGTTGAATTCACCGTCTATACGAAATTTCTCACATCGAGTACTTCTCCGCTTCGCTGTCCTTCCACACTTTCTTTATATGCAAAGGCGACCTGTTCTGCGGGCATCCCTTCCACGCCATCCATCCCCAGGGCTTTCAGCGTTTCTTCAACCCAGATTGGACTGACAACGTTCACCCGGATATTGCGCTGAATCTCCAGCGCCGCGGCACGCACAAAGCCTTCGATACCGGCGTTGACCATGCTGATGGATGCACTGCCCGGCATTGGATTTTGACTGAGCACACCGCTGGTTAAGGTGAATGAACCATTGTCGTTGATGTGGTTTAGACCTACCCGGACAAGATTGACCTGGCCCATCAATTTGTTGGTAAGTCCCAAGAGGTAGTCTTCGTCTTCAAGACTGTCAAGACTGCCGAATTTGGCCAAACCCGCTGCAGAGATAATCGCGTCAAACTTACCGACATCCTTGAACAATTTGCGGATGGAATCTTTTGCGGCAAGGTTCACCTGGAAATCGCCGCCGCTGAACCCGACCTTTACAATATCGTGGTCCGGCGCCAGCAAATCGACCACTGCGCGTCCGATGGTGCCGGTGGCACCGATAATAATGATTTTCATTGCGTATTCTCCATTAGTTATCAAACTTCAGTTATTTCAAACCTATGCTATCATTTACCGGCCTGGTTCAGCAAGACCATGTCCTCTGCGCTCAGTTTCAGCGCCAGCGCCCTGGCAAAACTCTCGACCTGTTCTACGCTGGTAGCACTGACAATGGGTGCGGTGACGCCTTCACTCTGGATCAGCCAGGCCAGCGCCACTTCCGCCGGTTTAGCACTGTTACCGGCAGCCACTTTATCGAGTGCCTTCAGGATGGCAAACCCCCGGTTACCAAGGTACTTGGCAACGCCCTCACCCCGTTTGGATTTACCCAGATCCGGTTTTGAACGGTATTTACCGGACAAAAAGCCGGACGCCAGCGAGTAATAGGTCACCACGCCCAGCCCTTGCTTGATGCAAAGGTCACGCAAGGGGCCATCAAAACTGGCCCGGTCGTAGAGGTTGTATTCCGGCTGAAGCACCTCATAGCGGGGCAGCTGTTTGTCTTTTGCGACCTGCAAGGCTTCAGCCAGTTGATCGGCGTTTAGGTTTGATGCCCCGACAGCCCGGATCTTTCCTGCCTCCAGCAGCCTTTGAAAAGCACCAAGGGTTTCCTCAAAGGGCGTATCCGGGTCCGGCCAGTGCGAGAAATACAGATCCACCACATCAGTGTTCAGCCGTGTCAAAGACTCATCAACGGCCTGACTTATCCACATGGGACCGAGGCCTTTTTTACCCGGTTGTCCGAGATCAGAGCCGACCTTGGTAAAGAGCGTGACTTTGTCACGTATGCCGGGACGGGCCTTGAACCAGCGCCCCAGAATGGTTTCCGACTCACCGCCTTTGTTTCCGGGGGCCCAGGAAGAATAAACATCTGCCGTATCAATGGCATTGAAGCCATGGTCGATAAAGGCATCGAGTACTGCAAAACTTTGTTTTTCATCGATGGTCCAGCCGAATACATTGCCGCCGAACACCAACGGCACTACGGAAAGACCTGAATTTCCTAAAACACGCGTTCTCATCTTTACCTCCTTAATCACTTCTTGTAGCTGATAGAAATACCCTCTTGGCTCGACCCGTCTATTCTGGTCATAAAATTAAGCAGGCTTTCCACATCGTCAAGAAACGCTTTCATTCCGCTATCTCTCTCCCAGGAAACATTATGTGCGGTAAAACACCCGCCAGCTTCTATTAAATTTTCTTCTCATTGGATTCCCGATTTAAGTGGCTAACACTACTGATGGCCGATGCTAAGATGGGTCAGGAGCAGGTACGACCTCAATTGAGATACGAATAAACATAAAAGACAAACTGAACAAAAATAAGAACCGATATCGGACGAAAAGACTTTTTTGAGAGGGCTTCTAATATCCGGTTTGCGTATCGACGAGATTGATCATCTCACCGCGCCCCGACAGATAGACATCCAAGTTGTGTGCGATGATCTGAATGGCCCGGGCCATGTATTGGGGTGACACGCCGCTGATGTGCGGTGTCAGAATGACATTGTCCAGGTCCCACAGAGGGCTTTCCGGGGGAAGCGGTTCGGTATAATAGACATCGCTGACCATGGCCCTGATCTTTTTATTGCGCAATGCTTCAATCAAATCGTCCTCATTGACGGTCGGGCCGCGGCCGATATTGATGAAGCAGGCCGTGGGCTTCATCTGATCGAAAAACCGCCGGTCAATCCACTTTTCCGTTTCCGGTGTATAGGGCAGCAAATTGATGATGTAGTCACTTCGTCGAAAAACAGCGGCCATATCATCCGGAGCATGGACCTCTTCTACATGGTCGACCGGTCCTGGGGTTCGCTTGACCCCGATCACATGCATGCCCATGAAGGCAGCCTTTTTGGCGATTTCTGCACCAATGGCGCCCAACCCGATAATCCCCACGGTGGCGCCATGAATCTCCTCTTGCGGCACCGACCGCTCCCATTTTTTCTGCAGCTGATTGCGAAGCATCAGATGAAAGCCGCGAGCCAGGTTGATCATCGCCCCGACGGCATATTCGGCCATATGGATCTTGTGGATGCCCCGTCCGTTGGTCAGTATAATGCCCCGGCGTCTGATTTCGTCCAGGTCCATAAAGTCGACCCCCGCGGTAATGGCCTGAATCCATCTCAATTGCGGCGCCGCGTCGATCATTTTACGGTCGCACTGTAAAAAGGGCAGTAAAATTTCGGTCTCATTTAGCAGCGCAAGCAGCTTTTCAGAATCCGTGCAGCGAACCCAGTCCAACTGCGGATAATTTTGCTGTAACTGGTGAAAATACGGGTCCGGCAGTTCGAAATTGATCAAAGCACGTGTCATTGTCTCATCCTTTCAGAAAAGATTAAGGTTTGAATTCAATTTATAGCCTCTTAAATCGCCTCGGCAACAGCCTGTCAAGATTAACACCATTCATTCCTGTGTCGGCACGGAATCTCCGGACTGAGCGGGAACAGCCATAAAGTATGCCAGAATAAGGGAGATCGCCACACCGGCAACGCCCGTTATTGAAAGGGCGAGGTATCCCAGATAAAGTACCAGTGGTCCGCCGAGGAATGTACCCAGAACCGTCCCGACGGCCGCCGAAGCATTGAACAGACCCATGGCCTCTCCCTCGCTGACAGGCGTTATATCCGCGGTTATGGTGGTTCCGGTAACACTCAGGATGGGCCATGATAGGATAATAAGGGCAAAAGCAACCGAAGCAACGATTGCACGGTCCGGAAAGTGTATGAAAATCAGTGCCAGAAGCATGCAAAAGCCAACCAGACGCAGCAACAGACCCCATCGATAGACCTTTACAACGCCGAAGCGGGCCGAAAGACTCGTGCTGGCGGTATACAAAATTATTCCCGCGCCTCCTGCAACTGCATAAACAAGAGAGGTGACCCCTGGTGCCACATCATAGGCGGATTTCATGGCAAGCGGAAAATACGCAAAAAATGCCGCCACGCCGAATGCCATGATGAACCATGACAGGATAAAATAACCGAATGCGGTGGGGATAAGTTTCCCGATGTTGCGGATGGCCGCAAGATTCAAGCGATGTGAATGCCGGAAAATGCCCCCACCCAAAAATTCGATTCGCCTGAACTTTGCCAATTTATGAAAATCCAGATGACGCAGCTGATGTTTTTTAATCCCGCCGGGTTTTTGGGTGGGCAGTCCGAAATGACCGAGAATAATTGCCGGAACCAGCAGTGCAGCGCCTGTCCATAATCCGCCAGAGAATGCCTCCCGGCCGGAGAACACCGCCGCCAGGAGAAGGCCGATTGTCTGGCCGAATCCATTAAAACTCTGCAGCCAGCCGATCCGTGATGCCCATTCATTCTGCGGATTAAATTCTACTACAAACAGACTGGCCACTGTTGCGATAGCCGCCGTTCCAGCGCCGATCACAAAAGCCATGCCGAGCCATTCAGGAAGGAATTTACCGAATGGTATCGCGACTAAACCCATCAAAAGAATCATAAAACCACCAAAAAAAATAGACCGGTGGATATGTTTTTTATCGGCCAGGCTGCCCCAAAATGGAGAAGTTAGAATGCCAAGATTGTAAACGCCCATTACCCAGCCTACGTCGGATAGGCGATGAGACAGCGTGCGAATCATAAGTGGGAGCAATACCGGAACGAGCGCAGCCGTGACGGCTCCCAGGATTGCATAGCTTCCATACCATACGGCAACAGATCTGCGTATGATCGTGATTCGTTTATTAATTGCAGCGCGTCCTCCTGTCATAACTAACCGTATATTTAATTTGGCAGTTTATTTCATTTGGTCTATATTCAGAACAAAATACGGAATTTATTGGATAACACTACTGATGGCCGATCTTAGGTAGGTCAGGAGTAGGTGCGAATGAACATAAAAGATGAACTCAATAATAATAAAAACCTGTATCAATAAACGTATATATAAAATGATCAAAGTCAATAGGAATACAACAAGATGCGTTAGGGTTAAATGAGGCGCAGATTTATATGCTATGTGATTTTTGGCACATCCTGATAATCTCAGGATTTACGCTTTGAAAGCATCAGGGCCTTGGACGGATTGGCCTCGATCGGCGGCGCGATGTTCTTCGAATCGTCAAAATTGATAACACGGCCTTCGGTGTTGATCAGCCGGTTGTCGTCGGTTATGATCAGCCCCAACCGGTTCGCGATATCCTGTTTATACTGATACTGCATACTCAGCTTCTGCAGTCGGTATTTCATGAACAGCCAGACCAGTCCGAAAAATGTGCCGATCCCTAAAAGGATCAGCAGGCCCATTTTGGTATGGCTGATCACGGTGCTGCCGGCTCGCCCCAGAAATTCAAAAAAAACATTTACTTTGGGGAAAATGATCGCACCTACCATCAGAAAGAGCAGGCCGGCAAGAAACGGGATCTGCCGCATAATGTTTAGGGAGCTTTTGAATTTGCCCATGTATTTGGCATGGGCGTTTGTTTCGCCTTCATTTTCGGAAATTTCCGAATCGGCTTTGCCGCCCCGGAGGCTGTCACCGAAGATATATATATTAAAGGCTGTCACAAATACGCCCAGTAAAAACGTGACACCTATGGGGATCACGAAGGCGGCGACATAATAGGTCTCCCACGGAAAAGGAATGTTGATGGGTTCCAGCTGGCACAGAAAACAGAATAAAAAGATCAAGACTTCCAGGATAAAAATGAAAAAAATATAAGCCTTAAAGAAACGTTTAAGTTCTGCTTTGTTAAACAGTGTCGCCAGACCGCGAATTTTGGAATCTTTGGTTTCGGATGTGTTTTCTTCGGTCATTTTCTTTTTGCCTTTTTATTCTATTGCGAAATAATTCGTTCCTTTTGGCCGCCAGCTCTCTGTCGTTAATGCCATATACTTTTTCAAGTACGGATATAGAAGATTTATCATCTAAATTAGCCAACATCTCTAAAATTTTATCTCTGTCCGTTTCTTTCCGAATAGAATCGACGCTTTTTTCCCTTCGTCTTCGCCGGGGTAGAAAGTTAAACATAATAATTTCCTCACAATGTTTTGAATGTCCAAATGGAAATATGTATCGAGATTTCCATTCCCGACATCAAGCAAAGAAAGCGCTTGAATATTCATTATATTCCGTCGAACTTTTCCAGTTTCTCCTGGCATTTTCGGCACCGAACGGCAGCCGGCATCACCTCTAGTCGAGCCCCTCCAATCCATCCACCACAATCTATGCAGTGCCCGTAGGCTCCTGACTCAACCCGCGTTAGCGCTTGCTCAATTTTTTCCAGTTCCCGGTACTTGTGCTCTATAAACGAGAAAACCGTTTCTTCTTTTAGCTCAGCCAGTGCATAGTCTGCCTGATCATAAACCATTTGAACAAAATCATGGTATTCTTCACTGGCGTGGTGTTTCACATCATCCATGATTTCATTCCAAGCTTCTTCTTTTTGTCTGAGCAATTTGTCCTTAAAATTTTCAAGCTCCATATCTGTGAGAGCTTTTGGCATTTTTCACCTCCGGTGGGATGTATCGTTCATTGTCTGATTTTTTTTTCGAATTTCTAACCCCAAGGCTGTTAGAGCATGGATTGGTCTTTAAAAATAATTCCGGAAAATATCATATTCCCTTTATCTGGGAAGCCCCGGAATTGTTATATTTAACTTAATCATAGACATAACAGTAACCGATTGAAAGGAGAGTTTATCCGATTTTTCTGTAGGACAATGCAGCTATATTTTGTCGGTATTTGTCCTGCAAATTTCCTCAATTAAAAAGGTCCGATTCGATCAATATTCTTCATTAAATAAGTAGACGATCCATTCTTAAGAGATAGTTACTTACTTATTTGTGGATGTCCCGGAAGTTCCACACATTTCAAGGGGAAGCCAAACCTGCGGCCTGCTAATTGGCAGGCGAGGGCGTGGCCAACGTCATTCCATGGCGCCGAAAGACTTTCATCATCATCTCAGGGTCTGGCGGGCCGCCCTTGGCAGCACCGATGACTTCGGCAGCTTCACGGAAGTACGCGGGACCCATTATCGCAGGGGATATGATGACGAGCTGTTTTACATCTTCGCTGCCGAGGTTATCGAAGCGGTGAACCGCACCTCGGGGGATACACAGCGCCTGCCCCGGACCAACCTCGATGGGCATGCCGTCAACCGTCCAGGTAAGGACACCCTCGATGCCATAAAGGATTTCCTCGTAGGCGTCATTCTTGTGGGCCGGCGCCGCCAGCTTCTGCCCGACGGGGACGCAAAATTCGAACACTGAATCATTGCCGTTGGAATCATCACCCGTGAGCAGGAACCGGATCTCTAACGGACCAATTTTGATGGTTTCTTCCGACGGATTGACTTTGATCATACGCTGTTTCATAATTGTGCCCTCCTTTGAATAGCGTTATCTAATATTTCCTAGGAATTTATAATATTTTCAAGTCTCTTGGAATAGGTTTATATTCAGAACAAAATACAGGGTGAGCGGAGAACACTACTGATGACCGATGTTACGATAGGTCAGGAGCAGGTGCGAATGAACATCAGAAATGAACTGAACAAAAAATTAGAACCTATACGGATGAACTTATATATAAAATCATTAAAGTCAATGCAGATGGATTAAAATATGGCAAGGTTTAATCAGGGGGAAAGATCTGCTGATTTCTATTTCGATCGTTCCTTCTCAATCTCTAAAACATGTTTTTACCTTTTTTCATTTTTGATATATCTTAAACGAATAACCCGGTCGATCAATTTCTAAAAAGTCGTTAATATAAAGATTGTTGCGTTGTTAAGCAGAATGTGGCACAATGTGGCAGCTATGCGGGTCTCCTATCCTAATAGATACTTGGAATGATCATTCGAAATGAGATAAATACGCATCATAAAGAATCTGGAAGCTATCTCAAAATTAGGATTTTCGGTCGAGATCACTTGTCCGGCGTAGCCTTCAGGCGAAGACGGAAGGCATGCGAAAAAATCTACCCACCCCGTCCGTTGACGTGATCCTCCAAAGGCGGATAAATCTTCGACACGCATACTCAAGTATGTCGAGGACTTGATCCGAGGGCTCAACGCCGATACTTGTCCGCCTCACCGCCAGCGGCATCTTCGACCGGCGGATCGGGCGAAAAGACATTTTTGAGATGGCTTCTATAAAGGATGCACCGATGAAAGAGGACAAAGACAACAGAGAAAACCAGGAACCTCAAGTGACGGGATTGTCACAAAAAAGAGATGCGGTCTACAAGCCTTTGGACATGGCCATGGCGAAAAAAGGGTTCGATATCGGTAAACGCTCGACCTTGGCTGAAAAGAGCGCCCCTTCGCGTCAAAACTATCTTGAGGAACTGAAACGCGACCTGGACGAAATCACCGAGGAAATCATCAAAACCGAATCCTTGAAGGATATTCTTCCGATGCTTACCACTAAATTTGCCATCGAAAGGAATATCCTGGCCCATGAACGCAATCTGATGTCTGAAGAACAGTCGTTGCTGTCAGAAAAACGAACCCAATTGTCCCTGGAAAGCACGGAATTGTCGGAAAACCGGAGCGGACTTGCCCGGATTCGCACCATGGTGGCGCAACGCAGTGCATTCCTTTCCGAAAAGAGAAGCCTCATGGCTCAGCAGCGCACCTTTCTGGCCAAGGCCCGTACCGAGCTGGCTTTCATACGCACCGGCGTCGCGCTGGTCGCCTTGGCAAGCGGCCTCATGCGGTATTTCGGATTTGATTGGTGGACGGTTGTTGACGTTTCGATTGCGGGGATTGGATCGGCAATGATCATCAGCGGTATTTACTATTACCTTCCCACGCGAAAAAAGGAAGGTAGCCTCATAGGCGTTATGCGGCAAAAGGAAGAGGAGTTGATGCATCGCAAACCGCGAATCATGGTGTTAGATGATGATGTCTCGGTTTGTAACAGCCTCAAAATTTATCTTGGCAAGGCAAAATGGGAGGTCGAGGCCTTCACGAGCCCGTATGTTGCCCGCCATCGTCTGGAAGCTGCTCAATTCGATGTCGTGATCACTGATTTTCTGATGGAAGAAATGACCGGCGTTGAGTTTTTGCGTCACATCCGGCGGCTGTCGCCCGGAACTCATGTGATTCTGATAAGCCGCATGGAAATGATGGATGAATTTGTTAAGAGCGTTAAGGGTGAAATTTTTGACCACCATCCCAAGCCGGTCAATGTGAAGAAATTGAAGGAAAGCGTCAATCGCGCACTTGAAGAAAGAATGTTGATTTAATCATTCATTCGCATTTTTTTAAAGGCCCAAGGTTAGGAGATCAACATGATACGGTTATGGAAGCATCTACATGACGGCAAAGCCCGGGAATCAAAGGCAGAAATGTACTTGAGGAAAAAATACAGCGAGTTTCTGTCCGTGCTCTTTGAAAACGAATACAGCCTGGATTTGATGACCCGGTTGGAGGAAAAATTTTACAACAACAAGCTGATCAGTTTTCCTTACCTGAAAACGATGATTGAAAACCTGTCCAAGCATATTGCCAATATCGTCGAAAGCCTCATTCAGCTCTCGGGCGGAAATTATTTCGTCCTGCGTGAAATCTATGGGCGCCTGAATAAAGAGATCAAGCAGGTGCTCAGAGGCAGCAAAGAGCCCATCTTTACCCCCATGGTCATTCCCCTGGCCATAATCAAAAAAGAACTGGTGGATAAAGTCGGCAATAAGATGGCGAATCTTGGCGACATGCATAACCGTTGCGATCGGCTGGTCCCCTCGGGATTTTCGGCCACGGCCTGTGCTTATGGCTATTTTTTGGAATACAATGGTTTGCCGGAAAAAATAAACGATGTGTTATGCGACCTGAATCCTGATGAAAGCCATCAGCTTCTTGAGGCTGAAAAAGCCATCAAAAAAATCTTCCTCGAAGCAGATATTCCGCCGGAGATCGAAAACGCCATATTGCTTGAAAGTGAAAAGATTGAGAAGGACAAAGGACATCCGCTGCACTGGGCCGTCCGCAGCAGCGCTATCGGCGAAGACCTGGCCGAAAGCTCTTTTGCAGGACAGTTCAGCACGATGCTCAATGTTCCCACTGACCAATTATTGCAATCGTTTAAAGAGGTTGCTTCGAGCAAATACAATGCCAGTGCCATTGTATACCAGCGCATGCGAAACATCCGTGATGAGGATATCACGATGAGCATTGGATTCATGGAGATGATCGATCCGGTATGCTCAGGGGTGATGTATACGCTCGACCCCGTCGAACCCAATCGCCACGAAATGGTGATCAATGCGGTATGGGGCATTGGCGAACTCCTGGTCGAAGGCATTGTCTCAGCGGATGTTTATGTCCTTAACCGTGAACGCGGGTTCGCCGTGGTCCGGGAGGAAACCGCACAGAAAGACGTTTGCCTGGTACGCATGAACGGCGGCGGCCTGCAACAACAGGCCATATCCGAGGATAAGTCCTGCAGCCGCTGTTTGGACCCGCATCAGCTGAGAAGACTTGCCAAAATGGGGATGCAGGTTGAGGCGCACTTCCATGGTCCCCAGGATATCGAGTGGTGTTTTGACCGGGAGGATCGCTTATACTTGCTGCAGGCACGCCCGTTGCAGATTTTCGAAAGGACCGAGCGCAGCTCGCCCAGGCCTGCAGTTGATGCCAAGATGATTGCCGACAATACGCAAACCATCAGTCCGGGGATCGGCTGGGGAAAAGTGCTGAAAGCAAGGAGCGTCCACGATCTGAGCGGACTTCCGGAGGGCACCATCCTTGTTCTGAAGAACTCTTCGCCGCGGTTCATCGGAGCGTTCCACAAAGTCGCGGCTGTGATTGTCGAAAAGGGCAATTGGACGGACCATATGGCCTCTGTGATTCGCGAATTCGGGGTACCTTGTCTCGTTCGGGTTGCCGGTATTTTTGACGCTTTGCATGATGGCCAGCAGGTTACCGTTGACGCTGACGATGGCGTCATCTATGAGGGTATTGTGTCGGCATTGAAACGGGCAAGAGCGGTGTCGCCGACCAAGAGCGCGGATATCGCTATAACAGAGTCGCACCGTTTGCTCGAGATTATGGCCGAACATATTTTCCCGCTGCATTTGACCGATCCGCGGCAAGCGGATTTCGTACCCGAGTCTTGCCGGACCTGGCATGATCTTCTTCGCTTTTGCCATGAGACGGCGCTTAATGAAATGTTCCTTTTGAAGGAGAAAACCCGATTGCGTTCCGCCAAAAACGTTTTCAGGGTTGAAACCGACCTGCCCATTTATTTGTATGTACTGGATATCCTGGGCAATACAATTGAAAAGCGCAACCGGAAAGTCATCGCCGCGAAAGATGTTGTCAGCTTGCCGTTTCAGAAGCTCTGGGAGGGGATGACGGACCCGGAAGTCAACTGGAAAGGGCCGGAAGTCGGGATGTCGTCTAAAGATCTTGTATCCGCCATGCTAAGAACACCGATGTACACGCTAACACAACCAGCGGACAGTAACAGCTACGCCGTGGTCGCCCCGGAGTATCTGAATTTAAGCTTGAGCATGGGCTATCATTATATCATTTTGGATTGCTTTTTATCGGATGACGCTTATAACAATTACATCTCCCTCTCTTTCAAAGGAGGCGCCGCCGAAGCCAGGAAAAGGAGTCTACGGGTAGCCTTTGTCAGCGAAGTGCTGCAGCACATGGATTTTAAAGTGAGGACTTCCGGTGATTTTCTCAAAGCGCGATTGAAGGCCGAAACAGCCCATGAATTGGGAAAGAAATTATTTACCATCGGCCATATTTTTGGTGTGACGCGGCTTTTGGATTTGGCAATGGAAGATGAAGAGACGGTAAAGAAATGTGTCGCCAAGTTTGAATCCCAGGATTATTCGTTGGGATTGACGGAAAATAATTAGAAGGCATCTCAAAAAAGTCTTTTCGTCCGATCCGCCGGTCGAAGATGCCGCTGGCGGTGAGGCGGGCAAGTATCGGCGTTGAGCCCTCGAATCAAGTCCTCAACATACTTGAGTATGCGTGTCGAAGATCCCGTTAACAGACGGGGCGGGTTGATTCTCGGCCTCGCGTTCTTGTCCCGCCCTTTGGCGGGAGATCTCGACCAAAAATCCAAATTTTGAGATGCCTTCTAGAAGTCATTCCCCAAGGGAAGATATTCCTAAAATACCCCCGGATCTTCAGAGGAAGTCTGGTCATCAAAGATGAGCTTCCAAAATTGATAGGGCTGCTCTTTCAGGACGTTGGCCAGTATCCGGTCCTGTTTATAAACATCGTTTCGGAAATGAACAACCCCGTTATTATCTGCCCATGCCGTAATATAAACTATATAGACGGGGACATGTTCATTTAGAAAAATATTTTTACGCCTTGAGCTTTCCAATAAATCCAAAATGGCTTCTTTGGTCCACCGGGGATTAGATTTTAAGAGAAATTCAGCCAGGGAATAGGGCTTTTCCAGGCGGATACATCCGGAGCTGAAGTCTCTTAAGCTCTTGTCAAATAAAGATTTATTCGGTGTGTCATGGAGGTAGACGGCATATTTATTGGGAAATATAAATTTTATTTTTCCCAGTAGATTGTACGGCCCAGAGGTTTGTTGCAGTTTATAAGGAAAGTAAGATTTCGGGGTCAAATTGCACCAACTGATAAGCGCAGGGTCTATTTCAGATGAGTCGTGCTGCCAGTTTTTATATACCTTTATATGTTTTGCTGCCAGGTAAGCAAGGTTTGAGCATACTTTTGGCGCTAGATCCTTCACTGCCAACTTTGTGGGAATGTTCCAAAAGGGATTTATTACGAGATACTGCATTTTTCCACTAAATACCGGTGTTTTTCGATAAGTCTTTCCTACGACCACTCGCATTTCCATAATCGGCCGGCCGCCTTCAACTGCAGACATTTTGAAGTTTGCTATATTGACCAGGATGTATTTATTGCCCAGATCTCTGGGTAACCAACGCCATCTCTCCATGTTGAGTTCGATTTGATGCAATCTCTTCCGGACAGGGATTTTCATAGCCGCAACAGTTTGGCTGCCGGCTATGCCGTCCACTGAGAGTCCGTGACGAAATTGAAATCGCTTTACAGCTTTTTTAAGGTCGCGGTCAAAAAAAGCCGGATTTGGGGTCTCCGTAGCTTTCAAATCTCCCAAGAAGATTAACCGATTTCTTAACATGCGGACCCGTTCATGCGAAACCCCGTATCGTAACGACTCCCCGGCAGGCATGTGGAACGATTCGTTTTTAGCTGCCAGTTCCCGATATTTTTTCAGTGCCGACTGAAGATTTAAATACGCTTGATGGTGCGGTGAAAGATTTTGCAGCGTGTTTCGTATGGCGTGATCTTCTAAGGCATTGTTGAGAACGCCGACCAAATCAATATCCGGATCAAACGATTCCCCTTTTATGTGGACGGTCTCCAGATTCACGAGACCGAACAGCAGATGGGAAGAAAAATTCAAAAACGAGTCGGTTAACAATATATCGAGATCTGCCGCTATGTCCTGATAAATGAGAGACGGTGTATGGCGGTCATCTCTCACTGCGTTGAGTAAAATCTCGATGGCATTAAGGTGATAGTATCCAGGTTTTAAAGCATGCTTTTTGCAGTTTTTAATTTCATCGAGCAAATCATCTGCCAAAAGAAACTCCCCATTTTTCCCCATCCATGCCGGTGAAAAATTCCTTTGTAGATAAAAAGAAGGAACTAGAGATGTGCCGAGAATAAGCTTTGACCGGGATATCAATCGTTTTTTGTCCGAAAATCGCACAACTTTTTTTTGAATAAGTTCGGATATTGTATCAGGGTTGAATATCGAAACAGGGGTTTTATGCGTTTCGGGAATTATTATGGACTTTTGTGGAGGGGATGCCGCACAGCCGGTAATAATGAATAAAATAAGCAAAATCGTTTTTGCAGGTTTCGCGTAATGATAAGAAAAAGCTATCTGTTTCATTATTAAAAAACCATATGATTTCTGTCTTAAGACTTGATCACATCAGCTTGAGGTGGTTTGAAGTCTGCTGTGGATTTTCCGTTTATACAAAATTCGTGGCATAAAACCCAAATTTGTTATAATCACTATCAATTCCCTCAACAATATTCAACTTGCTGTTATTTATTGCAAAAATCGTGCAAGATTTAACATGATGAGGGGGAAAGTGAGAAACTAATAGAATTGCGGATGGTTATCCTAAATTCGCAGTCTTAAAGAAATCAGGTATTGAAATAATATATTACAATTTTTGTAAAACGGTTGACATATTTTGCCAATGCTTAAATCTAAAATCTGTGAAAATTATGCCATTTCAATCAAGGGTATTGAACTATTATTTTGAGAATGTCCCACTGAATTTCCGGAGACCCACAACCTGACTTTAAGTGCTGTGGTCTTGTAACCAGCTGTATTTCTATCCTTTACTGCCCACATGGACGCGCTTCACGTAGGTCATCTCTTCGATCTTGTCCATAGCCCCATTGAGCCCGCTATCTTTGACACCGCCCAGCGGCAGCGTATCGTCGCCGTATAGCGGGCTCTCGTTGATCATCACCCGCGCTGCGTCTAGCCTGATGGCCACGTAACGCGCCTCGTTCGACGAACCAAACACGCTGGCACCCAGCCCGTAGGTCGTATCGTTGGCCAGCGTCAGCGCTTCCTCTATCGTGTCAAACACCACCAGAGAACGCACCGGAGCAAAGCTTTCCTCCACCCACAGGAAGGGTTGCTCCAGCAGTGGCTTGCCGAGCACCATTTCCTTGTCGAACTCGATCAGCGTCGGGGAGAAGAACGGGAGATGCCCCTTGCCACCGGCGAGTATATGGCCGCCTCGTTGCAGCGCCTCGCTGACGTGGTATGCCGCCACATCCAGTGTGTTTTGACTGCCGATAGGGCCGATGTCTGTGTCAGGGTCCGTCGGGTCTCCGACTTTCAAGGCGCGGATAGCCCGCACCAAACGGCTGCGATATGTGTCAGCCACCGGACGAGCCACCAGGAAACGCTTGGCGGCGATGCACATCTGGCCGGCGTTGGCGAACCCACCCAGCACCGCCGCCGCCACCGCCTGTTCCGGGTCTGCCGAGGCCAGGATGATGAAGGGGTCGTTGCCGGCCAGTTCCGGCACGTACTTTTTCATGCGCCCCTCAATGTGCAGCAAGCACTCGCCCACCTGCCGCTTGGTGCTGTCCAGGTATTGGCCCATTTTGATCAGGTTGTCTTTGCCGACCGCCGTGGAGGAGTAGTTGACGAAGACGTCCAGTTCGGGATTCTCGATGAACTCCCAGGCCGTCTCTTCGCCCGGGCAGGTGGTGAAGTGAACAGATTCGGCCGGTGCTCCTGCCTCGCGGAAGGCGTTTACCAGCCAGCGGGTGGTGAGCGGAGCGGTAGAGGCCGGCTTGACCACCACAGTGTTACCACTCCCCAGTGCGCACGAAATCATGAAGAATGGCACCACGAGTGGAACGTTGCGCGGCGCAACGGCACCCACCACGCCGTAGGGTTTGCGCACCCACACGTTATCGCCCTGGAGCGCCGGCAAGACGCGAGGGCGCAAGAGCTGCATGCGGGTCTCGAAGGTGCGGGCCATCTCCTCAGTGCGGTTCACTTCCCACGTGGCAAACTTGCGGGGTTGGCCGGCCTCCCGGATGGAGAGGGAGATGAGCTCCTCGCGGTGGGTCGCAATGCGCTCGCCGACATCCCGGATCATGGCCAATCTTCGGTCCCATGACAGGGCCTGCACAGCGTTCCGGGCACGGTAGGCCTGATGGATTTTGCTTCGCAGGTCGCGCCGATAGTCCATGAGCAGAGAATCAATTAGCTCCCCGGTGTACTTGTCTCGTACTTCCCATTGTCTCATGTGTTTATTTTCTCCCATCGTCAACTACCACCCGCGAAGCGGGTGGCTTGAGTTTTCGGCCATAGGCCGAAAAGGCAAAAGCACACCTGCCCGCAACGCTCTCGCTTGCGAGGCGGACGGGTCAGTGCTTTCGACGTTGAACTTGCATCCGGGTGCAAAGCACCCGGTTTGTCTTGCAAGAATCACAAGTATCAGTGGATCCAAATTTTGGCTCATAGTGACGACTTTAGTCGTCGTTTCCCCCTGAGCGACTGAAGTCGTCACTATGAGTTATGAACTTTTCCAAAGCCCGGGCTCTTTTGCACAGACCAGTGCCACCGTATTCCCGAAAGCATGGCCTTCTTCGAGCATGTCTGGGTGCGCTTGCGGAATCTCCTCAAAGCCAACAGTTCTCATCGATCAGGCGGGCGTGCAGGAAGAGCACCTGCTCGGCGGTTGGATAGTTCATTATTGACAAGCATTCACTTTCAGTAACAAACTCAGGGGAAATTTACTGTTGTGCGATGCAACTGCATGTACCCCAATATTTAGTACGGTCATATGTCCATATCAACCAGTATACGAAAAATTCATTCATAAAATTTATATGACCGACAATAGGCATTATGTCAATCGGTTTTCGCTATGTTAATGGCGTCAAATCTTGACACATTCCCTGCCGACTACCAATAAACTTTTGACTTGTTTCGGCCTTTGGAGTTACATTGAGACTATTGACCGGGTTTGAAAAAAAATGCCGGTGGAGACAAGTTTCGAATACAGCCGAGAAGGAAAAGCCGCTGCTGTCCGGCGCGAAGCCGACCGCCGGTTTTTTGTTGCCTTCTGCGGCCCCATGTTCGAAAACGGACATCAACTCGACATCCGCGGCAATGGGTAAGCAAAACAAAAGCACACACGATGTTGGCCCAGAGAAACTTCAAAGTTCCTCATGACTTAAAAGAGCTGGCTGGCTTTCTTTGTCATTTCTTTGCATTAGCTCGGCTCTGACCATCAACGCCAATAAGACCGAGATCGAAATTATCGCTCTAAAGGAATAAATGGTGGCCAATACGCCTTTACTTGAAAGCAGCGAAATGCAGGGAGTCAAAAAAAGGCCGATCCAAACAACAAATGATTCCGGGTAATGGATATGAGGTCAAAACTACCGGACTCATCCGAATTTTTAACCCCGTATTTTTCAACAGTTCGATCCTGAGGAATTTAGGGACACAATTAAGTAAATAGGTTATACTTAAGAGACGGTTAAGCACTTATTTATGTCCCTGAAGTCACTCACGGGGAATTTGAAAAGTGAATAACAAAAAGACATTGACAGTCTCACAATGGAATGACATGAATTAATAATAATGGATTCAACCCCAAACGATAATTCCGGTTTACCCAACGGAGAAAAACTCTTAGATTTACTTGACGGCGCTACCGGCGAAGCTTTCGAAACCGCTGACGTCTTTAAGCGGCATCGGGAAATATCAGAAAATAAAGCATACTCCATCGAAGATCGTTTGGAAGCCTATGAGGATGTCATCGACTCAGAGGTGGGGGATACCTCATTAATACGCTCCCGGAACATTGAGCGCGAGGTGGGCATTCGTCAGATTTATCTTAAATTTGAAGGCGGCAATCCCACCGGTACCCAGAAAGACCGCATTGCTTTTATCCAGTCAATGGATGCACTCCGGAGGGGGTTCGAAACCATTACGGTCGCCACCTGCGGGAATTATGGCGTGGCTTTGGCCCTGGCCGCTTCCGTAGCCGGCCTGCGGTGTCTGATTTTCATCCCTGAAAATTATCATACCCTTCGCATCAATGAAATGAAATCTCTGGGCGCAGAGATCGTTCGCACACCCGGGGACTATGAAAACGCTGTGAGAATTTCAGGAGAACATGCCCTAAAAGAAGACTGTTACGATGCCAATCCCGGTGGGGTTAACACCTTGTTGCAGCTCCGCGCCTATGGCCAGATCGCCTATGAATTGTATGACGAACTGAGAGATGCTCCGCTGGTCGTTGCCGTACCGGTCTCCAATGGCACAACCCTGGCAGGTATTTATCGGGGATTCTTGAGTTTATACCGACGGGGCAAAACGTCACGCATGCCCAGGATCGTGGGCGGTTCTTCATTTCACAAAAATCCGATCGTCCAGGCATACCTTAAAAACATGCCGACCTGTGAGGACCTGCAACCGGAAAAAATTCGGGAAACCCATATCAATGAGCCGCTGGTAAACTGGCATGCCATGGACGGCGATTATGCCCTTGAAGGGATCCGCCAGACTAACGGATGGGCAACGAACGCATCGGATAAAAGTATGCGTGATTTTTCCCGCATGATCCGTGAAAAAGAAGGGTTACAGGTTTTACCCGCATCAACAGCCGGATTGATCGCATTGCTCGAGCGACACCGAAAACAAGCATTACCCAACGACCGTTTTGCCGTGATTTTAACCGGGAGGAAGTCATGAACAGCCTGCCTGAAGGAAATGCGGTTGTCTATTGTGAGGGAGCGTTTAACACCCCCAACGGCAAAACCGCCCATGGCCTGGTAAGATTCACAGCGCGCTACCGAGTGATGTCTGTAATCGATTCGCGCTATGCAGGCGGCGATGCCGGAGAAATTTTAGACAACAAACCGAATAACATCCCGGTTTATGACCGCTTGGACCATGCCCTTCAGGCGGCGAGAGACAGCGGGACACCGGTCACGCATTTTGTCATCGGATTGGCTCCGGACGGCGGTCGGCTCAGCGCCGATGCGCGATCGGATATTCGAAAAGCGATTGAATCAGGATACCATGTGGATTGCGGTTTACACGACTACCTGTCGGAAGACCCTGAACTTGCAAGATTGGCGGCAGAGAAGGGGGTTTTGCTGCGGGACATCCGCAAACCACCGCACCGAAAACATCTTCATTTTTTCAGCGGTAAAATCGAAGAGGTCCTGGCGCTGAAAATCGCTGTTCTGGGTACGGATTCAGCGGTGGGAAAACGCACCACGGCATGGAAAATCGTACAGGAATTCAACGGTGCCGGCTGCAAGGCCGAAATGATCGGTACCGGCCAGACCGCCTGGATGCAGGGTTCAAAATACGGTATTATTCTCGATTCATTGATCAACGATTTTGTGTCAGGGGAGATTGAGCATGCAATTTGGAAGGCCTGGGATGAAGCTCGCCCCGATGTGATCGTTATAGAAGGCCAGGGGAGCCTCATGAATCCAGCCTATCCCGGTGGTTTCGAAATTCTGGCAGCCGGACGTCCGGACGTGGTTATTCTTCAACATGCTCCCGCCCGCCGCACCTATGATGGTTTTTCGGATTATCCCATGCATCCTTTGGCACGGCAAATTCAAGTGATTGAATTGCTCTCTGGCAGGCCGGTGGTCGCTGTCACCGTGAACCATGAAGACTTGCCGGACGAACAGATCCCTATCATTTGCGATGCCATATATAAAACGATCGGCCTGCCTGCGTTCGATGTGTTGCGAGATGGTGCCGGTGCAATGGTTAACCTATTGAATCCATATCTGAAAAAGATGAGCAGATCCTCGTCATCCGCCTAAAGAGAACCCGATGCCGAACCAATCCTCTGACAAGCCAACCCTAATGCCCGATAGCCAGGGCACTTTGCACGATGATCCATTGGCAATTCTGGAAGTATTTGACCGTTTAGAAGTCGGCCCTGTAAAGCTGGAACCCCAACGGCTTGTGGCACCCTATCGCCTGGTGTCGGATGGAAAAGATGAAGAGACGACACTCATCTATCGATACGAAGAAAAGGTCTTCGATCCCTTGGAACCTGAATCCGTTAACCTGGCAAATATGATTGCCGCCCAGGTGGCGCTGAATTACGGTCTGTTTTGCCGTCGGATCGTTTTTCACGGTGTTTTTGATGATACCGATCAGCGCTTTATTCGGGACATGGCTGAAAACACGGCCCGTGAAATTTATGTAAAGAAGTTTTTGGAACCCAATCCGTTTCTTGTGGGAGATGCCGCCCACTTGCCGGTGGTGAAAAAAGAAGCTTATCTCCGTGCTAAGATTCAATTTCCCGGATCCGATCGCCGCAGACAGAAATTTCCATGGCGGTTCTGGCACACCGATCGAAACCGCCATGCGATCCTTTCCAGCGGCGGCAAAGACAGTCTGCTGAGCTTCGGCCTCATGGATGAAATCGGGTGCGACATTCATCCTTTTTTTGTCAATGAATCCGGACGTCACTGGTTCACCGCCCTTAATGCATATCGCCATTTCAAACAAAATATACCCAACACGAGCAGAGTCTGGGTGAATTCCGATCGGATATTTGCATGGATGCTGCAGCGAATGCCCTTTATCCGAAAAAATTTTGCCGATATACGTTCCGACGCGTATCCCGTTCGTCTGTGGACGGTAGCGGTTTTTTTGTTTGGTGTCTTGCCCTTGATTCGGCGTCGCAATATCGGGCGGCTTCTTATCGGAGATGAGTTCGACACCACTGTTTGTGCGAATTACAAGGGCATTGAGCATTATGAGGGGTTATTTGATCAGAGTCGTTATTTTGACGATGCATTGTCCCGTTACTTTTTGCAAAAAGGATGGTTCATCAGTCAGTTTTCCGTGTTGAGGCCGCTTTCCGAGCTGCTGATTCAAAAAATTCTGGCGGTTCATTACCCCCATCTTCAGGAAAATCAGATCTCCTGTCATGCCGCACACAAGGAAAAAGAGCGGATCAAACCTTGCGGCAAATGTGAAAAATGCCGGCGAATCGTCGGAATGTTGTCGGCTATCGGTGTCGATCCCCGGCGGTGCGGCTATTCGGATTCAAAAGTTCAGAATTGTTTAGAAAATATCGCCCGGAAAGGCATCAGTCAGGAACAGGCCGGTTTCCACCAGCTGATGACCATGCTGCTGCAGAAGGGTTTGATTGAGCCGGACGATTCGAATGAGCGTATTTTCAAGGCGCACCCTGAAATATTAAACCTTCGATTCCATCCGGCGATATCGCCCGTAAACGGCATCCCGGTGGATCTTCGCAAACCCCTTTACCGGATTTGCCTTGAACATGCAGATGGCGCCGTCCGATACCACGAAAATCGCTGGGTGAATATGGATCCGATAACGGATCAGGGCATGTCGTGGGCCTATCCCTTTGAGATTGATATCGCAAACCCCAGCAACATAAATCTATCGAGGTCCTCACCCGGGGCCGGGCAGTGCTGTATTTGGGGAGAATTGACCTCACCGGAAGTCCGAGAGAAAATCCGAAGGGTGAATGTTGCCCTTTTGCCCGTGGGTTCCATTGAACAGCACGG
>Ga0315556_1000601_pt1 | contig 22374 bp, 20 predicted proteins | sample SalMarSW160310MG_FD_202112 | JGI IMG/M metagenome (GOLD analysis project Ga0315556, IMG submission 202112) | Salt marsh sediment microbial communities from the Plum Island Ecosystem LTER, Massachusetts, United States - Salt Marsh Sediment SW1603-10 ...
GCGGCGAGCGAGGCCGCGCTCGCGGTCGTGCGGCGCGATCTCGCGGAGGGGGAGCTGCGCGCGCCCTCCGCGGGGGTGATCGAGAGCCGCGTGCTCGAGCCCGGCGACATGGCCTCGCCGCAAAAGCCCGTCTATACGCTCGCGCTCACCGATCCGCTGTGGGTGCGCGTCTACGTGCCGGAGACCGAGCTCGGCAGGATCCGTCCGGGCAGCCGCGCCGAGGTGAGCACCGACAGCCAACCCGAGCACCGCTACCGCGGCTGGGTCGGCTACATCTCGCCCACGGCGGAGTTCACTCCCAAGTCGGTCGAGACGCGCGAGGTGCGAACCACCCTGGTCTACCAGGTGCGGGTGTTCGTCTGTGCGCCCGCCGACGGGCTGCGCCTGGGCATGCCCGCCACGGTCATGATCGCGCCGGATCAGCCCGCAGCGGCTGAAGGCGCCCGCGCGCCGGATCCCTGCCGCAGCGGCGCATGAGCGCACCGCAAGCGGTGCCCAAATGAGCGCACCGCAAGCGGTGCTTGAGCTCGCCGCGGTGGCGAAGACTTTTCGCGCCGGCAAGCGCGAGCTGCGCGCGCTGCGCGGCGTGAGCCTGAGCATGGAGCGCGGCCTGGTGATGGGGCTGGTCGGCCCCGACGGCGCGGGCAAGACCACGCTGATGCGTCTCGCCGCCGGGCTGCTGGTGCCCGACGAGGGGCGCATCACGGTTCTCGGGCTCGACGCCACGCGCCAGTCGCTCGAGGTGCAGGCCAGCCTGGGCTACATGCCGCAGCGCTTCGGCCTTTACGAGGACCTCAGCGTGCAGGAGAACCTCGATCTCTATGCCGACCTGCAGGGCGTGCCGCGCGCGGGGCGGGGCGCGCGCTACGCCGAGCTGATGAAGATGACGGGACTGGCGCCGTTTACCGCGCGCCTGGCCGGGCGCCTGTCGGGCGGGATGAAGCAGAAGCTGGGGCTCGCGTGCACGCTGGTGCGGGCGCCGCAGCTGCTGCTGCTCGACGAGCCGACCGTCGGCGTCGACCCGGTGTCGCGCCGCGAGCTGTGGCAGATCGTGTATCGGCTGGTCAAGAGCGAAGGCATGAGCGTGCTGCTGTCGACCGCGTACCTGGACGAGGCCGAGCGCTGCGACCGCGTGCTGCTGCTGCACGACGGCGAAGCCCTCGAGGAGGGCGAACCCGCGGCGCTGAGCGCACCGATGCGCGGCCGCAGCTTCCTCGCGCACGGCGAGGCGGGCGGCAAGCGCGCGCTGCAGGACGCGGCGCTGCGCGCGCCCGGCGTGATGGACGCGCTGATCCAGGGCGCCGACGTGCGCCTGGTGACGGAAGCGGGCGCCGCGCCGCCGGCGCTGGAAGGCGCGCGCGTCGAGCCGGTCGCGCCGCGCTTCGAGGACGCCTTCGTCGCGCTTTTGCGCGAGCGAAAGGCATCAAGAGCAGAGCTCGCGAAAACCGCAGACCATGAACACGAGAACCTCCGGCGCGACGAGGTGGTGATCGACGTGCGCGGCGCGCAGCGCCGCTTCGGCGATTTCTACGCGGTCAGGAACGTGAGCTTCGAGGTGCGCCGGGGCGAGATCTTCGGCCTGCTGGGCGCCAACGGCGCGGGCAAGTCGACCACCTTCCGCATGCTGTGCGGGCTGCTGCCGGCGAGTGCGGGCAGCCTGCGCGTGGCGGGCGTGGACCTGCGCCGCGGCGCGGCGGCGGCGCGCGCCCGCATCGGCTACATGTCGCAGAAGTTCTCGCTCTACGGCAGCCTGAGCGTGCGCCAGAACGTCGAGTTCTTCGCCGGCGCCTACGGCCTCGCGGGCGCGCGGCGCGCCGAGCGAGTGGCCTGGGCGCTGGAGGGATTCGATCTCGCCGCGGCCGCCGACGACGCGAGCGCCGAGCTCGCGCTCGGCTACAAGCAGCGCCTGGCGATGGCCTGCGCGCTGATGCACGAGCCCGAGATCCTGTTCCTCGACGAGCCGACCTCGGGCGTCGATCCGCTCGCGCGGCGCGAGTTCTGGCGCCGCATCAACGCGCTCGCGCACCGCGGCGTGACGGTGCTGGTAACGACGCACTTCATGGAGGAGGCGGAGTATTGCGACCGCCTGGCGATCATGGCCGCGGGGGAGATCCTCGCCACCGGCGAGCCGGAGCAGATCAAGGCGGACGCGCGCGCCGGCGGCGCGCCCGAGCCGACCATGGAGGACGCGTTCATCCGCCTGATCGAGGGCGCCGGCACGGCCGGCGCGGGCGCCGGGGTTGGCCCATGATGAGCGCGCGCGGCGGCCGGGCGATGCGGCTGCGCGGGCTGGTGCGCAAGGAGTTCCTGCAGATCCTGCGCGACCCGAGCAGCATCGCGATCGCGTTCGTGATGCCGGTGGCGCTGCTGCTGCTGTTCGGCTACGGCCTGTCGCTCGACGTCGACCACGTGCCGGTGGCGGTGGTGGTCGAGCAGCCCGGGGCCGACGCGGCCGACTTCGCGGCGTCGTTCGAGGGCTCGCGCTACTTCTCGCCGCGCCGCATGTCGGGCATGGGCGCGGCCACCGAGGCGCTGCTCGCCGGCTCGGTGGACGGGATCGTGCACCTGCGGGCGGATTTCGCCGCCAACGAGCGCCGCGCTTCCGGCGCGGCGGTGCAGGTGATCGTCAACGGCGTCGACGCCAACAACGCGCGCCTGGTCGAGGGCTACCTCGACGGCGCGCTGTCGGCCTGGCTTGCGCGGCGCGCGGCCGCCCGGGGCCTGGAGCCGCCGATCCCGGTCCGGGTCGAGCACCGCGTCTGGTACAACCCCGACCTCAGGAGCCGCAACTTCCTGGTGCCGGGGCTGGTGGTGGTGATCATGACCCTGACCGGCGCGCTGCTCACGGCGATGGTGATGGCGCGCGAGTGGGAGCGCGGCACGATGGAGGCGCTGCTGGTGACCCCGGTCGGCGCCGGCGAGATCCTGGTCGGCAAGCTGGTGCCGTACTTCATTCTCGGCATCGGCGGCATGCTGCTGTCGGTGGCGATGGCGCGCTGGCTGTTCGGCGTGCCGCTGGTGGGCTCGTTCTGGCTGCTGCTCGCGACCTCGTCGGTGTTCCTGCTGGTGGCGCTCGGCATGGGATTGCTGATCTCGAGCGTGGCCAAGAGCCAGTACGTCGCCGGCCAGGTGGCCCTGATCACCACCTTTCTGCCCGCGTTCCTGCTCTCGGGCATGATCTTCGAGATCGGCAACATGCCGGCGGTGGTGCGCGCGATCACCCATCTGTTCGCCGCGCGCTACTTCGTTTCCATCGTCACCACGCTGTTCCTCGCCGGCGACATCTGGTCGGTGGTGGTGCCGAACACGCTCGCGCTGGCGCTGATGGCCTTGATCTTCCTCGGCCTGACCTGGCGCCGCGCGCGCAAGCGGCTGGAGTGAGCGCCGTGCTGGGGCGGATTCTCGCGCTGATGAAGAAGGAGTTCCTGGCGGTGCTCAAGGACGCCAGGAGCCGGGTGCTGCTGGTGGTGCCGCCGATGATCCAGCTGCTGGTGTTCGGCTACGCCGCGACCTACGACCTGAAGCAGGTGCCGTACGCGATCTACAACGAGGACGGCGGCGCTCTCTCGCGTTCACTGGAGGCGGACTTCCGCGGCTCGGCCTACTTCCACGAGAACGTGCGCATCACGTCGAGCGACCAGATCGCGCCGCTGGTCGACGCCCGCGAGGTGCTGCTGGTGATCCACGTCGGACCGCGGTTCGGGCGCGACCTGGCGAGCGGGAAGACCGCGCCGCTGCAGCTGATCGTCGACGGACGCAACTCGAACACCGCGCTGATCGCGGTGGGCTACGTGCGCAACATCGTCGCCCGCTTCAACGACGCCTGGAACGAGGCGCATGGCCTGCCCGGTGCGCTCGCGCGGCTCGAGACCCGCGCCTGGTTCAATCCCAACCTCGAGAGCCGCTGGTTCTTCCTGCCCGGGATCGTCGGCATTCTCACCCTGCTGATCACCATGCTGCTGACCGGTCTCACGGTGGCGCGCGAGCGCGAGCAGGGGACCTTCGACCAGCTCCTGGTCACGCCGCTGCGCCCGTTCGAGGTGCTCGCCGGCAAGGCGCTGCCCGGCTTCATCATCGGCCTGACCGAGGCCACCGTGATCGCCTCGATCGCGGTGCTGTGGTTCCACATCCCGCTGCTCGGCAACATCGGCACGCTGTACCTCGGGCTGGCGCTGTTCCTGCTCTCGGCGGTCGGCATGGGGCTGATGATCTCGGCTCTGGCGGCGACCCAGCAGCAGGGGCTGCTCGGCGCGTTCCTGTTCATGGTGCCGGCGGTGATCCTGTCGGGCTTCGCCACCCCGATCGCCAACATGCCGTACGCGGTCCGCCTGCTGACCTACATCGACCCGCTGCGCTATTTCCTCGTCGTGCTGCGCAAGCTGTTTCTCGAGGGCGTGCCGGCCTCGATCCTGGTCAACGAGCTGTGGCCGATGGCGCTGATCGGCGTCGCCAGCCTGTCGCTCGCCGGCTGGCTGTTCCGCGCCCGCATGTACTGAGGGAGCTAGAGACCCAGGTAGGCCTGGCGCACGCGGTCGTCGTGCAGCAGCGCGCTGCCGGCGCCGGACATCACGATGCCGCCGTTCTCGAGCACATAGGCGTGCTGCGAGAGCTTGAGCGAAACGGCGACGTTCTGCTCCACCAGCAGGATGGTGAGCCCCTTGCCGTGCAGCGTGCGGATGGTGCGGAACACCTCCTGCACCACGGTCGGCGCCAGGCCGAGCGAGGGCTCGTCGAACATGATCAGCTCGGGCTGCCCCATCAGGCAGCGGCCGATGGCGAGCATCTGCTGCTCGCCTCCGGACAGGGTGCCGGCGAGCTGGCCGCGGCGCTCGGCCAGGCGCGGGAACAGCGCGTACACCTCGTCCAGCGTTCGCGCCGCCGCCGCGCGCGCGCGCGGCAGCAGGCCGCCCATCGCCAGGTTCTCGGCCAGGGTAAGCGAGGGGAACACCTGTCGCCCTTCCGCGACCTGGCCGATCCCGAGATTGCAAATTTGATGAGATTCCAATTTTGTAATGTCCGTTTGTCGGAACAGAACCTTTCCGGAACGCACCTTCTCGATGCCCGCGATGGCGCGGATAAGCGAGGACTTGCCGGCGCCGTTGGCGCCGACGATGGCGACGATCTCCCCCTGCGGCACCTCGAGCGAGACGCCGGCGAGCGCCTGCGCGTCGCCGTAGAACAGGTCGAGGCCCTCGATCTGCAGTAATGCTGTCCGGGTTTTCACAATTCGGTCTCCTCGCCCAGGTAGCACTCGAGCACCGCCGGGTGGCGCACGACCTCCTGCGGGGCGCCCTGGGCGATGACCTCGCCGTGGTGCAGCACCACCACCTGCCGCGCCAGCGCCATCACCGCGCGCATCACGTGCTCGATCAGCAGGATGGTCAGGCCGCCGCGGTTGAGCGCGCGGAACACCTCGACCATCTGGTCGCACTCGGTCGGGCGCAGCCCCGCCATCACCTCGTCGAGCAGCAGCAGGCGCGGACCGGTGGCGAGCGCGCGCGCCACCTCCAGCCGCTTCCTGTCGGGCAGCGTGAGCGACGAGGCGGGCAGGTCCTTCTTCGCCAGCAGGTCGAGTTTCTCCAGGATCCCGAGCGCGACGCGGCGGGCCTGCGGCACGTGCCGCTCGGCCCGCAATGCGCCGACGATCACGTTGTCGAGCACCGACAGGCCGGCGAAGGGCTTGACCACCTGGAAGGTGCGGCCGACGCCCGCGGCGCAGACCTGGTCCGGGCGCAGGCGGTCGATCCTGCGCCCGGCGAACACGATCTCGCCGGCGTCGGGCGCGTAGACTCCGGCGGCCATGTTGAAGATGGTGGTCTTGCCCGCGCCGTTGGGCCCGATCAGCGCCGTCAGCCCGCCTTCGGGGACCTCGAAAGAAGCGCGCGTCACCGCGCGCAGGCCGCGGAACGACTTGGATACCGAGCGGACTTCGAGCAGCGCCATGTCAAGCCTTGCGTTCCAGGCCGAGCCGCTTCGCCAGCGGCGGCCAGATGCCGTTGGGCAGGAACATCACCACCAGCAGCAGGATGACGCCGTAGAACACCTGCTTCACGCCGGGGATGTCCCATCCCATGGCGCTCACCATGTTGTTGAGCGAGTCGGCGAGCGCGGTGAGCAGCGCCGCCCCCAGGATCGGCCCGAACAGGCTGCCCACGCCGCCCACGATCGGACCGAGAATGATCTCGATCGACTGGCTGATGTGGAAGATCTGCTCCGGGAACAGGTTGTTGTAGTAGAAGGCGAAGAACACGCCGGCGAAGGAGGTCATCGCGGCGCTGATCGCCACCGCGAGCAGCTTCCAGCGGAAGGTGTTGATGCCGAGCGCGCGCGCGGCGTCCTCGTCCTCGCGGATCGCCTGCCAGTAATAGCCGGCGCGGCTGCGCAGCAGCCAGGCGCAGAGCGCGAACGCGCCGGCGGTGAACGCCAGCATCACGTAGTAGAACATCGCCGGCGTGCCGCGCAGGTCGGCGAGGTCGATGCTGGTGCGCTGCTCGACCTTGAGGAACAGCCCGCCCGGGCCGCCGAGCCAGCCGATGTGGTCGAAGCCGATGCGGGTGAACTCGGCGAAAGCGATCGTGAGCAGCGCGAAGTAGACCCCGGAGATGCCGAAGCGGAACGCGAGCAGGCCGATCGCCGCGCCGGCGGCCACGCACAGCGCCATCGCGAGCCAGATTCCGGCCCAGGGCCCGATGCCGAACTTGGTGAACAGCGCCGCGGCCGCGTAGGCGCCGAGCCCGACGTAGAGCGAGTGGCCGAGCGAGAGCTGGCCGGCGAAGCCCATCATCACGTTCCACGCCTGCCCGGTGAAGGCGAAGTAGAGCGCCAGGGTGGCGACCGAGAGAACGTAATTGCCCGCCATCCAGGGCAGCGCGATCAGGACCGCGGCCAGCGCGGCCATCAGCAGACGGGCCTTCAAGTCCTGCTCCCGAGCAGGCCCTGCGGGCGGAACAGCAGCACCACGATCAGCAGCGCGAAGCTGATCATGCTCTTTGCCGAGGGGTCGATGAACAGCCCCGCGAGCGCCTCGGAAACGCCGATCAGCACCCCGCCGAGGAGCGCGCCTGGCATCGAGCCCAGGCCGCCGACGATCACGATCACGAACCCGAGCAGGGTGTAGCTGGGGCCGAGCGAGGGCGAGACCTCGACCAGCAGCGTCATCATGCAGCCGGCGACCGCGACGCAGGCGGCGCCGAGGCCGAAGGTGAGCGCGTACAGGTGCTTGACGTTCAGGCCGACGATGCGCGCGCCGAGATGGTTGTCGGCGCAGGCGCGGATCGCGGTGCCGATGCGCGAGAAGCGGAAGAACGCGAACAGGCCCGCCGTGGTGGCGAGCGCGCTGAGCGCGGCGAACACGCGCGCCTTGTCGACGATGATCTGGCCGAGCGCCCACGAGTCGAGCTGGTAATCGGTCTGCACGCTGTGCGCGTCGGGACCGAAGGCCATCAGCGTGACGTTGGACAGGATCGTCGCCACCGCCACCAGCAGGATGAACTGCGAGTGCTCGGGACGGGTGATGAAGGGATTGATCAGTCCCGCCTGGAGCGCGTAGCCGACGGCGAAGAACAGGACCGCCACCGGCAGCGCGGCGAGGATGGGGTCGAGCCGGAAGGCGCCGAACAGCAGCACCGCGGCGTACATCGCGACCGTCATCATCTCGCCGTGCGCGAAGTTGACCACGCGCACCACGCCGAAGATGACCGACAGCCCGAGGGCCATCAGCCCGTAGACGAGCCCGGTCAGCAGGCCCGAGATGACGACGTTCGCGACTAAGGTGGCGCTCACGCCCCCTTATACTCTGGCCACGGGAAGACGGGCTTCGCCTCCGCCGCGTATTCCGGCAGCACGACCCTGGGCGTGCCGTCCAGAATCTGGACGCAGGCCGACTTGTTGCCGTCGACCTGGCCCTTGGGGTTGAACTTGATCGGGCCGCCCAGCATCACCCGCTTTTCGATGTCGGTCGCGCGGATCGCGTCGGCGAGCGCCTTCGGGTCCGTGCTGCCGGCGCGCTTGAAGGCGTCGGCGGCGATCATGATGGCTTCGAAGGTATAGCCGACGTTCAGCCCGTGGTAGACGAACTTTTCGCCGGGATTGCGCTTGCTGAACGCTTCCTCGACGATTCCGGTCAGCGCGCCCTTGGGGTTGTACCAGGGCGGGTTGTCGATGACGTAGTCGGCGTACTTGCCCAGCGACTTGGCGAACTGCTCCTCGTAGATTCCCGGCGAGCCGGGGTCGATCACGCCCATCGGGTGCCAGCGCTGCTTCACCATCTCGCGCCGCAGCACGATCGAGTCGTTGAGCCTGCACACCAGCAGCAGGAAGTCGGCGTTCGCGGCCTTCGCCTTGGACACCTCGACCGAGAGGTCCTTCGCCGCCGGATCGTAGGCCACCGTGTCGACGATCTTGAACGGCAGCTGCGTCAGGTGGGGCATCAGCGCGTTGATGCCGTGCGTCATGGCCTGGCCGAAAGTGTCGTTGACGTGCATGTAGACCGCCGTGCGCGCCACGGTGTGGGTGGCCTGGAGCAGGTCGCCGATGAGCGATAGCCCGTTCCTGACCAGCTCCGGGGCCGTCGGGAAATTGCGGAACACGAACTTGTAGCCCTGCTCGGTGATCTGCGGCGCGGCGGCGATGTTGACCACCAGCGGCACGCCGCGCTGCTCGGCGACCTGGGCGATCGCCGCGGTCTGGCCGGAGTCGAAGGCGCCGACCAGCACGTGCGCGCCTTCCTGGATCAGGCGCTCGGCGCGGGTGCGCGCGGTGTTGACGTTCGACTCGGTGTCCGCGCTCATGATCTCGATGTCGACCCCGAGCATCGACTTGAGCACGCCTGGCGCGAGATCGACGCCCAACTGGCAGGACTGGCCGATCAGGGCCTCGTAGCTCGAGCGCGGCAGCAGCACGCCGACCTTGAGCTTGCCGGCCGCGCGCGCGATGCCGAACGGCGCCAGCGCGCTGGCGGCGCCCAGCCCGGCGACGGCGGCGTTGAACTGGCGCCGGCTGATTCGCTTGGGTTGCGTCATGACTTTTTCCTCCTCCTCGATTGTGCGGGATTGTTATATACCCTTACAATTTGTCGGTCAATGACCAAGCGGCCTCCTTCCCCCCACCGCCCGCGCGCACTCGCGCCGATGGCGCGCGTGCCGGGCCTCGACTACGGGGTGCTCGACGAGCTGCTCGGCTATTCCCTGCGCCGCGCGCAGGTGGCGCTGTTTCTCGCCTTCCACGCCGCGACGCAGGGCAAGCACATCACGCCGCCGCGCTTTACCGCGCTGGTGATCGTCGGCGCCAATCCCGGAATCAGCCAGTCCACGCTCGGAGCGGTGCTGGGCATCGCGCGCTCGGGCGCGATGCTGCTCACCGACTGGATGGTCGGCCGCGGCATGGTCGAGCGCCGGCGGCGCCCGGACGACGGGCGCGCCTGGGGCCTGCACCTGACCCGGCGCGGAACGCGGGCGGTGGACGAGATGAAGGCGGCGGTCCTGGTCGAGGACCGCCGCCGCGCCGCGAAGCTGAGTGCCGCCGAGCGGTGCGAGCTGCTGCGCCTGCTCGAGAAGCTCGCCGGCTAGCGCGGCGCCATTCGCAGCGCGCCGTCGAGGCGGATCACCTCGCCGTTGAGCTGCACGTTGTCGACGATGTGCAGCGCGAGCTGCGCGTATTCGTCCGGCATGCCGAGGCGCCGGGGAAAGGGGACCGACGCGGCGAGCGACTGGCGCACCTCTTCGGGCAGCCTGCCGAGCAGCGGCGTATCGAAGATGCCGGGGGCGATCGTCATCACGCGCACGCCGAACTGGGCCAGGTCCCGAGCCAGCGGCAGCGTCATCGACACGATGCCGCCCTTGGAGGCCGAATAGGCGGCCTGCCCGATCTGGCCGTCGTAGGCCGCGATCGAAGAAGTGTTGATCATCACGCCGCGCTCGCCGTCTGCGAGCGCCGGCAGCGGAATCATGTCCGCTGCCGCGAGCCGCATCATGTTGAAGCTGCCCACCAGGTTGACGTTGACGATGCGGGCAAAGTGCTCGAGCGGCATCGGCCCGTCCTTGCCCACCAGGCGCTTGGAGCCGCCGATGCCGGCGCAGTTGACCAGGATGCGCGCCGGCCCGTGCGCCGCGCGCGCCTTCGCGACCGCCGCTTCCGCGCTCGGACCGCTCGAGACGTCGCATTGCACGAACACGCCGCCGATCTCCGCGGCGAGCTCGCTGCCCAGCTCGGCGTTCACGTCGAGCAGCGCCACTTTGGCCCCCGCGGCCGCGAGCCTGCGCGCGGTGCCCGCGCCGAGTCCCGACGCGCCGCCGGTGACGAGCGCTACTTGCCCTTTGACTTCCATGTTCAGCTCCCTTGGTTGAATTCGGTGTTCTCGACCAGGACCGCGATGCCCTGGCCGCCGCCGATGCAGGCCGAGGCGATGCCGTAGCGAGCGCCGCTGCGCCGCAGCTCGCGCGCCACGGTCAGCGTGAGCCGCACCCCGGTGGCGGCGAGCGGATGGCCGAGCGCGATCGCGCCGCCGTTCACGTTCACCCTGGCGCGGTCGATCCCGAGCTCGCGGATCACCGCCAGGCACTGCGCGCCGAAGGCCTCGTTGATCTCGAACCGGTCGACGTCGTCGAGCGCGAGGCCCTGGTCCTCGAGCAGGCGCCGGATCGCCGGCACGGGGCCGATGCCCATGATCTCGGGCGGCACGCCGACTGCCGCGCCGCCGCGCACGCGCGCGAGCGGCGCGCGGCCGCTGCGCCGCGCGTAGTCGCCCGAGGCGACCAGCGCCGCGGCGGCGCCGTCGACGATCGCCGAGCTGTTGCCGCCGGTCTGCACGCCGCCGAAGGCGGGCTTGAGCTGCGCCAGCTGATCGGCCGGCGAGGGGCGCGGATGCGTGTCGCGCTCGACCCGGCCCGGCCGGGAAGGCACCCGGATGGCGCGCGCCTGGTAGCCCTCGAGCTCGAAAATCTCGCTGGTCACCGGCGCGATCTCGCCGGCGAGGAAGCCGTCCGCCTGCGCCGCCAGCGCGCGCTCGAAGCTCTCGGCCGCGAAGCGGTCGACCTCCTGGCGCGAAATCGAGTACTTGCGGGCCAGGTTCTCGGCGGTGCCGCCCATGGTGACGTTCGCCGCGGGGTCGAGCAGCGCTTCCCAGAGGAAGTCCTTGAACTCGACCTGCCCCATGCGAAAGCCGCTGCGGTGGGTATAGGCGGCCACCGGATTGCGGGTCATCGACTCGGTGCCGACGCACAGGCCGAGGTCGATCTGGCCGAGCGCGATGGCGTCGCCCGCGCGCAGCACCAGCTCCATGCCGGTGCCGCATACGCGCTGCGTGAGCGTGGCCGGCACCTCGAGCGGGACGCCGGAGTACAGGCCGATGTGGCGCGGCAGCATGTAGGCGTCGAAGCTCGCCTGCGCCATGCTGCCGGCGAACACGTGCCCCACGTCGGCGGCCGGCACGCCCGAGCGCGCGAAGGCCTCGCGCGCGGCCTTGATGCCCATGTCGATCGGAGAGGCCTGCCCGAGCTCGTGGTTGTAGTCGGCGAACGGCGTGCGTACGCCGTCCAGCAGCCAGACGTCGTCGTAGCGGGTGATGAGGCCGTGCCTGCCTGCCATGTCGGTTTCCTAGGTTGACGGAAGGATGACGCGCGGCGACGGCGGCGCCGCGTAGAGCTCCTCCACCAGCGCGGCGCGCGCCGCGAGCACCGCGCGCTGGTTGATCGAGCCCTTGTCGGTGATTTCGGCCGCGTCGATCGAGAGCGGCTCGCTCAGCAGCAGGGCGCGCGCGACGCGCTGCGAGCTCGCGCTCGCCTCGAGCGCAAGGGCGTCGATCAGGCGCTGGAGGAAGCGCCGCATTTCCGGCGTGTCGGGGACGCCCGGGCGCGGAACGATCAGCGCGCCGATCTCGGCCCGGTCGTGGCCGGTGATCACCGCGTCCTGGACGTAGGGGTCGCCGGCGGCGATGATCCGCGCGCGCAGCGGTCCGACGCTCACCCAGGTGCCGGTGTCGAGCTTGAAGTCCTCGGCGATGCGGCCGTCGAAGACGAGGCCGCGCCGCGGGTCGGCCGGGTCGACGAAGCGCGCCGCGTCGCCGCTGCGGTAGAAACCGTCCTCGTCGTAGGCCGCGCGCGTGAGCGCGTCCGCGCGCCAGAACCCCGGGGTCACGTTCGGTCCGCGGTAGCGCACCTCGAGCTTGCCCTCCACCGGCGCGAGGCGCAGCTCCATGCCGGGCGCGGGCAGCCCGATGCCGCCCGAGCGGCCGGCCTCCCAGTTGGCGCAGACCGCGAACGGCGCGGTCTCGGTCATGCCCAGGCCCGTGATCATCAGGATGCGCTCGCCGACGGTGCGCTCGGCGATGCGGTGCAGGCTGTCCCAGATCGGCTGCGAAAGGCCTGCGGCGGCGTAGAACATCATCTTCAGGCGCGAGAAGAACCTCGTCGCGAGAGCCGGGTCGGCGTCGAGCGCCCGCGCCAGCTCCTCGAAGCCGCGCGGCACGTTGAAGTAGACCGTGGGCGAGACCTCGCGCAGGTTGCGCAGCGTCTCGCCGATCAGCTGGGGCGTCGGCTTGCCCTCGTCGATGTAGAGCGTGCCGCCGTTGAACAGCGCGAGGCCGAAGTTGTGGCTGCCGCCGAAAGTGTGGTTCCACGGCAGCCAGTCGACCAGCACCGGCGGCTCCTCGGCGAGGAACGGCAGGCAGTCGACGATCATCTGCTGGTTGGCCACGAGCATGCGCTGGGTGTGGATCACCGCCTTGGGCATTCCGGTCGAGCCGGAGGTGAGCAGGAACTTGCTGATCGTTTCCGGCCCGATCGCCTCGTGCGCGGCGTCGACGCGCGGCCCGGCCGGGGTCGCCGCGAGCGCCGGGTAGTCCTCGCCCCACAGCACCTCGGTGCCGGCGGGGATCGCCGCCTCGACCGCCCTGGCGTAGCGCGCGTCGGCCGCGTACACCAGCCCCGGGGTCATCAGCCCGGCCGCGTAGCGCAGCTTGCCGTAGTCGCGCGAGACGAGCGAGTAGGCGGGCGACACCGGCACATAGGGCACGCCGGCGTGCAGCGCCGCGAGCGCGAGCATCGCGTGCTCGAGGTCGTTCTCCGACAGGATCATGAGCGGCCGCTCGGCGTCCAGGCCCCGCGCGAGCAGCGCTTCGCCGATCGAGCGGGCCGCGGCGAGCGCTTCGGCGTAGCTGATCCGCCGCCAGCCGCCGTCGCTGCCGCGCCTCGCGACGAAGCTGCGCTCGGGCGCCTCGCGGGCCCAGCGCAGCAGGCGGTCGGTCAGGCGCGCGGGGCAGGCGCCCAGCGGCGCGGCGTGCCGCAGCAGAAAGCGGCCATGCGCGTCGCGCTCGACGCGGACATCGGCCGGGCCGAGCGAGACTTTGCGGGTGGCGCATGCCGGGTGCATCGGGGACGATTGTAATATATCGCTACAACCCGGAGGGAAGACGCGCATCGATCTCGATCACGGCGCCGGGAATCGACTTGATCGCCCCGGAGCGGCCCCGGCTACGACGGCATTTTCTGCCGGCGCTAACGCCGTGCACGCCATATCTCCTCCGTTCGGTGCTCCCTTATGGGCGGTTGCCGCGAGGGGCTCAACAAAAAGCCGTTGACAGCTCTCCGGCGAGGGGCGTAGCGTGACCGAGCAAACGAGTGTTCGAATGGTGACTCTGTAGAACAAGGGGAGGAGAGCCATGAACCGTCTACTGCGCGTGTTGTTGCTACTGTCCGTCGCCGCCGCCGCAGGCGGCGCGCTCGCCGGAGAGGCCGAGGGGCCAGGCGCCTATGCCATCGTCAGCTTGAACGCTCCGGACCCGATCTTTGTGGCCGCCGGGGACAGCGTTCCGATCAGCGTGCGCGCGCAGTCGCGCCAAGCGCTGCGCAAAGTGATCGTGACTCTGAACGGCGACAACGTGACCTTCCTCTTCTCGCGCGACGGCGCGCTGGCACTGACCGGCACCGTGACCGGCCTACGGCCCGGTATCAACACCTTCGAGGTGTTCAAGAACAGGGGGGAACGGCGGCCGGTGGCGAGCCTCAAGGTTGCGATGGCGAAGGCGCCGGCCGTGCCATGCGAGGCGGCCTCGTTTCCGACGAGCGTGCTCCCGGTGCCAAACACGGCGATCACCTCCGTCACGGCCGTGGCCGGGACTCCGTCGGTGCCAGCGCACTGCTTGATCAGCGGGACGATCAACGCCGGCCGCGTCGGCACGCCCACCCCCACGCCGACGCCGCAAAGCCGCTACACCTACGCGATCACCTGGCAGGCGCGCCTGCCGCAGGCGTGGAACAGCAAGTTCTACATGCCTGGCGGCGGCGGTACGGACGGCAGCGTTCCGGGGACCACCTCTCGCCTGCAGCAAGGCTATGCCGAGGCCGCGAACGATTCCGGGCACAGCAACGCGGTCAACAACGATCCGCTGGCGGGCGGCGCCGCCTCCTTCGGCACGGACTTCCAGGCGCGTGTCGACTTCGCGTACAACGCAATCGATGTCACGACGCAAACTGCCAAGCGGCTGGCCGAGCTCTACTACGGCCACGCGCCGGCGTACTCGTACTTCGAGGGCTGCTCGATGGGCGGGCGCGAAGCAATGATGGTGACGCAGCGCTTCCCGAGCTATTTCGACGGAGTCGTCTCGGGCGACCCGGCGTTCCGCATCACCAAGGTCGGCGTGTGGGCGGCCTACGAAGGTCAGCAGCTGGGCGGGCTCGCGCGGACGACGGGCTTGATGTCGGGATACGGCGTGCCGTATGCCAACAACACCTTCACCAACCAGGACTTGCAGCTCGTCTCCAATGCGATCCTCGCCGGCTGCGATGCCCTGGACGGGTTGGTGGACGGCATGGTCAACAACTCTCAGGCATGCACTACGGCTGTCGTGGAGCCCAGGCTCAACGCGCTGCAGTGCCCCGCCGGACAGAAGTCGGCGACCTGCCTTACGCACGACCAGATCAGCACGCTCGTCAATCTGTACGACAAGGGCGCACCGAACTCCCAAGGGGTGCCGCAATACGCAAAGTGGATGTGGGACCCCGGCATCGCAGGCTGCACCAGCCCGGTCGACTGCAACGCGCCGGACTCGACCAACATCAACATCGGCTGGCGACTCTGGAACGTCGGTTTCTACAACCCGGGTTTCAGCCCCGGGGCCAGCGTGACGAACGGGGCGTTCAACTTCGCGAGCCTGGGAGGGGGCGCGATTCCGCTGCTGTTCGCGACCCCGCCGATTCTCCCGGCTCCGACCGCCAGCGACGGGCTCGCAAATCTGATCATGAACTACGACTTCGACGCGCTGGCGACGAGCATCTTCGGCACCAGCACGGCATTCCCGGATTCGGATACCAAATTGCTCAACGCCGACGCCACCGACCTGTCGCCGTTTCGGGATCGGGGCGGCAGGCTCCTCATTTGGCAGCCGCAGACCGGCGGCCCGTTCTCGCCGCAGGACATGGTCGACTGGTACACCGACATGAGCCGGGCGATGCGCGGTGGCAGGGGCCGCGTCGAGCCGGCGCAGGGCTTCGCACGACTCTTCCTCATGCCCGGTGCCAACCACTGCGGCGGCGGCCCTTCGACCAGCACGATCGACGCGTTCTCGCCGGTGGTGAACTGGGTCGAAAACGGCGTCGCGCCGACGGCGATCATCGGCACTGCCCCGTCGAGCACGCCGTGGCCGGGCCGCACGCGGCCGCTGTGCCCCTATCCGCAGTACGCGCACTACAAAGGCAGCGGCGACATCAACCTCGCGGAGAACTTCGAGTGCCGCGCGGACGGGCGCGGGGACTGGCGCCGGAGCGGCGAAGACGGCGAGCACCACGGAAGTTACCGCCACTAGCGATTACGATGCGCTGCCCGGCAGGCCCTGGCGGAGGGCTGTGGTATCGTCGCGTGGACCATGAGGGCGACGCGCTCCGTGAAGGCCGCCGTTCTGGCGCTGGCGAAGCAGCGCCCTGAGCTCGGCAAGGTTCGTGCCGCACGCGAGTTGCGCAAGCGCGGCATCCGGGTGTCGCCCTCCGGCGTGCACCTCATCTGGAAGCGGCACGGCCTGGCGAACAGCTACCAGCGGCTCATGCAGCGTCATCGCGGTGCGGGCGACGGCGAAGGTCTGTCGGACATCCAGCGCTCGCTTCTGCAGCGCAAGCGCGTGAGCCGCCAGTTGATCAGGGGCCCCTCCCGTACGGACGCCTCCTTCGGCTCGCTTCGGCGCGAGCGCCTGATCGCCGCCGCCGCTCGCATTTTGGGCGAAAAGGGCTACGAAGCTGCCTCGCTGAGGAGGATCTGTGCGGCCGCCGGAATCCTTCCTGCGTCCCTGTATCATCATTTCCGCTCGAAGGAGGACCTCTTCATCAAGGTCCACGCCGAAGGATTCAGGCAGCTCAACGAAGCGGTCTATTCGGCGCTCGCGAGGGAGGTGGATCCATGGGCAAGGCTGGAAGCGGCCTGCGCCGCCCACCTCACGATGCTCGTCGGAAGCCCAGACGTGTCGCTCGTCTCGGGCACGAGCCTCTTCCATACCGCGCCGCCGGCGTTGCAGCGGCGGCTGAATCGCGACCGCGACGTCTATGAGGCGCGGTTTCACGCGCTGATCGCGGCGCTCGATCCGCCCGCCGAGGTGGATCAATCGCTGCTTCGGCTCAACCTTCTCGGCGCGATGAATTGGACGCGAATGTGGTATCACGCTGGCAAGCGCGACCCCAAGGCGCTGGCGCACCAACTGGTGCAGGTGATTCTGCGCAAGAACCTCCAATCACGGCGACAAGCGGTCGTGAAACAATGAGCGAGCGCGTCGCAGACGTCGATTGCGGCGAGGCTCGGCCCTGACTCGCGCTGCTAGTAGAGCGCGCGCGCGAGCTTCCTGCGGTAGTCGGCGACCAGCTCGGGCTCGCCTTCGGCCAGGCTGAAGATGTTGAGGATCTGCTTGCGCGCGGCGCCGTCGTTCCAGCCCTTGTCGCGCGCGACGATCTCGAGCAGCTCGTCGAGCGCCTCGCGGTAGCGCTTCGCGGCGGCGTGGGCGCCGGCGAGCGCGAAGCGCGCGCCGAGGTCGGCGGGGTCGGCGGCGAGCTTCTCGCGCAGCTTGCCCTCGTCGGCGCCGGAGCGGGCGAAGGCGATCGCGGCGCGCAGGGCCTCCACGCGGGGCTCGAGATCGACGTCGAAGCGCAGCGCGTCGAGCTGCGCCTCGGCTTCGTCCGCGCGGCCGAGGTCGATCAGCTGCTGCGCCTGCGCGAGGCGGGCGTCGTTGTCGGCCGCCTCCAGCAGCTTGTCGATGAAGGCGCGCACCTGGGACTCGGGCAGGGCGCCGAGGAAATGCGCCGCCGGCTTGCCGTCGCGAAACGCCATAACGTCCGGGATCGAGCGCACGCCGATGGCGGCGGCGAGCTCCTGGTTCTCGTCGGAATTGACCTTGACCAGCTTGAAGCGGCCGTCGTACTCGGCGGCGAGCTTCTCCAGTATCGGCGTCAGCGCGCGGCAGGGAGCGCACCAGGGCGCCCAGAAGTCGACCACGACCGGAAGGGCCTTGGAAGCTTGCAGGACTTCGCTCTCGAATTCGGGGGTCGTGACGTCGACGGCGTGCGCGGGCATGGCGTTATCTTGCATGTGGATCACCGGGATTATGGCGAAGCTTTGGGCGGCGATGCGATAATCAAGCCCCGATTCCCTTTCGCATCGTGAAAGAAGCGCGCTCATGACCTACGTCGTCACCGAAGACTGCATCAAGTGCAAGTACATGGACTGCGTCGAAGTCTGCCCCGTGGACTGCTTTTACGAGGGGGACAACATGCTCGTGATTCATCCGGACGAGTGCATCGACTGCGGCGTATGCGAGCCCGAGTGCCCGCCGGCGGCGATCGTGCCGGACTCCGACGAGAAGGCGGCCAAGTGGCTGCCGCTGAATACCGAGTACGCGGTAAAGTGGCCCAACATCACGCGCAAGGGTACCGCGCCGGCGGACGCGGACGAGCACAAGGGAGAGGCGGGAAAATTCGAAAAGTATTTTTCGACCGAGCCGGGCAAGGGCGAGTAGCGCGTATCGCCGCGGCGCTGCTCGTATGCGCGGGCTGCGCCTCGCACGGCGGCACGGCGCGGCACGAGGTCCCGGCCGCGGACATCGCCCGGCTCGAGCCGGGCGCCGCCACGACGCGCGACACAAGCGCGCTGCTCGGAGAGCCGTTCGAGGTGACGCGCTTCGAGCGGCAGAAGCGCACCGCCTGGGGCTACCGCGTGCGCGAAGAGGGTCAAAGCTGGCGTTACTGGCTGGAGTTTTCCGACGACGGCGTGCTGCGTGACGTGATCCGGTCGGACGAAAACGAAATGCACTTCGAAATGCTGTCCCCCGGGTTGCACTAGCGCCACCTTCGCGCCAGCGGCCCATTCCCCCGCCTAGCTGCTGAAATCGAGGTTGTGGATTCCCTTTAGCTCGTCGCGCACGGTCCTGCTCACCTCGGCCATCTTCGGCAGCGCCTTGCCGAAGGCGGCGACCACCTTGGGGTCGAACTGCTTGCCGGACTCGGCGACGATCGCGCGCGCGGCTTCCTCCACGGGAATGGCAACGCGCCGGCGCTGAGTCGCGGTCATTGCCTCGAAGGCGTCGGCCACTGCGAGGATGCGCGCGGCGAGCGGGATCGCGTCGCCGGCGAGCCCCTTCGGGTAGCCGTTTCCGTCCCAGCGCTCGTGGTGCGCGATCGCCATCGCGCGCGCGGTCGCTAGCAGCGGGTCGTTCTGCTCGCCGATGATCGCGGCGCCGAATTCGGGATGCTTGCGCATTTCCTGCCACTCGGCGGGGTTCAGCGAGTCGGTTTTGCGCATCACGTACTCGGGCACGCCGAGGGTGCCGATGTTGTGCAGCGGCGAGGCCTGGGAGAGAATCTCGCAAGCGTTCGGCTGCGCCCCAAGCGCCTGTGCGAGCAGCTTGACGTATTCCGCCATGCGCACGACGCGGTTGCTCATGCTGCCGCCTTCGCGGATCTCGAGCGCGCGTGCGAGCAGCTCGATCAGCAGCTGCCGCGTGTGATTCAGATCGCGGGTGCGCTCGGCCACCAGGCTCTCGAGCTGGTGAGTCTGGCTCGAGAGCGCGAGGTGGGTGCCGATGCGCGCGAGTGCAAGCGGCACGCTCAGCGGCTTGGTGATGTAGTCCACCGCGCCCAGCATCATGCCGTGCGCCTGATCCTTGGGATCGTCCTGGGCGCTGACGAAGATCACCGGGATGCGCGCGGTGGCCGGGTTCGCCTTGAGCGCGCGGCACACCTCGTAGCCGTTGGTGCCCGGCATCCGCACGTCGAGCAGGATCAAGTCGGGCTGCGGCGTCTGCGCCGCACCCGCCAGAGCCGATGCACCGTTCATGGCCAGCCGCGTGTCGTAGCGCGGCTTGAGCATCGTGTGGACGAAATTGCGGATGTCCTCGCTGTCGTCGACGACCAGGATCAGCGGCCTCTTCGCCGCGGCTTCCGGCTTGGTGTGCGCCTTTGCCATGACGCGTTACTGTGCCACATCCCCGGCCAGGCGGCGCAGCTCGGTCTTGAGCACCTTGCCGTAGTTGTTCTTCGGCAGGGCGGGGACGAAGCGGTATTCGCGCGGGCGCTTGAAGCGCGCGATGTGCTCGAGGCAGAGCACATCCAGCTCCTGCGGCGTGATCCCTTGCCGCGAGACGACGAAGGCCACCACCTCTTCGCCCCACTCGGGATGCGGGCGGCCGACCACCGAGCACTCGGCCACCGCCGGGTGGCGCAGCAGCACCTCCTCGATCTCGCGCGGATAGATGTTGCTGCCGCCCGAGATGATCATGTCCTTGGAGCGGTCCTTGAGGGTGAGAAAGCCCGCGGCGTCGAGGCTGCCGACGTCGCCGGTGTGCAGCCAGCCGCCGCGCAGGGTGCGTGCGCTCGCCTCGGGGTTGCGCCAGTAGCCGGCCATCACGCAGTCGCTGCGGGTGACGATCTCCCCCGATTCGCCGGGCGGCAGCGGCGCGTCGTCGGCGTCGAAGATCGCCACCTCGACCCCGGTCCTGGCGATGCCGCAGGATTCGAGCGCGCGCCGCTCGGCGTGCATCGCCTGCGTCAGCCCGCTGATCGTCATCGGGCTCTCGCCCTGGCCGTAGAGCTGGTACAGGCGCGGGCCGAACAGCTCGATCGCGCGCAGGCTGTCGGCGACGTACATCGGCGCGCCGCCGTAGGTGATGGTCTTCAGGTTCGCCGGCGCGCGCGCGGCGGGGCTCGCCAGCAGGCGCACGATCATGGTCGGCGCGGCGAAGAACGAGACGTTGCGCCAGTGCTCGAGCAGGGCGTAGATCTCCTCCGGCTCGAAGTGGCCCGACTCGGGGATCACGTTCAGCGCGCCGGCGGCGAAGTGCGGCAGGCCGTACAGGCCCGAGCCGTGCGACAGCGGCGCGGCGTGCAGGATCGAGTCGCCGGGCGCGAGCTTGTCGATGTCGGCGAAGTAGGCCTGGGTCGCGAACAGCAGGTTGCGGTGGGTGAGGACCGCGCCCTTGGGCACGCCGGTGGTGCCGCTGGTGTAGAACAGCCACGCCGGGTCGTCCGGCAGGACCTCTGCGGGGCTTGAAGCTTCTGCGGAAAACAGCTTTTTGAAGTCAACCGAAGAAACCGATATTCCCCTCGCAACCGCGTGTTCCAGGTCGGGTGTGACGAAGCACAGCTTCGCCCCTGAGTTCTCGAGGATGTAGGCGAACTCGCGCGGGTGCAGCTTGGCGTTCATCGGCACCGCGACCAGGCCGGCGTGCCAGCAGGCGAACTCCAGCTCGTAGTACTCGGGGCAGTTCTTCATCGCCAGCGCGACGCGATCCCCAGCGGTGAGATTGAGTTTCCCCATCAAAGACTTTGAGAGTCTGCTCGTTCGATCGGCGAGCTCGGCGTACGTGCGAACCACTGTCTTCCCCACGGCAAGCGCGGGCTGCCCGGGCAGCCAGCGCGCGCTGCGCAACAGGAGCTGGGCGAGGTTCATGCGGGTTGAGGCAAGCCGAACAGAGCGCAGGCATTGCGCGCGCTCTGCGCGGCCACCTCTTCCTCGGCTCGGCCCAGCGCGCGCGCCACGGCGCGCAGCACGTGCGGCAGGAACGCGGGCTCGTTGCGGCGCGCCTTGGGCTGCGGCTTCAAGTCGCGCGGCGTGAGGTAGGGCGAGTCGGTCTCGAGCAGCAGCCGGTCGGCGGGAATCTCGCGCACCAGCGAGAGCAGGTGGCCGCCGCGGCGCTCGTCGCAGATCCAGCCGGTGATACCGATGTAGAGGCCGAGCTTGAGGTAGGCGCGCAGCTCGTCGTGCTCCCCGGTGAAGCAGTGTGCAACCGCTTTTTCCGCCTTGTGCGACCTGAGGATCTCGGCAAAGCGCGGATGCGCGTCGCGCGAGTGCAGGAACAGCGGCTTGCCGAGCTCGATGCCGAGCTCGAGCTGGGCGGCGAACCAGCGCTCCTGGTCGGGGTGCGGGGAGTAATTGCGGTTGTAGTCCAGCCCGCATTCGCCGATCGCCACCACGCGCGGGTGCGCGGCGATCTCGCGCAGCGCCGGAATCGTGGCGTGGTCGCAGTCACGCGCGTGGTGCGGATGGACGCCGGCGGTCGCATACAGGCCGTGCGCGTCGGCGAGGTGCGCCGCGGCGAGGCTGTCGGCGACGCTGGTGCCGGTGACCACGATCGTGCCGACGCCCGCGGCGCGTGCGCGCGCGAGCACCTCGCCCAGGTCGTCCGCGAACGCGGCGTGGGTCAGGTTGGCGCCGATGTCGACCAGGGGCGTCACAGGCGCTTCAGCCGATACAGCAGCTCGAGCGCCTCGCGCGGCGAGAGCTCGTCGGGGTTGATCTGGCCCAGCGCGTCGCGCAGCGGGTCGGCCGCGGGCTCGGGCTCGAGCGGTTCCTTGTCCTTGTTCAGGAAAAGATCGCCCTGGTCGTGGCGCGCCAGGCTCGCGTCCTCGAGGCTCTGCAGGATCCGGCGCGCGCGCTGGATCACCGGCCTTGGCACGCCGGCCAGCGCCGCCACCTGCAGGCCGTAGCTCTGGCTCGCCGGGCCTTCCTCGACCGCGTGCAGGAACACGATCGTGTCCTTGTGCTCCACCGCGTCGAGGTGCACGTTGGCGACCTCGCGGTAGTCGAGCGCGAGCCGCGTCAGCTCGAAGTAGTGCGTGGCGAACAGGGTCAGCGCGCGGCTCTTTTCGACCAGGTGGCGCGCGATCGCCCACGCCAGCGCCAGGCCGTCGAAGGTCGAGGTGCCGCGCCCGACCTCGTCCATCAGCACCAGGCTCTTTTCGGTCGCGTTGTGCAAAATGTTCGCGCTCTCGGTCATCTCGACCATGAAGGTCGAGCGCCCGCCGGCGAGGTCGTCGGCGGCGCCGATGCGGGTGAAGATCTGGTCCAGCGGGCCGATGCGCGCCGCCCGGGCCGGAACGAAGGCGCCGACGTGGGCCATCAGCGCGATCAGCG
>Ga0315556_1000603_pt1 | contig 22353 bp, 25 predicted proteins | sample SalMarSW160310MG_FD_202112 | JGI IMG/M metagenome (GOLD analysis project Ga0315556, IMG submission 202112) | Salt marsh sediment microbial communities from the Plum Island Ecosystem LTER, Massachusetts, United States - Salt Marsh Sediment SW1603-10 ...
ATTCCCCGACGCAAATCAAGCAGGCGCTGGTCGGGCGCGGGGCCGCGGCCAAGGAGCAGGTAAAGCATATGGTGAAAACATTGCTTCAACTTATTGATAACCCGCAAGTAGATGCTGCGGATGCCCTAGCCTGCGCCCTGTGCCACTGCCACACCCGGCATACCCTGAGCCGCTTGCCGGCCGCCGTCCAAGGCATGCGCGGAGGGCGGTGGCGATGATCGGACGCCTGCGCGGTATCCTGTTATGGAAGTCGGCGCCCCATGTGTTGATGGAGGTGCAGGGCGTGGGTTATGAAGTGGAGGTACCCTTTACCACCTTTTTCAAGCTGCCGACGGTGGGGCAGGAGATGACCCTGCATACCCACCTCATAGTGCGTGAAGACGCCCACATGCTCTACGGCTTCGCCACCGAGGCGGAGCGCGCCATGTTTCGCAATCTGATCAAGGTCAACGGCGTGGGGGCGAAGATGGCCGCCACCATTTTGTCGGGCATCGCCCCGGACGATTTCGTACGCTGTGTGCGGGATAACGATGTGGCGCGCCTGGTCAGGCTGCCGGGCGTGGGCAAGAAGACCGCGGAGCGCCTGGTGGTGGAGATGCGTGACCGTTTGGACGCTAAAACCGGTGGCGCGGCGGCCCCCTTGGAGGCTGAGGCGGGCTCCCCTCCCATGGCATCCAATGCGGTGAACGACGCCATCAGCGCCATGGTGACCCTGGGTTACAAGCCCGCCGATGCCAGCCGCATGGTGTTGCGGGTCAACAGCGAGGGGCTGGCCTGCGAAGAGATCATCCGCCGCGCATTGCAAGCAGGATTAAAGGCTTGAAGCGGAATTTGCAGCTTCCTTCTACTAGGGGCATCATCTCAGCATGATTCACGACGACCGCATCACCTCCGCCCTGGACCGTCCCGAAGACGAGGTCATAGACCGCGCCATCCGCCCCAAATCCCTGGCCGATTACGTGGGGCAGCCGGCGGTGCGCGAACAGATGGAGATCTTCATCCACGCCGCCAAGGGCCGCGGCGAGGCCTTGGATCACACCCTGATCTTCGGTCCGCCAGGCTTGGGCAAGACCACCCTGGCCCATATCATCGCCAATGAATTGGGTGCCAACCTGCGCCATACCGCGGGGCCGGTGCTGGAGCGGGCCGGCGATCTGGCGGCCATCCTCACCAATCTCGAGCCGCGGGACGTGTTGTTCGTGGATGAGATCCACCGCCTCAACCCGGTGATCGAGGAGATCCTCTATCCCGCCATGGAGGATTATCAGCTGGATATCATGATCGGTGAGGGACCGGCGGCCCGTTCCATCAAGCTGGACCTGCCTCCCTTTACCCTGGTGGGGGCGACCACCCGCGCCGGGCTGCTGACCTCGCCCTTGCGCGACCGCTTCGGCATCGTGCAGCGTCTGGAGTTTTACAGCGTCGAGGATTTGATCACCATTGTGCAGCGCGCCGCCGCCATCCTGGGTTTGGCCCTGGACCGCGACGGTGCCACCGAGATCGCGCGCCGTTCGCGGGGCACGCCGCGCATCGCCAACCGCCTGTTGCGGCGGGTTCGGGATTATGCCGAGGTGAAGGCCGACGGCCGCATCAGCGGCAATGTGGCGGACCGCGCACTGGACCTGCTGGATGTGGATCACCAAGGGTTTGATATGATGGATCGCAAGCTGCTGCTCTCGATCATCGAGAAGTTCGACGGCGGTCCAGTGGGGATAGACAACCTCAGTTCGGCCATCGGCGAGGAACGCGGGACCATCGAGGATGTCCTGGAGCCCTATCTGATTCAGCAAGGCTTTTTGTTGCGTACCTCCCGCGGGCGGGTGGCGACTCGCCATGCCTATGCCCATTTCGGCCTGGCGCCGCCGCCGGCGGTGGAACGCGAGACGCCGGCCGATCTATTCGAGGACGGCTGATCTTCAGTCCTGCTATTTTATGATGGCGGTTACCGCTTGAGTGTCGTCGTGTTGCGACAATCGTCGATCCCATGTCACAGTGCGGCACGCCGGATTTCACCGCTGTATTCCGAGTCTTCTACCCGTGGTTATCCAGGGAAAATTCCGTGATCGCATACGGAAAGCGCCGCTGGCGAAAATACGCTAGAATATGGCGCCATGATGCGCGCACGGCGTTGGCTCTGGAAACGTGTAGCCATTTCGATAAGATTCAGTTAGCGATGGAATGTGGCGATGTTCGTGTGGCCGGTACGCGTCTATTATGAGGATACGGATAGCGGTGGCGTAGTTTACTACGCCAATTATCTCAAGTTCATGGAGCGTGCCCGCAGTGAATGGCTGCGTAGTCTGGGTGTCGAGCAGGATGAATTGGTAGTGCGAGAAAGGATCATATTCGCAGTGCGTGCGGTGCAGGTGGATTACTTACAGTCGGCGCGATTTAACGATGTGTTGTGGGTGACGGCGGAGATTGCGGAGCGGGGGCGAGCCAGTTTGAGCTTCAGTCAGCGGGTGTTGCGTCCCGGCAACGATGAACGCCGCCAGGCGCCGCAGGATATGGATGCTGCGGATTTCGCCGCATTAACAGGAGATAAAAGTAAATTGTTGTGTTCCGGGCAAGTGAGGATTGCCTGTCTCGACGCAGTCACCATGCGTCCCCGTTCCATTCCTTCCCATCTATTAGCGGAGATTTCCCGTGTCGGCTGATTTGTCGATCATCAATTTGGTGTTGCATGCCAGCGTGCTGGTGCAGCTGGTGATGCTGTTGCTGTTGGGGCTGTCGGTGATGTCCTGGTTCGTGATTTTCCGCAAGCGGCAGATCATGATCGTGGCACGAACGGCGGCCAAACAGTTCGAGACGCGTTTCTGGTCGGGCGGCGACCTTGCCCAGTTCTACAAGGAACTCTCGGCACGCAGCGACCGCATGCGCGGTATGGAAGGCATCTTTCACGCCGGCTTCAAGGAATTCGTGCGCCTGCGCCAGCAGCCGGGCCTGGAAACGCGTGATATGCGCGAGGGCGTACAGCGTGCCATGCGCGTGGCGCTGAACCGCGAAACCGAGGCGCTGGAACACCATTTGCCCTTCCTTGCCACCGTGGGTTCCACCAGTCCTTATGTCGGTCTGTTCGGTACGGTATGGGGCATCATGAATTCCTTTCACGCCCTGGGTAACGTCAATCAAGCCACTTTGGCCATGGTGGCGCCGGGGATTTCCGAGGCGCTGATAGCTACCGCCATGGGCCTGTTCGCCGCCATACCCGCGGTGATCGGCTATAACCGCTATTCCACGGAAACCGATAGGCTGGTGAATCGCTACGATAATTTTATGGAAGAGTTCTCATCGGTGCTGCAGAGACAGGCTCATAGCTAAGGGGGGACGCCATGGCCTTGCGACGGGTCGGAAAAGGATTGATGGGCGATATCAACGTCGTGCCTTATATCGACGTGATGTTGGTGCTGCTGGTGATCTTCATGATTACCGCGCCGCTGCTCACCCAGGGTGTGAAAGTCGATCTGCCGCAAGCCTCCGCGAATCCTATCGACCAGGAGGCCAAGGAGCCGCTGGTGGTGAGCGTGGATAAAGCGGGCAATCTCTATCTCAACCTGGGGGAGGATGAGAAAAAACCGGTGACCGAGGAGGATCTGGTGCGCCGCGCGAGCCTGGTCCTGAAGCAACAGCCGGATGTGCCGGTGCTGGTACGTGGCGATAAGGACGCGGCCTACGGCAAGGTGGTTTACGCCATGACCTTGTTGCAGCAGGCGGGGGCGCCCAGCGTGGGCCTGTCGACCCAGCCGCCGAAAAAATAGTCACGGCGGCGCTAGGCGCGACGGAGCAAGAGGGTCTACTGAACTGTGGTCGCCCGCGGCGATCGAGGTGACATGTTTAAAGAATTTTTGAAAAATCCTCGTGCGCTGGTGTATGCGGTATTGGTCCATGTGACCTTGTTGTTGATTTTGGTGATGAGCCTCAAGTGGAACACCAAGCCGGCACCCTTGCAGGGCAGCGGCGAGATCGTCAAGGCGGTGGTGATCGACGAGGCCAAGCTCCAGGAGGAGAAGCAGCGCAAGCTTCACGAAGAACAGCGCAAGCGCGATGCAGAGGAGGCCAAGCGCCGCGCGGCGGAACAGCAGCGACAAGCCGAGGTGCAGAAACAGCGCGCCGCGGAGCAGCGGCAGCGCGATGCGCAGCTGGCGGCGGAGAAGAAAAAACGGCTGATAGCGGAGCAAAAGCGCCAGGCCAAGATCAAGGCGGATAAAGAGGCCAAGGAGCGCCAGCGCATCGCCGAGCAGAAACGCCGGGCGGAAGTGGAGGCCAAGCGCAAGGCGGCGGAGGCCAAACGTCAGGCTGAGGAAGCCAAACGCAAGGCGGAAGCGCAGCGCAAGGCCGAGGAAGCACGGCGCCAACGCGAGAATTTGGAAATGATGCAGCAGCAGATGGCGCAGGAGGAGCAGCAGCGCGCCGCGGCGGCGCGGCAGCGACAACTGATGGCGCTGCAGAGCCAATACGTGGCGCTGATCCAGCAGAAGGTGAACCGCAACTGGATCAGGCCGCCGAATGTACGGGCGGGCATGAGCTGTACGGTGCATGTGCGCCTGATCCCCGGCGGCGAGGTGGTGGAGGCCACTACCATCAAGAGCAGCGGCGATGCGGCATTCGATCGCTCGGCGGAGACGGCGGTGCTGCGGGCGTCGCCCTTGCCGCCGCCGCCCGACGCGGCACTGTTTCAGCGCGAGTTCAATTTCTTATTTAAACCTGAGGGCTGAGTTTTGAGTTTGATGAAGCGGATATGTCTTTGGTGTGGTTTAGCGTGCTTGGCGGCGATCGGCAGTGCCCACGCCGCCTTGACCATCGAGATCACCCAGGGCGTGGAAGGAGCGACCCCCATCGCGGTGGTGCCCTTCGGTCCCGTCGGCGCGAACCTGCCGGTGGATGTGGCGGATGTCATCAGCGCGGACTTGAAGCGCAGTGGCCGCTTCGCACCGGTGGCGAGAAACGACTTGATCGCCCGCCCCTACGAGGCCTCGCAGGTGAATTTCCGCGATTGGCGTCTGCTCAAGGCGGATAACCTGGTAATCGGCAAGGTCACCCCGTTCGGGGCGGGATATGTGGCGCAGTTCCAATTATTCGATGTGTTTCGTGGTGTACAGTTGGCCGGGTACAGTATCCGCAGCGATGCCAAAAGCCTGCGCCGTACCGCGCATCAGATAGCCGACATGATTTATGAGACCCTCACCGGCGAGCCCGGCGCCTTCGCCACCCGCATCGCCTATATCACCGTGACTAATGGCGGCGAGGGCAAGCGCCGCTATTCCCTGCAGGTGGCGGATTCCGACGGTTTCAATCCTCAGTCGGTGGTGCAATCCACTCAGCCTTTGATGTCGCCGGCCTGGTCGCCGGACGCTTCGCACCTGGCCTATGTATCGTTTGAGAACAAGCTGCCGAAAATATTCGAGCAGGACCTGCGTACCGGCAGACGGGCTTTGATCGCGAGCTTCCCCGGGATCAACGGTGCGCCGGCCTGGTCGCCGGATGGCACGCATCTGGCATTGGTACTTTCCAAGGACGGTAATCCTGAGATCTATGTAATGGATATGGGAACCAGACGAATGCGGCGTTTAACCAACAGCCTGGGTATCGATACGGAGCCATCGTGGTCGCCCGACGGCCGTTCTATTATATTTACCTCCGATCGGGGCGGCTCGCCGCAGATATATCGCATCTCCGCCAGAGGGGGGCGTGCCGAACGCCTAACCTTCGAGGGCAGCTATAATGCGCGGGCGTCGTACTCCGCCGACGGTAATAGCATCGTAATGGTGCATGGGACGGGCAACCGCTTTCAGATCGCCGTGTTGAATCTGCAGAACAGGGCGATGCAGGTTTTAACTGACGGTCCACTTGACGAGTCGCCGAGTTTCGCGCCGAATGGTAGGATAATCATTTATGCCGCAGAAGAAAAAAACCGTGGAGTGTTAGCAGAAGTATCCGTGGATGGCCGGGTGAAACAACGCCTTTCAGCCCGGGAGGGTGATGCACGTGAACCGGCGTGGGCACCCTTACGACAATAAACCCAAAGATCAATCGAGGACAGGAGCGTAACATGAACAAGTGGATCAAAGTCGGATTAATCATCATTCCCGTATTGATGCTGGGAGCATGCGGTACAACCGGCGGCGTGAAGAAACAGGAGGGTGCTGCCGAACAGGGCGGTGCGGCTCAGACGCCGGAATCCGCCACTACCACCGGAATGGAGCCGGGCGGCGGTGCGGAAGCGACACCTTTGCCCGGCGGCGGTGCCGCCACCGGCATGGAAGGAAACGGGGCGCCTAGCGATGCTGCGGGTCTGTTATCCAAGAAGGTGGTCTATTTCGATTTCGACAGCAGTACCGTGCATGATGAGGATAGAGCCATCATTCAGGCCCATGCCGATTACCTGGCACAGCACCCCACGGTCAAGGTGACCCTGGAAGGGCATACCGACGAGCGCGGTTCCCGTGAATACAACATCGGGCTGGGTGAACGCCGCGCCAAGGCGGTGGCGGAAATGATGAAGCTGATGGGAGTTTCGGCGGATCAGATCAGCACCGTGAGCTACGGTGAAGAGCGTCCCGCAGCCTTGGGTCATGATGAATCCGCGTGGCACTTGAATCGCCGCGTTGAAATCGTCTACGGCGGACCGTAATGATGCGCGTCGCGCTGTGTAGCGTGCTGGCGGCGAGCATCTCGGCGCTGACGGCGCCCGCCGCAGTGGCGGATACGCAGGGGGCGCCGGTGGTCACGGTGACGGGACAGGCCCCCGGCTCTTCCCTGGAGGCGCGCGTTACCAAGCTGGAACGGGTGCTGGACGGCCAGGCGCTGGCCGACCTGTTGACGCGTATTCAGCGTCTGCAGGAAGACGTGCAGAAGCTGCGCGGCGATCTGGAGGTGCAGGGCAACGATATCAACGGTATAAAGCAGCGTCAGCGCGACTTGTACCTGGATATCGATAGGCGCCTGCAGCAATTGGAGAGTGCGGCGGCCAATGCCAAGGCCGCCACGGCGACTTCCCAGCCACCGCTGATGCCGCCGCCTGCGGGTATCGCGCCCGGCGCCGGTGCGCCCATGGCGCCGGCTGCCGCGCCGGCACCGGCCATGGCCACAGCAATGCCGCCGCCGGCCAATCCGGATCAGGAGCAGGCCGCCTATCAGAAGGCCTTCAATCTGCTCAAGGGTGGTCACTACGATGAGGCCATCGCCGCGTTTCATGAAATGCTCGGCAGCTACCCGGGCGGCAAGCTGGCGGACAATGCCCAATATTGGATAGGTGAGGCGCACTTCGCGATGCGGCGTTTCCGGGAGGCGGCGGATGAGTTCAGCAAGGTGATCAATAATTATCCGCAAAGCCCCAAGGTGCCCGATGCCATGTTGAAGCTGGGTTTCAGTTACTACGAGCTCGCCGACTGGAGCAAGGCGCGCGATACCCTGGAGCAGCTCAAGGGACGCTATCCCCAGAGCACCGCCGCGCAGTTGGCCGACAGTCGTTTGCAGAAGATGAAGTCGGAAGGGCATTGAGCTGTAAGCTATCGGCGGTCAGCTTTCAGCCCTAAGCTTGGCGTTGGAAACTGATCGCTGACGGCATTCCTTATGAACCTGCGTATCACCGAAATCTTTTTATCCCTGCAAGGCGAGAGCCGCACGGTCGGCCTGCCCACGGTGTTCGTGCGCCTTACTGGTTGTCCGCTGCGTTGCCAGTACTGCGATACCGCCTATGCCTTTCATGGCGGGCAGTCGCTGGGTCTCGCCGAGGTGATGCAACGGGTGGCCGCTTTCGGCGTCCGCCATGTCACCGTGACCGGCGGTGAACCCCTGGCGCAAAAGGCTTGCCTCATGTTGTTGACGCAGTTATGCGACGCCGGTTACCAGGTGTCGTTGGAGACCAGCGGTGCCATCGCCGTGGATGAGGTCGACCGTCGTGTCAGCAAGGTGATGGATTTCAAGACGCCCGGCTCCGGCGAAGTCGCTAAGAACCGCTTTGCCAATGTCGAACACCTCGGTGCTCACGATCAAGCGAAGTTCGTCATCTGCGATCGTGCTGATTACGAGTGGTCCAAGCAGGTGGTCGCGGAGCAGCATCTCACCGAACGCTGCGAGGTGTTGTTCTCCCCCAGCGCGCAACAACTACCGGCGCGGGAGCTGGCGGATTGGATCGTGGCCGATCGTCTCCCGGTGCGCTTCCAGATTCAATTGCACAAATATCTGTGGGGCGATGAAGCGGGAAGATAACAAGCAACAGCGCGTAGAAAATTCCAAGGAAGGCCTGGATAATTCCTATGTCGTCATGCCGGCGAAGGCCGGCATGACGACAATGCATTAGGTGGTGGGATGAGATTCAGTGGCCCCTGTCACCGCCGAACAGACGCACAGAAGTCCGATCTCCTGTACGCCGCCTGGCATAATTAGCGTGAGGTAAATTAATAACGGTGATGCCCGGTTCAACATTAAAAAAAGCAGTGGTTCTGGTTTCCGGCGGTTTGGATTCGGCCACCGTCCTTGCCATGGCCCGCGCCCAGGACTTTGCCTGTTATGCCTTGAGTTTCGATTACGGCCAACGCCATCGCGTCGAGTTGCAGGCCGCGGCGCGGGTGGCGGCGGCCCTGGGGGCGGTGGAGCATAAGACTATCAGCCTGGATCTGGGGGGCATCGGCGGTTCCGCGCTCACCGATGCTGCCATCGCCGTGCCCGAGGAGGGTGGCGAGGGCATCCCGGTGACCTATGTGCCAGCCCGCAATACCGTGTTCCTGGCCTTGGCTCTGGGTTGGGCCGAGGTGCTGGCGGCGCAGGACATCTTCATCGGCGTCAACGCGGTGGATTATTCGGGATATCCCGACTGTCGTCCCGAATTCATCGCCGCCTTTGAAAAAACCGCCAATCTCGCCACCAAGGCGGGGGTGGAGGGACGGCCGTTTCATATCCACACCCCGCTCATGCAGATGAGCAAGGCCGACATCATCCGCACGGGGCAGCACCTGGGGGTGGACTATGCCATCACCGTGTCCTGTTATCAGGCCGATGAGCTGGGACGCGCCTGCGGTCGTTGCGATTCATGCCGCTTGCGCCGGGAGGGCTTCATCGCGGCGGGAACGGTCGATCCCACCCCTTATGCCGCCGACAGGCCCTGAGTCGGGCAGATGTGGGGGGAGTGATCCCCAATAATAGCGATTCTCACCAATAAGACATTGAAGACGAATGCGAAAAGCGGTTAAAATGCCGCCCTTTCCGCGGGGCCGTTAGCTCAGTCGGTAGAGCAGTTGGCTTTTAACCAATTGGTCGTAGGTTCGAATCCTACACGGCCCACCAATAATTCAGTACGTTAACGCGTGTACTTCAAAATAGTGGTTCGCTAACGTAGCTGGATCGTGGCTCCAGCCTCCGATTTCACGACCCGCAGGTTATCGACATCCTGTTCACATACTACGCCAAGTGTTCGCTGGAAAGATGAGCATAGCGCCTAAATATCTCCACCGACTCCCAGCCGCCCAGCTCCTGTAAGGCATGAAGCGGTGTCCCTACCTGCGCATGCTAACTCGCCCAGGCATGCCGCAGATCGCGCCAACAGTAGTTTTCGATTCCCGCACGTTTCAGGGCCACCGCCAGGCTTTTGTATTGACCTCTCTGATGGGCATTTTTCGAAAGGTAAACACAAACTCCCCGTGTTTGCCGATCAGTTCCCTGAGCACAATGACCGCTGTTGCCGACAAGGGGGCCGCGATGGCCTTTCTCGCCTTGGCGCGATCGGGGTGTATTCTGGTCGTCCGCCGCGTCAGATCCACTTGCGACCATCTCAGCCCTGTCACATTGGCCCACCGCAATCCCGTTTCCAGACTGAACCGCATGATCGGCACCAAGTGTTTCAGCAGTCCAATTATAAGCCGAAGGTGTCTACTAGACCCGGGGCAGTCCATGCGGCATTGTTTCGAGTTTAGTATGTCCCGCTCACTTCAAACAGTATGAGCATCGCCAATTTCTCGCCCCCGAGGGCGACCATGCACGTCCCGTCGGGTTTCGCGAAAATTGCGACGCTCATGCCAGAATGCCGACCAGGGGCGAGCGGTGGAAAAGGAGTCGCGAGCAGGGAGGCGGGGATGTTGATACTAAAAGCGGCTTTTGAGCGGCAAGTGAGAGCGGTCCGAAGGCAGGTAATCAGCGCGAAACTCAGGGATATCCAACGATTCACCCGTGAATGCATGTCCGCGGGGATCAATTGCCAGGTAGATTCTGGCGAAATGGGTGGGTTATGCTTCTTATACTCCCCGTAACGGACGATTCAGTCTATGTGGTTACGCACGAGCTGCGATTTAGCATTCGATATATCAATGCCTATTCCCTTTGTGCTGATGCTAAGGCCCCGCAGTGGTGCCCAGCAATGGATCGCGCGCGAGGAATACAGGCTGGAGCCAAGCGTACCCGTGTTCGAATTCACGGATGATTACGGCAACCTCTGTCAACGACTTATTGCTCCCACTGGATATTTTACGGTGCGCACCAGTGCGGAGGTCATGACTGAGGATTTTGTTGACCAAGCGTTCGGAGCACCGTTTGTCGAAATCCAGAATCTGCCCGATCCCGTGCTCAGCTACCTGTTGCCCAGTCGCTACTGTGAGTCGGACCGCTTTCATCAAATGGCGACCGAAATCAGTGCAGGCGAGCAGCCAGGCTACAACCAGGTTGCGGCAATCGTTACCTGGTTACGCAAAAGCATCAGTTATCGCCCTGGCAGCAGTGACATTTCCCTATCAGCGGTGGAAGCCAATTGCAGACAAGTAGGTGTTTGCCGGGACTTGGCGCACCTCGAGATCGCGTTGTGCCGCAGTCTCAGCATTCCAGCGCGTATGGTGGTGGGCTACCTATACGGATTGGAGCCCATGGACTTGCACGCATGGTTCGAGACCTACGTGGGTGGTCGCTGGTATACCTTCGATGCGACGCAGGCCGAGCTAAAGGGCGGCTATGTGGCAGTCGGTTATGGCCGCGATGCCGCGGATGTCGCCGTCTACAATCAGTTCGGCCCCGCGGTCTATCCGACGGCGCAGACCGTTCGTGTGGAATGCATCCGGGACTAGCCAATGCCACAGTGCGGTCAGCGGCAGCGAAGGCGTGGCTGGCCAGATAGATTGAACAAGCAGGCAACGACAAATTACAGTTGAGGCTACTCATCCATGCATTTCACGATCCGGCATCACACTCACTATCGCTATTCGCACCCAGTGCAGCTCAGCCCACAGCGGCTGCGTTTACACCCTCGCGACGATGGCGCGCAGCGAATCATCGACCATCAGCTCAGCATCACCCCGACCCCGCTGGGGCGCAATGACCATATCGACCTAGAGGGAAACCGGGTGACCCAGGTCTGGTTCGAAGAGAAAACGGAATACCTCGATATCAAGGTAATCATGCAACTCGAAACCCTGCGACGCAATGCCTTCGATTTCATCTTGGCGCCGGAAGCGGTGGGTTTGCCCATCGACCATGAGCATGACAGTATCTGTGCACGGGCCTATCTGGAGCGCATCGAACCCGACGATGCAGTCACCGCCTTCGCTGCCGAACTCAGCCTGGCAGTTGAACGCGATACGCTGGGCTTTCTCAATCGCCTGAACCGCCAATTGTTCGCCGATTTCACCCAGACGCATCGCCATACGGGCGGACCACAAAGCCCGGTTTTTACCCTGCAGAGCCGCCGTGGGGCGTGCCGAGATCTGGCCGTGTTGTTCGTCGACTGCTGTCGGGCTGAGGGAATTGCCGCACGCTTCGCCAGCGGCTACCAGAAGGGAACCCTCCAGAGCGAGCGGCGTCATCTGCACGCCTGGCCGGAGGTGTATCTGCCCGGCGCCGGCTGGCGCGCTTTCGATCCCACCCATGGGGAGGCAGTGGCCGACACTCATGTGACCATCGCGGCGGCGGCACACTCGCGCGACACCATGCCAGTAACCGGGAGTTTTATCGGCGAGAGCGCAACCAGTAAGCTTGATTACACACTGGAAATTCAGGTGTCAAAAGATTAAATGGGTATCCGGTTCGGCTTACTCTGATATGAGTCTAACGATCCTCTTACGCTTATGCGACATGCTCTTCCTCTCCCGATATTCTTTCCGCAAATTGCTCTTTTTCAGTTAGATCGGTTGTATTGATATAATGCCATGCCGACTGCGGAAACAGAAAATAAAGTTATTACGATTTATAGGGCCGCTTCTTTTCATGCGGTGACAACCACACCAATAACGCGATACCCGTCATCGCAGAAGCGATTGATGCTGACAAAATACCCAATTTGGCCGCATTTATCAGGCTTGGGTTGAAAGCCAGGTTGGCAATGAATAGTGCCATAGTGAAGCCGATGCCGCGAGGAGACCGCCTGCGGCCAGCAATCCCCAGCTCAGATTCGGGGAACGTATCGCGATGCCGATACGCACAGCCAGCCAAGTGAAGAGTAAAATACCCGTGGGCTCGCCAAGTACGAATCCGACAAATGCAGCTTCCGTAACGGGATTCCTCAGGTTACTGAAGGCCATTGGCATGCCGGCATTGGCAAACGCAAAGAGCGGCATGATCGCAAACCCAACCCATGGGTGGAGCATGATTTCCAGCCGTTCGACCGGCGACAAGGTTTCACGCGCCGCAGTTTCGGCTAAGAGCAATGCCTTACGGTCCTCCGTATCGCCGCTCCAATGATCGCCGGCTGGATATGCCATGACCCGATCCAGAATTGCATGCAACCGCTCGTCGCTGCCCCATCTTCGGGTTGGCGACATCAAGCCGAGTATCACGCCGGCAACGGTTGCGTGAATCCGGAGGCGTCCACCGCCAGCCAGACCAAGCTCCCGACCATAAAGTAGATCGCAATATTTCGTATCCCGATCAAGGCCATGCCGCGCACAATAGCCATGCCGAATGCTGCCAATGCGAGCGCGTACCAATCAATATGGCTGCTATAGCCGATGGCCATGACCAGCATGGCGCCAAAGTCGTCAACAATCGCCACCGACAGCATGAACACACGCAGACTCAGAGGAATGCGCGATTCTAAAAGCGCAAGACAGCCTATGACGAACGCGGTATCAGTCGACATTACCGTAGCCCAGCCGCTATGCATCGCGGCGGATGGAAGCTGGCACAACCCCATACCGCTGAAGGCGGCAAAATGATGGCGGCGAGCGAGATTGTGTTCCTGCTGGATGTGAACAGTGCTCAATTCGATTTAGCCTCCGGTTGGTAGGCAATGCACGGCTGTTTTGCTTTATTTTCGCTAGCGTACATACTACGCTCTATGCACAAGGGAAAATTTCCACAGTGAATGAGAACTCATGCATAGATCAAAGCACGGTTGTGAGTCCTCGGGTTATTGACCGCGGAACCGCGATGGCGGCGCTAGTTCACAGGTCGGTAAATTTCAAGATATATAGTTTGGCTTATCCACGTTCTAGGTATCTTCGCTGGGGCGCGAGTTCGGCGAACCCGTTTACGATCATGTTGAGTCGCCGGTGACCACGCAGCAAAATCAAACGCTGACGCGACTGCCACAGATATCGTCTGCCGAACTGGCTGGCGAAAAAATCCTGAGCAGCGTTGGTGCTGCGCTGGCGGCGTGTCCAGAGTAGCCGGGTATTCGGCTAACAGAGATATAAAAGGAGAGGCTATGAGCGAACAAACACCAATTAGCCACCCGAAGGAGCGTCTTTTGCCATCGGACGTAGAGGGATTCGATTCCCTTGCCGAGCTAGCCCTGGATATGCGTTCGTCATGGAATCATGCCACCGACCAAGTGTGGCGGCAGCTGGATCCTGTGCTATGGGAGCTCACCCATAATCCGTGGGGTGTCCTACAGACGGTCTCGCGGGAGAAACTACAGGGAGTTTTAGCGCAGCCTGCTTTTCGCAGCAACATTGACGCATTGGTGCAAGCCCGGCGAGAGTCAGCGTTGGCGCCTGCCTGGTTTCAGCAAACTCACCCACAATCTTCGCTAAGCTGTGTTGCATATTTCAGTATGGAATTCATGTTGAGCGAAGCCTTGCCCATTTACTCTGGCGGGTTGGGCAACGTGGCCGGCGATCAACTCAAGGCCGCCAGCGATTTGGGCGTTCCTGTGATCGGCGTGGGGCTGCTGTACCAGCAAGGCTATTTTCGCCAGGTGATCGACAAGGACGGCGCGCAACAGGCCCTCTTTCCATATAACGACCCCGGACAGTTGCCGATCATACCGTTGCGTAAAGCAAATGGGGAATGGTTGCGTTTGGAGATCGCGCTACCCGGTTACTCGGTGTGGCTGCGCGCCTGGCAAGTGCAGGTAGGTCGTGTCCAACTGTATCTGCTGGACAGTAACGACGCAGCGAATTATCCCGCGCATCGCGGGATCACCAGCGAGCTCTACGGCGGTGGGCCGGAGTTGCGCCTGAAACAGGAACTGCTGCTCGGGATAGGCGGATGGCGGTTGCTCGCCGCACTTGGCATCCAACCGGAAGTCTGTCACCTGAATGAAGGGCATGCGGCCTTCGCGGTGCTGGAACGCGCGCGGTGTTTCATGGAAGAGACAGGGCGGCCCTTCGAAGTCGCACTGGCCGTTACGCGAGCGGGAAACCTCTTCACCACCCACACGGCGGTGGCTGCCGGCTTTGATCGTTTTGCTCCGGCGCTTATCGAGCAATACCTCACCGGATATGCACGCACGCAGCTTGGTATAAGCCCTCACGATTTGCTGGCCTTGGGCCGCCAGAACCCGAACGACGCGTCGGAGCCTTTTAACATGGCTTATCTGGCGATTCGCGGGAGCGGGGCGGTGAATGGCGTGAGCCGTCTGCACGGCAGGGTGAGCCGGCACCTCTTTGAACCGCTTTTTAAGCACTGGCCGGTGGAAGAAGTGCCCGTCGGACACGTGACCAACGGCGTTCACATGCCGACCTGGGACTCGGCGGCGGCTGATGATCTTTGGACGGAGGCCTGTGGCAAGGATCGTTGGTTGGGTGCAACAGAAACTCTGGAACAGGACATTCGCCGCGTCTCCGATACCAAACTCTGGCAATTTCGCATCGCCGCCAGCGCGGCGCTGGTTGAATATGCTCGCGATCGATTATCCAGGCAACTGGCCGCGTCAGGCGCGTCGCCCGAGGCGGTTGATGCTGCGAAGCATCTGTTTGATCCCAACACCTTGACCCTGGGTTTTGCGCGCCGTTTTGCGAGCTATAAGAGACCGAACTTATTATTGCACGATCCGGAACGCCTACTGCGCCTGCTGAGCAATCCGCAACGCCCGGTACAGCTCATCATGGCCGGTAAGGCCCATCCGGCGGATCAGGCCGGCCAAGCCCTGATCCAGGAATGGACACATTTCATCCGGCGACCCGAGGTGCGCCCCCATGTAATCTTCCTCAGTGACTACGACATGCTCCTGACCGAACACCTAGTGCAAGGAGTGGATGTCTGGCTCAACACGCCGCGCCGGCCTTGGGAAGCGAGCGGAACAAGCGGCATGAAGGTATTGGTCAATGGCGGCATCAATCTGTCGGAATTGGATGGCTGGTGGGCGGAAGCCTATACGCCGGAAGTAGGGTGGGCGTTGGGGGATGGCCAGGAACATGATAGCGATCCCGCCTGGGATGCGGTCGAAGCCGAGGCACTCTACGAACTGCTCGAACGCGAGGTGATCCCCGAGTTCTATACGCGTGATGAACAAGGAATCCCCAATGCCTGGGTGACCCGCATGAGGGAAAGCATGGCGCGATTGACACCGCGCTTTTCCACCAACCGCGCGGTATGCGAATACACCGAGCAACATTACCTTCCGGCGGCCACAGCGTACCTTGAGCGGGCCATCAATAAAGGCGCAATTGGCGGCGACATTGTTAATTGGCGGCACGCTCTGGAGCAAAAATGGACCGCGCTACGCTTTGGTGAAGTGAAGCTGGAAACCGAGGGTGAGAAACACATATTTGAAGCACAGGTGTATCTCGACGAGCTTGATCCGGAGGCCGTGCGGGTCGAGCTGTACGCCAATGGCGTTAACGGTGCCGCGCAGGAGCGAGTGGCGATGAAGCGCGTGCGGCAGCTGGTGGGCGCAAGCAACGGCTATGCCTATCGCGCAGAGCTGCCTGCAGCCCGTCCGGCGTCGGACTATACGGCGCGACTCATACCACACCATGATGACGCGGTTATTCCTTTGGAAGGTTCCCATATCCTGTGGCAGCGATGATACGATCGACGGAACGGAAGAAATGCATGGCCAGGACCCTCCGGAGATTCGAAACCGGCGATGGAAGGGATCACTTGTATGAGCCAAGCACCGAAGGACCAATGTGATATTCGTCGCCGTGGTGGGCAGACATTTGATTTGGCTGGTGGTGAGTGTGGACACAGGAGGCGCCCTGGAACAGAAATGAACCCTGAGCTTCGTGCGCTCTCTCACCCCCAGATTTGGAGGTTGACCCATGCATAAGTTGAAACAAGTCTGGAGCAATCTGCGGTCGAGCTTTTGGTTCATGCCTACACTGATCGTCGTGGCCAACATCGCCTTAGCAACGGCATTGATCGAAGTAAACTCCATCGGGGGCGACCGATGGCTGGCCCAGTGGCCACGGGTGTTTGGCATCGGAGCGGACGGTGCGCGCCAGATGTTATCCACACTGGCCGGTTCGATGATGTCCGTTATGGGTATCACGTTCTCCATGACCTTGGTGGCGCTGGCGCTGGCATCGAGTCAGTACACCTCTCGCATCCTGCGGACCTTCATGGGCAGCCGCGTCACACAGGTCACGCTCGGGATTTTCGCCGGCATTTTCGCCTATTGCCTGGTCGTGTTGCGCACCATTCGTAGCGGCGATGTGGAATTTGTGCCGGGCCTGGCGGTGTTCTTCGCATTTATTCAGTCGCTTGGTGGCGTTGGCGTGCTGGTATTCTTTATTCATCACATCGCCTCGTCGATCCAGGCTTCCAGCATCATCGCCTCGATTGCTCAGGACACCATCGCCTCCATTGCGCGGCTGTTTCCGGAAAGACTGGGACACGGACCCGATGAAGATGAAGACCCGGATCAGGTGCTTAAGTCTGCGGAAGAGATGAACTGGTACCCAGTGCCGGCAGCGGTAAACGGTTACATTCAGAGCGTGGATAACGAAGCTCTGCTGCACTTGGCGCGGGACAGAAAGACCGTCATGCGCATGGAGCGCGGCATCGGCACGTTCGTTGTGCAAAATACCGTATTGGCATCGCTTGCTCTGGAGGCCCCTCCGGATCAAGAGACGATCGAGGCCCTTAATGCTGCTTACAGCATAGGCCGCTATCGCACGGTGGAACAGGACCCCGCTTTCGGTATCCGGCAGATCGTGGATATGGCCTTGAAGGCACTTTCGCCGGGGGTCAATGACACCTCGACGGCGGTGATGTGCATTGATTACTTGACGGCGATTCTGGCGCAGCTGGCCCCCCGGAAATTCCCCGCATCGCTCCGCTACGAGGGAGATCGGCTAAGTGCAATCACCATAGCTCCGACATTTGAAGGACTGCTGGCCGAGGCGTTTGACCAGATTCGGGGCAGCGCCATAGGCAATGTCGGCATCATGGCGCGCATGCTCAGCGCCATTGAGATCCTCGCCAGTCTTACCGACAGCCCGCGCCGCCGACGAGCGCTCCACGAACAGGTGATGTGGATTGCCGAGCTCGCTGGTCGCACCACCGAATCCGCTCATGAGCGCGAGCGGCTCGCAAGGCGGCTGCTGGAGGTACGCAAGATACTCCAAGCCGAGTCTGCGATTAACGCTGAAGCAGAGAAGGTGTAGTGTTATGAAACCGAACCTGGAAATGGCAGGCACAACCCATTTGGCGAATTATGGAACGGTCGTCTCGGTGCGCGGCAGTGTGGTGGATATACGCTTCGATGAACGGCTGCCGGCGATCTACTCGGTGTTGCGAGCGGGAGAGGAGGACCAGATCGTCATTGAGGTGCTGGCTCAACTGGATGCGCATCGCGTGCGCGGGATTGCGTTGACGCCCACCCAGGGTCTGGCCCGCGGCATGGCGGTGGAGGACACCGGCGGTCCATTATTGGCGCCGGTGGGTAAAGGTGTTCTGTCGCGCATGTTCGACGTGTTTGGCAATGCCATCGACCGCTTGGCGGCGCCATTGGATGTACAATGGCGCACAGTACATCGTGCGCCACCCGTATTAGCGCGACGATCCACCAAATCCGAGATCTTCGAGACGGGGATCAAGATCATCGATGTGCTGATGCCGCTGGAGCGCGGCGGCAAGGCGGGTCTGTTCGGCGGGGCAGGTGTGGGCAAGACGGTGCTACTCACCGAGATGATTCACAACATGGTCGGACAACACGAAGGGGTGAGTATTTTTTGCGGTATCGGCGAACGCTGTCGCGAAGGCGAGGAGTTGTACCGCGAAATGACGGAAGCCGGTGTATTGGAAAATATGGTGATGGTCTTCGGTCAGATGAACGAACCGCCGGGCGCCCGTTTCCGTGTCGGCCATGCCGCGTTGACCATGGCCGAGTATTTCCGGGACGATGAGCGTCGCGATGTGTTGCTCCTCATCGATAATATCTTCCGGTTTATCCAGGCCGGCTCGGAGGTGTCCGGCTTGATGGGGCAGATGCCGTCGCGTTTGGGTTATCAGCCCACCATGGGCACCGAGCTATCGCAGCTGGAAGAGCGCATCGCCAACACCAAGAGCGGCGCCATCACCTCGATCCAGGCGGTCTATGTGCCGGCGGATGATTTCACCGATCCGGCGGCGGTGCATACCTTCTCACATCTCTCCGCGTCCATCGTGTTGTCGCGCAAGCGGGCCAGTGAAGGGCTGTATCCGGCCATCGACCCGTTGCAGTCCAGTTCCAAAATGGCTACGCCGGGCATTGTAGGAAAACGGCATTATCGCCTGGCCCAGGAGATCCGGCGCACACTGGCACAATACACGGAACTCAAGGACATCATCGCCATGCTCGGTCTGGAACAGCTTTCGCCGCAGGACCGCAACGTGGTCGCCCGCGCCCGCCGGCTGGAGCGGTTTCTCACCCAGCCTTTTTTCACCACCGAACAATTCACTGGTTTGCTAGGAAAGCTGGTCAGCCTTGAAGAGACGTTGGACGGCTGTGAGCGCATCCTGCGCGATGAATTCAAGGACTACCCGGAGAGCGCGCTCTACATGATAGGTGCGGTTGACGAAGCTAAGGAAAAAGAGAACCCTGACCCGGAATCCAAGCCGGAGGTCGAACATGCCACAGCTGATACGTATGCATCTTAAGATTCTCCTTCCATTCGGCATCTTCGCCGAGAAGGCCGGTGTGTCGCGCATCGTCGCGGAGACCAGCACAGGCATGTTCGGACTATTGCCGCAGCGGCTCGACTGTGTTGCCGCGCTGACACCGGGCATTCTGATCTATGAAACCGAAGCGGAGGGTGAGGTCTACGTGGCCGTGGATGAGGGGGTGTTGGTCAAGATCGGCGCGGACGTGCTGGTTTCCGTGCATCGGGCGCTGAGTGGAGTCGACCTCGGCCAATTGCGCGATGCGGTGGAGCAGGAGTTTCTGACCCTGAACGAGCACGAGCAAAGCGTGCGATCGGTGTTGGCGAAAATGGAAAGCGATTTCATCCGACGCATGGCGGCGTTTCACAATGAGTGACGAACCTCAAACAAAACCCGTGAAGCCGAAGCCGACGCTGAGCGAGGAGGTCGGCGCGAAGGCGACGCGCAAGCTCAAGGCGCAGCGCAACCCCGCGCCGGGTGTCTGGTTTGGCCTGGGTATGATGGGGATTATCGGCTGGTCGGTGGCAATACCGACACTGCTAGGCGCGGCGCTCGGGCTATGGCTGGACCATCGTTATCCGGGCGGACGTTCCTGGACATTGGTACTGCTGGTGGCCGGGCTGACGATCGGGTGTTTGAATGCATGGCATTGGGTTACCCGGGAAGATAAAGCCATGCGGGACGAACAGGAGGATAAGGATGAATGAATGGGTGATGCTGGCGCTGGCATTGATGGCGGGACTGTTGTTAGGCGCCATTTTCTTCGGCGGCCTTTGGTGGACGGTGCGCAAGGGCGTGTCGTCCAAACGACCGGCGCTTTTGTTCCTGGGCAGCATGCTGTTGCGGACAGGCGTCGTCATCGCTGGATTTTATGTTGTCTCGGATGGTCATTGGCAACGGCTGCTGGCATGTCTGTTCGGGTTTGCCATCGCGCGTTTCATCGTGACGCGGCTTGCCGGCCCGCCACTGGAACATTACGACGCACCGGCGAAGGAGTCCGGTCATGCACCTTAGTCCCGACGAGGTCATCTTCTGGCAATATGGTTTTGTTAAACTCAACGCCACCATTGTCTTCACTTGGGGGGTGATGTTGGTTCTGGTCGTGGGCGCTATGCTCATTACCCGCAAACTTGCCATTGGGCTGAAACGGGACCGCTGGCAGAATCTGCTCGAATTCATCGTCATCGCCATCGAAAAACAAATTGAAGACGTCGGCCTGAGGCAGCCGAGAAAATATTTGAGCTTTCTGGCCACGCTCTTGCTGTTTCTCGCCATGGCCGCCCTCTGCACCATCATCCCCGGCTATCAGCCGCCGACCGGTTCGCTCTCGACTACGGCGGCGCTGGCTCTGTGTGTGTTTGTGGCCGTGCCGCTGTTCGGTATCGGAGAGCAGGGTGTAGGTGGCTACCTTAAGTCGTATCTAAAACCGACGTTTATCATGTTGCCGTTTAACATCATCAGTGAACTTTCGCGCACGCTGGCCATGGCCGTGCGCCTGTTCGGCAATATGATGAGCGGAGCGATGATCATCGCTATTCTGCTCAGCATCACGCCCCTGATCTTCCCGATCATTATGACGGCGCTCGGACTGCTCACCGGCATGGTGCAGGCCTACATCTTTTTTATTCTGGCTGCGGTATACATCGCGGCCGCCACGCGAGTGCACAATCCCAAACCTGATGCAAAACAGTGAAGTATGCACGACAACTAACAAAGGAGACACCATGGATAACATGACGATCATCGCGGTGGCATCAATTATCACCGCCGGCATTACAACTGCTTTCGGCACCATGGCCCCGGCATTGGGTGAGGGCAGGGCGGTCGCAACCGCGCTGACCTCACTGGCCCAGCAACCCGATGCGTCCGCCACCATTACCCGGACCTTGTTTGTCGGTTTGGCGATGATCGAATCCACGGCTATTTACTGCTTCGTGGTCACGATGATTCTCATCTTCGCCAATCCGTTTTGGAACAACGTAATCGCGCAAACCGCCGGAAAGTAAGCTCATGTTGATCGACTGGTTTACCGTCGCTGCCCAGGTGGTCAATTTCCTGATCCTGGTGTGGTTGCTGAAGCGCTTTCTTTACAAGCCCATCCTCCGGGCCCTCGACGCGCGGGAACAACAGATCGCGTTGACGCTCGCGGACGCCGATGCAAAAAAGGCCGAAGCCAAACAGGAGCGCGATGAGTTCCAACACAAAAATGAGGCGTTTGACCAGCAGCGTACTGTTCTCTTGAACCAGGCAACGGACGAGGCAAAAGCCGAACGCGAGCGGTTGCTGGATCAAGCGCGGCAGGACGCGAATGCCCTGCGTGTGGAACGACAGGATGCATTGAAGCGCGAACAACAACACCTGAATGCCGAAATCGCCCGCCGTACCCGGGAAGAAGTGTTTGCCATTGCGCGCAAGACACTGACGGATCTCGCCGGGATAAGTCTGGAAGCGCGCATCAGCGAGGTGTTCGCGCGTCGTTTGCAAGCTCTCGACCATGAGACGAAAGACGATTTCGTCGCGGCCGTGAAAACATCGTCCGAACCGGTGCTGGTGCGCAGCGCCTTCGAATTGTCTGCGGAGCAGCGCGCCGCAATCCAGACCGCGCTCAACGCCACCTTGTCGGCAGAAATCCCGATCCGGTTCGAGACCGTGCCGGACGTGATCAGCGGCATCGAACTCAGCGCCAAGGGACGCAAGATCGCCTGGAGTATCGCAGATTATCTCGGGTCACTGGAAAAGAGCATCGGCGATTTGCTGGCGCCGTCCAACCCGCAATCCAAAACCGAGCCTGAGCCGCAGTCCGGCGCGCAATCTGCCGCGCGCGAGCAGACCGAATGAGCACGCCGCCTGATTCCTTGCAACGTGTCTTTGACCAGGCGTTCGCCGACCTAAGCCAGGGGCGCGTGAGCTACACGCCGCAGTTGGCGATGCAGGAGGTGGGCACGATCACCAGTGTGTCCACGGGCATCGCCCGGATCTCCGGCCTGCCTGGCGTGGGTGTTGATGAGTTGGTGAAATTTCCAGGCGATGTGTTCGGCATCGCGTTCAACGTGGACGAGGAGGAGGTCGGCGTGGTGCTGCTGGGCGAATACTGGCATCTGCACGCTGGCGACGAAGTCAAACGCA
>Ga0315556_1000605_pt1 | contig 22328 bp, 20 predicted proteins | sample SalMarSW160310MG_FD_202112 | JGI IMG/M metagenome (GOLD analysis project Ga0315556, IMG submission 202112) | Salt marsh sediment microbial communities from the Plum Island Ecosystem LTER, Massachusetts, United States - Salt Marsh Sediment SW1603-10 ...
CCCACCGCCGTCGTCCGGGCCGCGAAGGCGTTCGAGGCGCGGCTCGACTCGGTGGCCGGGCGTGCGCCACAGCCGGGTGGCTCCGGAGGGCCCTCCGGCCGCTCCGGCCCGCCGCCCCCCGACTTCGTGCGGGAGAACGGCGCCCTGGTCCAGCAGCTCGAGCGCCTGGAGACCGGCGACCTCGCGCCCACCGAGGCCATGTTGGGCGCGTACGCCCACGAGTGCGGGCGCCTGGCGGGCGTCGTGACCCGCTGGCGGACGCTCAACGGGGCGCCGCTCGAGGCGCTGAACGAGGCGCTGCGCGGCGCTCACCGGCCTCCGGTCGAGGTGGCCTCGCCGCTCCCGGCGGTGCTGGAGTGTGGCGTCGCGGGCGGAGGGGCGGAGGACTGACGGACCCCCCCGGCCCTCCCTCGCCGGCCGTCTTCAGTCCGAGTCTTCCACCTCGTCCAGGAGCCGCACGATGCGCTCCTTGAGTCCCTGCGCCCGCGCCGCCGGCAGGCCCCGCTCGCGAATGCGGTCCAGGAAGGCGCGCTCCACCTCGAAGCGGGGCCAGCAACGGCGACACACCTCGACGTGGCGCCGCACCTTCTCCGTCCACTCCGGGCTCAGCTCGCCGTCCAGGTACTCGTACACCCTGGCCAGGGCCTCCTGGCAGGTGATCATGTCTTCCATCGAGTCTCCGCTGGTGCGGTTCGGCCCGGACGTACCGGCCGTCACGAGACGATGCCCGCGTCGCGCGCGTAGTCGTACAGCTCCCTCTGCAGCTGCCGCCGGGCCCGGAACAGCCTCGACTTGACCGTCCCGACCGGGACGCCCAGGCTCTCGGCGATCTCCCGGTACTTGAGGCCCTGGAGGTCGGAGAGGATGAGCGGGAGCCGGTACTCGTCCGGGAGCGCGTCGATCGCCGCCACGATGCGCGCGTCGACGATGCGCTCGAAGAAGCGCGCCTCGGGATCGTCCGGCGACCGCTCCTCGAACACGCTCCACTCGGCGAACTCGTCGTAGTCGACGGGGGTCGGCCGCTGGCGACGGGAACGATAGTCGTTGATGAACGTCGTCCGGAGGATGGTCATGAGCCACGCCCGGCAGTTGGTGCCGACTTCGTACTGGCTCCAGCGCTGATAGGCCCTGAGGCACGTGGTCTGTACGAGGTCCTCGGCCCGCGGCTCGTCGCCCGCCGTCAGGCGGAGGGCGAGCCCGTACAGGTCGTCCAGGTGCGCGAGAGCCTCCGCCTCGAACTGGGCTGTCTTCCGATCCCTGTCGACATCCGTCATCCCGGCCCGGCCTCCCGTCGGCGGCTTCGCCAGGAACGGCGGCCTCTCGTCCGCCGTCCCGCCCGGCTCAATCTCCGCGCCCGGCTGGCGCGGAGCAACGACCGGGCTCATGTCGGGGAGCGGAGACGGGGCTCTCAGCCCAGGAGCCATCCGGGCTCGTGGATCCAGCGGCGGGCCAGCAGTCCGAGCACGAGGCCGTAGACGGCATGCGCGAGGACCACGGTCACGATCATCCAGGGCATGTCGAGCGCCAGAAAGCCGACGCCCAGCGCGCGGACCGCGGGACTCACCAGGAAGCCCAGGCCGACGAGCTGGCCGAAGGCCAGCGCCCACCACACCGGCTTCCGGCCAAGGAGGACGGCGAACACGATCCCGAAGGTCACGCCGTTCCAGAAGTGGTAGGCCCAGCCGACGACGTTGGAGAGGGCCGAAGGCCCGAGCATGAACCGGTTGAGGAGCAGCACGCCGAGGAGCTTGGGCATCGAGCCCGGCATGCCGCCCAGGTGGAAGCCGGTGATCCGCACGGCCTCCAGCCCCACGGTCGCCACGAGCCCGGCGGCGCCGCCAGCCAGGAGCCGGTTCACCAGCCGCCGGTGCCCCTGTGCACGGGCGGCCAGGCCCACGCCTGCGAGGACGATGATCGAGGGAACGAGCACGTACAGGCCGAGCCACGAGAGCTTGGCGTAGCCGGCCTGCGCGATCCAGAACAGGTTGGGGGAGACCCCCGCCGCCGCGAGGGCGACGAGGGATTCCCCGATCTCGAGCGTTCGGCTCCCGGAGCTGTGGGTGTCGGAGGGCACGGTCGGCCTACGAGGCCGCGGCGGCCGCGATGGCGTGCAGCTTCTGGTCGAGCATGGGGGCCATCTTGTCCAGGGCCGGGGAGCCGTATGCCCTGAGCTCCTCGGAAGGCTTCAGGTAGCTGATGACCGTGTGCCCCTGGCCGTCCCGGTACACGTTCACGCGGACCGGCACCACGACGCCGACGCCCTCGTCGGCCGCGAACAGCTTCTTGCCGAGCTGCGGGTTGCCGACGAAGAAGGACTGCGACTCCACCTTCGCGCCCGTCATGCCCAAAACCTTCCCCTGGTTCAGCTGGCCCATCACCATGAGGCCGTTCTGGCTCACCGCCTGCTTCAGGCGACCGGCCACCTGCGAAACCGAGCCCTGGGCCTGCACGCGGACGAGCATGTCTCCGCTCATCTGAGCCCGAAGGCCCGGCGCGACGGATAGCGACAGTAGGGTGGCGGCCGCCACGGCCAGCGCGCTCCGGTAGCTTCTCGTCTTCTTCATCGTCCCGACTCCTGTGTGGTTCGTGAGTGCTATCGATCCCGTGCTGCGGATCGAGAACAGGAGAGTCGGGCGGGTTGTTCCAGGGCCGCACGACGACGCCGGTGGAGCCGGTGCTGGATGGCGCCGCCGGGACCGTGGGCGACCGGGCGGTCTCGCGGGGCACCGCCTTGACGTCGAAATCGAGACGCAGCTCGTCCTTCACCTTGATGGCGCCGAACCCGAACGAGTAGGGCTCGACCCCGAAGTCCGTCTGCCGGAAGTGAAGGGTGCCACGGGCGACGAGCGTGTCCCCGCGGCTCTCGAGCCGGGCCACGACGGCCACGGTCCGGGTGGAATCCTCCAGGGTGAGCGAGCCCGTCACCCGCAGCCCACCGGCCACCGGCTCCACGCTCCGCGAGACGAACCGGATCTCCGGGTAGCGCCCGGCGTGCAGCACGTCCTTCAGCATGTGCTCGCGGATGGCGTGCAGCTGCGCCGGGCTGGCGTCGACGGTCCGGACCTCGAGGCTGTCGACCGGAACGACCACGTCGAGGCGATCGGTGGAGGAGTCGCCGGGACGGTACTCGAGGTCGGCCCGGAAGGCCCCGGCCACGATTCGGTGCTCGTGCGAGAGGGCCGCCAGGAAGCCGCCCGCCTCGCTGGTCACCTCGAAGCGGCTCGAGGGCAGGACCGTCCAGGCGGACGCCGTGTCGACGGCCGACCCGCTCAGCGTGCAGGCTCCGGCCAGCAGGATCATCGTGCACATCATTGTAGGGCCTCCCTCGCTCCTCGCCGGCGTGCTTGCGGTCGTCTTCGGGACCTCATGCCTCCTTGCCCAGGAGCGTCCGTCGATCGTGGCCTCCGCCGGCGTGGCGCCCTACGATCTCTCGGGGACGGGCACGGCCGGTATCTATGGATTGTCCGTGGCCCTTCCTCTCCCGTCGGTCTTCCTGGCCGAGGGTGGCGTCCGGTACCTGCACTACAGCAGCCAGTTCGGTAGGAGCTACGACTACCTGATGCCGGAGGTCAGCCTGCAGGTCGAGCCGGGCCTTCGGTCGCCCGTGCGTCCCTACCTCGGCGTGGGGGCGGGTCCGGTGATCGAGCTGAATGCGAGTGGGTACACGTCGCTGACCCTGCACGCCGCCGCCGGAGCCCGTATCCGGGTCGGTGAGAGTTGGCTCCTGAGGCCGGAGGCGCGGCTGCGCAGCGTGGACCCGTGGCACGGAAGCGACGTCGAGCTCACGGTGGGCGTGGGGCGGTTCTTCTAGAACTTCGAGAATCGCGCCCCAGGATGGCGCGGCCGACGCCCCCCTCGTGACGGGGCGTCGGCCGCGGGGCCGCCGCTTCAGCTCCCGGCGCTCACCAGGTGCGGGTACTTCACCACCTGGCCGGCGCCCGGCTGCCCGAGGGCGCTGATCGCCACGTAGGCGTTGCCCTCCCTGTCGAAGGCGACGGCGGTCGGCAGCTGGAGGCCGCTGAGGACGGGCTCCGACGTCTCGGCCGGCCCGATGCGGATGATGGCGCCGGAGTTCGGCGTGGGCCCCTGCTCGGTGAACGTGCCCATGGATACGCCATAGAGCTTGCCGTCCGGGCCGGTCCTCAGGTCGGAGAGCATCGAGAAGCCCGTCGCGTAGTCGGAATACTCGCCGTTCGCCGAGAGCTTGACGACCTTGCCCGATCCCGGCACGAACGGCGCGCCCGGCAGGAACGACACGTAGGCTTCGCCGTTCATGAAGGCGATCCCGGTGGGCACCGCCTCCGTTTCCATCGCGTTGCCCCGGTTGGCGTTCGGGACGGGGCCCGGCAGCGCGTGGAAGACCGTGACCAGCTGGAGCGTGTCCGACGGAGACGCGACCCGGAACAGGTCGTTGCCGGCCGCGTCCACGATCCACAGGGCGCCGTCGGGCCCGACCGCGATGCCGAACGGGTGCGCCTCGACGAGCGCGCCCTCCGGGTTCCGGCTCTCCTCGACGTCCCACGTGGTGAGGATCTCGGTGGCGTGGTCGCCGTCCAGCCGGAGGAGAGCGGCCGCGTTCGGGGCGCGCGGGCCCGTGCCCTCCGCCATGCTACCGCTGGTGAGGTAGAGCGACCCGTTCCACCTGGCCAGCCGGGCGGCGCCGATCGGGGCGTCGGGCAAGATGACCGACGGGAGATCGCTCAGCACGTCGCTTTGGGTGCCGGACGGGTCCACGCGCACCAGGCGCGCGGTCAGGCCGAAGGGCAGTTTGGCCTCTTCTCCGGTCACGGGATTCTGGCCCGCAAGGGAATCTGTACCGCCGGTCCCGCTGTCGGTGATCCAGATCGTGCCGTCGTCATCGACGAGCACGCCCATGGGTGCGTTCAGGCCGCTGGCGACGACGGTCGGCCCGCCGGTCTCGGCCATGGCGGCCTTCTCCGAGGTGGAGGCGGCCTCCTTCGCGTCGTTGCCCCCGCCGCACGCGAACAGCGCGGAGACGGAGAGGAGCAGCAGGGGAGCGAGTGCTGTGGGACGTCGGGTCATCACGGTCCTCCTTGGGGTGAAGGTTGCCAGAGAAGCATCCGCACCAGTGCGTCCACTTCGGCGTCGCTGAGCTGCGTGAACGCCGGCATCATGAAGCGCGTATGCTCGAACCCGGGAGCGCGGTACGCGCCGGGATCGCGGATGCTCTCCCGGACGTAGGCCTCCGGCGTCGTCGCGTGGCCGGTGTACCCTGGATCGTGGATGCGGCGCGCGGCGTTCACGCGCAGGCTGTCGTGGTCCGGACCGAAGATGCCGGCCGTCCCCGCGAGCGTGTCGCGGTGGCAGGTCCCGCAGTAGTTCGTCCGGTACACGCGGATCCCCTCCGCGACCGCTGCCGGGACGGCCGGCATCGTCCAGGGTGCCGGGCCGCTCGAAGCGGCGGCCGGCGCGGTCGCGTCCTTCGACCTGCCGGTCGACGCGATGCCGGCGTTCGGCCTTCCGGCCGCAGGAACCGCGGCCACGGCCGCGTCGGTGGACCCCACCGTCCCCGGCGCCTCGGCCCCGGGTCTCGAATCACAGGCTGCTACGACCAGGAGGAGCCCGGTGACGAGGCTGACCGGCATCGTCGCTCCGCGCCCCATCCTCCGCGGCCGCCGGGACCGGACGCGCTTCGGCACGGCTCAGGAACCCACGGTGAGGCGGAGGTCGATGGCGCGGCCCATCCCGGGACGGATCATGCGCACGCTCTCGCTGGTGAAGGGATCGTAGAGCAGGTAGCCGTAGCTGCCGTACTCGGCGTCGAAGATGTTGCGGACGGAGAAGCGGGCGCCGAGCCGGCCGACGCGCCACCCCACCGCGGCGTCGAAGCGGGAGCTCCCGGAGAGGGCCTGCGTGTTCTCGTCGTCGAGCCACACCCGGCCCATGGCCCGGTGCGTCAGCGTGAGAGACACGGGCTCGGCGACGGTGATGCGGGCCGTCGTGGTGAACGCGCTCTCGGGGATGTTCTTGAGCTGGTGGCCGCGGTTCGCCGAGGTCCGGAAGACTGCCCGGCCGAGCGTGGCGGCATGCGTGACCTCGATCCTCCGGGAGAGGACGACGCGCGCCGACAGCTCCGCGCCCGTGTGCCGGCTCGCCAGGATGTTGCCGTAGCGGTACGTGAGGATGTCGAAGTCGATCTCGTCGTCCAGCCACTGCCGGTAGGCGGAGAGCGACAGCTCGGCGTAGGGCCCGCCGCCGCCCAGCGGGAGGCGCTGGTAGACGCCGGCCTCGACCGCGGTGGAGCGCTCCGGCCGGAGCTCGCCGTTGGCGATGCTGATCGTCTGGCCGGGCGCCCCGGTCGGGATGGCGCGCGCGTCGAAGAGCTGGTCCAGCGTGGGCGCCTTGAACGCGCGCGTCCACGACAGGTACACGTTGCCGGCGCTGGCGGGGTCGTCGAGGTAGGCGAAGTTCGCGCCGAGCCGCGGCGACCACTGGTGGAAGGAGCGCGACCCGCCCGAGGCCGGCGCCTCGTCCGTGGGGAGCACGGCGTCGAACCGGATCCCGGCGACGAGTCGGAGCCGCTCGATCGGCCGGCCGCTCAGCTCGCCGTGCAGGCCGAGCTTCCACTGGTGCCCGTCGCCGGAGGTGAGGAGCGCGTCCGTGCCGGGCGTCGTGTAGCGGGTCCGGAACGAGGCGCCCTCGGCCTCGGCGCCGACGTGGAGCAGGGCGGGGCCGAGCGGCTCGGCGAGCTGCGTGCGCGCCCACAGGCCGATCTCGCGGTCGTCCTGGTCCTGCGTGTCGCCGAAGCTCGGCGTGAGCAGCAACGTTCGCGTCCGCTGCTGGTCGTACCACCGCAGGCGCACGGCCCCGTCCAGCCGCTGGCCGCCGGACCAGGCATGCCGCCCCCGGACGCTCGCCTCCGCCATCTTCCGGGTGCGCTGATCGCCCGCGAAGGCCGGATGGCTGGCCCGCCGGTCGAAGGCGCCGTTCGTCTCGGGAACCGGGCCGGGATCCTCGTTGAACCGGCGGCTGAAGGCGAGCCGTCCCGACAGCCCGTCCTCGCCGGCCGCCGCCGGGCCGAACGCGAGCGATGTCGTGAGCTCGTTCGAGCGGGAATGCGCGCGGAAGCCATCGTCGCGGTCGAAGTCGACCGTCGCGTCCAGCTCCCCCGAGCCGAGCCCCGAACCGGCCGAGGCGTGCACGCCCGCGCCGCTCCACGACGAGGCGCTCACGGCCGTCCGTCCGGCGAGCCCGCCGTGGGGCGCCGCACGCCGGGTCACGACGTTGATGACCGCGCCGAGCGCGGCGTCGCCGTAGGACACGGACGCGGAGCCGCGCAGGACCTCGATGCGCTCGACGTCCTCGAGCGGGATGCGGCTCCACTCGACGAGCCCGGTCCGGCCATCGTTCGCCGGCACGCCGTCGATCGTGAGCAGCACGTAGGAGGTCTGGCCTCCGCCGAAGAAGCCGCGCGCGATCGCGATCGGCAGCCGCCCGGAGCCGTCCTGCTCGACGAAGATGAGTCCGGGCACGGTCCCCAGCGCCTCGGCGAGGGTGCGCGCCGGCAGCGCGTCCAGGTCGGCGCGCGTGAGCAGGCTGGTGGCCGCGACCGTGCTGCGGAGCGTGGTCGCGTAGCGGTCGGCCACGACCACGAGCTCGTCCAGCCGGTACGGCTCGGGAGGCACCGAGTCGGGCCTCGCCTGCGCGAGGACGGGCGCGGGCAGGGCGAGCAGCGACGCCGCTCGAAGGCACAGGGTGATCCGGTGGGACCTAAGCGGCATGCCTGCAGGCTCTCCGGGGAGGTGGAACGGCGGTCGCACGCGTGGGCGTGGGTGCGAGCGCCGAGGATTTGGCGTGACAAAGTCTAACTTTAGCGCCTCCTAATGCCAAGGCCGTACTCGTTTCGTGCGCCGCTCTTCGAGTGGTCGACGCCATCTGCGAGTCGGGCTGGTGCTCGCCCGTGCACGCCGTCGGGTCTGCTGCCGATCCGCCTCGCGCGCCCGGCCGGTTGGTCGGCCCCGCCGCTCGGGAGCGTTCGTCGCGCGGATCGACCGGTTCACCGCCGTCGATGTCCCGCGGGCCGACAGACGCGGTCGGTCCTTCTCCCGCACGGCCCCCCGGAACCCTATACGTGCGGGAATCCGATCGACGGGACCGAAGGGCTCCCCTCCCACGTCCTCCGCATGCGCGGGTGCCTGTTGAACCGAACCGGACCGACGTTGATAGCCGCCGCTGCTCTCGTGCTGCTAGCCGCCTGCTCGGGTGACGCGGCCGGGGGCGCGGACCGCGCCCCCGCCGAGCGCGCCGCCCGGCCCCTCCTCGAAGCCGACCGCGCCTTCGCCGCGGCGTCCGCGGAGCGCGGCGCCGGTGCGTGGGCCGACGCGTGGGCGGCCGATGGGCTCATGGTGCGTGACGATGGGAGGCTCCTCCGCGGACCGACGGCGGTTCGTGAGGCCATGGCGCCGCTGCTCCGGCGCTTCCGGGCTAGCTTTCGCTGGCAGCCGACCGAGGCCGCCGTCCTGTGGCCCGACAGCCTCGGCTACACGATCGGACGGTGGTCGATCGAGACGGACACGGGGGGACCGGGTCCCACCGGCGACTACCTGACCGCGTGGGTGCGGCGGGGCGGGGCGTGGAAGGTCGCGCTCGACGCGCCGCTCGCCGCGTGCGCCGCCGCGCCGGGCGCGCACGCCTTCGACTTCTGGCTCGGTACGTGGGACGTGGCCCAGCGGATCCGGGCGGGCGACGCGTACGAGCGTTACGCGGCGACGGACCGGGTGACACCGACGGGGCACGGGTGCGTGGTCGCCGAGGACTGGCGCGGCACGGTCCGCTTCCCGTGGGCCGGCATGCAGGAGCCGACGGCGCTCCACGGCGCCAGCCTCCGGATCTTCGACCCCGGGAGCGGCGCCTGGACCATCTTCTGGATCGACGACCTGTCCGGCAGGTTCGGACGCCCGTTCATCGGCCGGTTCGAGGGCCGGACCGGCGACTTCTTCCAGGACGCGGCCACGGAGGGTGCGCCCACGCGCCGCATTCGCTTCCGGGACGACGGTGGCACCGTGGACTGGGAGCTGGCGGTCCGGACCGCTCCCGAGAACTGGACACCGATCTGGACGATGCGCTTCACGCCGCGGCTCGCCGCGCGCGACGAGTGACGTAGGCCTTCATTCCGCTCCCGCCAGGAACTCCCGAAAGCTCGGCACCAGGAAGGCCCCGGCAGAGACCAGGGCGGCGGCCGCCCCGACGCCCACGAAGATCGCGGGGATGGCCTTTCCGGTCAGGTCCCCCAGCACGCCGCCGGCCGCGAGCCCGAGCGGCGTGGCCGCGCCGGACAGCGCCATGATGAGCCCCATGACGCGTCCCCGCAGCTCCTGGGGCGTGGCGAGCTGAAGCAGGGTGATCACCGTCACGTTGATCGCCGCCGTCAGCAGTCCGGCCACGAACATCACCGCGAGCGCCACGCCCGGGCTCCGCACCAGCCCGAGCCCGCCCATGCACAGGGCGGTGAGGAAGAGCGCGGCTCCGAGGACGCGGGCGCGACCTCGACCGGCCAGGCGCAGGGTCCCGGTGAGGACGAGGCCCAGGATCGCGCCCAGGCTGAGGGCCGCGAGCAGGAACCCGTACCAGGCGGCGCCCCTGCCCAGCTGGTCCGTCACGTAGAAGGGGAGCAGCACGGCGATCGGCGTGAAGAAGAAGTTCACGGCCGTGGTCGTGAGGACGAAGGTGCGCATGCCCACGCGCTCCCAGATCCAGCGCAGACCCTCTCCCGTGTCGGACAGGTACTCACGGGCCACGTCGCGCAGCGCCGGCCGCTCGGCCGGCAGTCGCTGGGGGATGCGCATGAACGTCTCGGACCCCGCCGACAACACGAACGAGGTCCCGTCGACCAGGAACAGGAGCGGGGCCCCGAGTACGCGGAACAGCACGCCGCCGATGGCCTGCCCGACGAAGCGCGAGGTCTGCACCGAGAGCTGCCGGAGCGAGTTGGCCGCCTGGACGCGCTCCGAAGGCACCAGGTCCGGTATGGCGGCGCCGACGGCCGGGCTGAAGGCCGCGCCCATGATGCCCGAGATGATCGTGGTCACGAACAGCGCCGCCACGATGAGGTGCGTCTGGCTCCCGTGCGTGAACAGGAGGGCGGCGAGCGAGAGTACCACGATCCCGCGAACCAGGTCGGCGATCACGATGATGCCCTTCCGCGAGTGCCGATCGGCGATGGCGCCGCCGAGGGGACCGAGCAGAACGCTGGGCAGGGCGGCGCTCATGGCCAGCAGGCCCATGAGGCTCGCCGATCCCGTCGCCTGGAGGGTCCAGAACATGAGGGCGATCAAGTGAGCCTGGTTGCCGATCTGGCTCACCAGCTGGCCCTGCCACAGGAGCACGAAGTCGCGATTGAACAGGCGCCTGGCGGTCATGGCCCCTCGGCGAACCCCGGCTCGATGACCGGCAGCAGCAGGTGCGACGGCCGCTCGGCGTCGTGGAAGACGGTCTGCCGCGCCACCACGAACTCCGTTTCGGTCTCGTTGTGCCCGCCGGTGCCCAGGTTCCGGGAGAAGAAGGGAAACCAGGCGCTGGCCACCTCGAGCCGAAGCCTGGAGCCGGCCGGAACGCGAACGGCGGTGTGCCAGCAGTCGAGCGTGAAACGATAGACCCGCCCGGGCTCGAGCAGCTCGGGCTCGGCGAACGAGTCGCGGTACCGCGCCCTGAGCGCGCCGCGGACCAGGCGGGTGACCGTGCCCTCGGCGTCGACCGCCGACAGGGTGAGGAACCAGTCCGTGTCGCGCGCCGACGTGGAGGCGTACAGCTCCGCCGACACCGGCCCGGCGACCGTGAGGGGCTCGGGCAGCGGCTCGGTCTCGTAGACCAGGATGTCCTGGCGCTCCTCGAGGATCCGCTGCACGTGCTCGCGGCCGGCCTGCCGGAGCTCGTCGGCGGTCTTCACCTCGCCCGGTTCCTCCTCGGGCTGTTCCAGCACCCAGGTGGACGGCGTGGGATCGCCCGGGTCGTAGACGAAGCGGTCGGGCGGTGACGCGGCGGCCGGCGGCTCGAAGCTCAGCGTGCCGTCGCCGCCGGAGGTGTTGGCGTGGCCGCCACTCGCCAGGTGCAGGCGACGATGCTCGGTGCCCTCCAGGGGATAGCTGTCGCCGTGCACCCAGTCGTCCGGTCCCATCACGAACAGACTCACCAGGGGCTCGCGATCGATCCCGTTGGGCACACCCTTCAGCCAGCGGTCGAACCAGCGGAGGTACTCGCGCCTGAGATCGACGATGGCGCGCTCCCCGAAGTCTCGCTCCCCGAACATGCGCGTGGCGACGTCCGTGTGCCCCCAGGGGCCGAGGATGAGCTTCTGGTGGGCTCGCCCGAGCCCTCTCATCCGCAGGTAGTTGTGCTTGGTCCCGAGGCCGTTGCCGTCGTACCACCCCGACTGTTGAAAGACGGGGAGGTGGACGTCCTGCAGCCGGTCCAGAAAACTGGCCCGCTCCCAGAACGCGTCGGCGGTGGGATGCTCGATCCACGCGCGCCAGTACGGGTTTCGCTTGCCGAGCACCGACTCGTCCAGGTCGACGACGGGCAGCGCGCCCAGCAGGTCGGCGCGGCGCCGGGCCCCCAGCCGCTGGAGCGTGGCGCCCGACACATCCGCGCCCGCGTGCGACTCCACGGCCTCGGCCCACCACAGCATCCCGTACAGGAAGAACGCGCCGTGCTCGTACGGCACGCCCAGGAACGGATCGCTGGGCGAAACGTTCGGCACGATGGTCACCAGGTGCGGCGGATTCTCGGCCGCGGCGAGCCACTGCGCGACGCCCAGGTAGGAGGGTCCGATCATTCCGACCTTGCCGTCCGCCCATGGCCGGGCGGCGAGCCACTCGATGGCGTCGTAGCCGTCGGCGCCCTCGTGCACGAACGGCTCCCAGTCGCCGGGCGAATCGAAGCAGCCGCGGCAGTCCTGCGCCGCGAACACGTAGCCCCGGCGGGCGTAGAAGCGCGCCATCAGCTCCAGCGGCCCCCTCGAGTAGGGCGTTCGGGCCAGGATCACGGGCGCGCGCTCCACGCCGACCGGACGATACAGGTCGGTGGCCAGCGACACCCCGTCGCGCATGGGCACCTGGACGCCGCGCTCGACCGCGACGTCGAAGACCGGCGCCGAGAGGAGCGGATCCTCCGCGTCGCCCCCGCTCTCCCCGTCCAGGGCCTCCCAGCCCTCGCGCACGAAGCGGATCGACTGGGCCGGAACGGCGAAGAGGAGCGTGCGGCCGTCCTCGTCCGTCCACACCGTCATCTCCGAGCCCGGGACGGCCAGGCGGAATCGGGTGAGCGCCGCCGCGCGCCCGTGCACGACGCGCTCGACCTCCTCCAGGGCCTCGATCTCGGCCGTCACGGGGGCCCGCCCGCCCACCAGCAGCGGCACGGTCTGCACGCCTCCGAGCGCGCGGTCGTAGAGGCGCAGCGCGTGCGAAGCCAGCGAGGGCGCCGCGTCGTCGAACAGGACGGCGCCGCGAGGCGTGTGGTAGCGCGTCACCTGCGAGCGGCCGCCGACCTCGGCCGTTCGCGTGACCTCGAGTCCGTCCCGCGTCGATCGCCTCTCGCCCTCCGGCGCCACCACCACGATATCGCGCCACACGCCCGCTTCGTCCGGAGCGACCACCAGCGTGGTCTCCACCGTCTGGCCCGCGATCACCAGGGTACGGTGCGCTTCCACCCGCCCGTCCGGCGTCCACGTGCAGTGCGCGGTGCCCAGGCGCTCCTCCCGGAGCCGCACGGTGAAGATGGCCTCATCCTGGAAGCCGGCGAGGGACTCCGGCAGACCCTGCTCATATTCGGCGTTCACGACCTCGATCCTTCCTCGCGTATGCAATGGCTGGCGCGCGGACCAGTGGTGAATTAACATTCACTCCAGAGCGGGTGAACGTGCATTCACCAGGTCGCGCTGTCAAGGAGGAGGGTCCGGACATGCCCGGGAAGTCGGCGGATGGCGCCTCGGGCGCCACGCGTGCGGAGAGGACCCGTGAGCGACTCCTGGGCGCGGCGGAGGCGCTGCTCCGGGAGGGCGGGCTCGCGGCGGCGACCGTTCCCGCCATCGCCGCGCGGGCGGAGAGGGCGGTCGGCAACGTCTACAAGCGGTTCGAGGACAAGGAAGGACTGCTCGAGGCCCTGTTCCTGAGGATCGTGGAGCGGGCGAGCGCCGAGAACGCCCAGGCTCTCGACCGGGCCCGCTCGCGCGCGGAGCCGATCGGGCCGCTGCTCAACCGGCTGCTGCTGCCGACCGCCCGAGGTTACGCTCAGAACCGCCGACTCTACGCGGCGTTGATCGCGTTCTCGGAGCACGAGTCGGAGCCGCGCTTCCGGAAGCGCCTGAACCGCTTGCGGCGAAGCGCGCTCCGGGACGCGTCGCGGATCCTGCTCGACCGGCGCGCGCAGATGGAGCACCCGGATCCGGAGCGAGGGATCGAGTTCATCCTCACGGCGGTGGCCAGCACGCTCCGCGGCGTCTTGCTCTCGCCGCGCGCGCCCCGCCGCTACCGTTCGGATCCGGAGCGGTTCGGCCGCGAGCTGACCCGCATGGTGCTCGGCTATCTGGGCCTGCCGCCCGACAGCGTGGCGGACGAGGAAGCGGGCCCAGCCGACACCCCTTCCTGACGATGTGTCGGTAGGACCGGGATGCTGGCACGCACACGAGAGCATCTCCGGCACGACCGGCGTCGGTGAGAGGGCTTCGGCCAGAACGAACGCTGTGCTCCCGACTCCGAGGTTTCTGCCTCGCGCGTCGCGCGACGTCGGGTTGTTCTCCCCCGGTTGGATCTTCTACTTTTCGTTGGATTCCACGACCTGTGGTTGGGCACTTTCCTTCCGAAGCCGTCTCCGCCCGCCAGGAGAGACCGTGTCGGCGACCGAGGCTCACGCTCCGCCGGAGAACCGGAAGGTGCGAGTACTTCTCGTGGAGAACGATCCGTCCGCCGCAAGACGGATCGAGGCTCACCTGAAGGCTTCCGGCGTCTCCTGTGAGCTCTCCCGCGCCGCCAGCCTGCGAGCCGCGGGAGAGAGTTTCGGGAAGGGGATCCCTGACCTGTGTCTGCTCGATCTGGATCTTCCGGACTCCAGCGGCCTCGCGACGGTGACCCGGTTTCGCGCAATCGCGGGGCGAGTGCCGCTCGTCGTTCTCGGTGGGTCTGGCGACGCCGAGGCGGAGGTCGCCGTGATCCGCAGGGGCGCCAATGACTTTCTGGCGAAGGACGAGCTAGAGCCTCGTTCCCTGGCGCGGACCATCCGCCTCGTCCTGGAGCGGGAGGGGACCTACGGCGAGTGGCGGACGGCAGAGGAAAAGTGGTCGAAGCTCTTCATGGCCTCACCCGTCGCGCTCGCCGTCTCCGAGGCTCGCACCAGCCGGCTGATCGAAGTCAACGATGCCTTCGTGGCGATGTTCGGCCAGGAACGCCCGGAGATTCTGGGCGTGTCCGCGCTCGATCTGGGCTACTGGGAGAGCCCTGAGCGACGGCAGCAGCTGATCGCGAAGGTCGAGGCTGAAGGACCTTTTCAGGACGAGGAGGCCTGGTTTCGGGACGCCCGGGGAAACCGGGGCCGCATGCTGCTCGGATGTCGACGCCTGGAGCTCTCCGGCGAAGATCATCTCTTGTGGACCATTCAAGACTTCACGGCCCGGCTCGAGGAACAGCGCTGGCGGTACCTGCTCGAGAGCAGCGTGGAGGCGGCCGCGCACGGGGTTGTCATCACCGACCGTCAGGGGGACATCGTCTGGACCAATCGTGCCTTCACCGAGATGACCGGGTACGGCAAGGAAGAGGTCGTAGGGCGGAATCCCCGACTTCTCAAGTCGGGCGAGCAGGAGGAACGGTTCTACGAGGATCTGTGGTCGACGGTTCTCAGGGGCGAGACGTGGCGCGGGGAGATTGTAAACCGGCGCAAGGACGGCAGCCTGTACACGGAGCGTCAGAGCATCGTCCCGGTTCGGCATGGGGGCGATGAGATCACCCACTTCATCGCGGTCAAAGAGGACATCAGTGACCAGAAGCTCCGTCAGGAGAGCCTGGAAGAGACTGCGAATCGCCTGAGCGTGCTCCTGGAGACGGCCGCCGGCATCATCTTCCGCATCCGGCTGTCCGACCTGGGGATCACCTATGTGACGCCCAACGTCGAGGAGGTGACGGGCTATTCCGCGGAGCACTGGATGCAAGAGCCCACGTTCTGGATGCAGCTGGTCCCGGCTGAAGATCGCGAACGGCTCGTCGCCAGGATCGAGCGGGCGGTGGAGTCCGGCGCGACTCAGGTAGGGGAGGAGTACCGCCTGAGCCACGCGGACGGCAGTCAGCGCTGGTACCGTGCGGTCGTACGGTTTGAGTTCGACGACTCGGGCCAGCCGACGGCCTTCGTTGGGACGTCCATCGACGTGACGGAGCAGCACGAACTGGAGGAGAAACTCCGGTATCTGGCGCTGCACGATCCACTCACGGATCTCGCGAACCGAACCTTGCTGGCCGACCGGCTGGACCAGGCCGTGGCCCGAGTCGAGAGGCATTCCGAGGGCATGGCCCTCATGATGCTGGATCTGCGGCGCTTCAAGCAGATCAACGCGACCCTGGGTCACGCGGCCGGTGATCGGGTGCTCATCGAAGTGGCCCGTCGGCTCGAAAGTTCCGTGCGGGGGGAGGACACGGTGGTTCGCCTGGGCGGCGACGAGTTCCTTCTCTTGCTGACCGGCCTGACGGACCGACAGGGGCTGATGGCGGCTCGGGACCGAATGTTGGCCGGGCTCGGGCGGTCTGTTCGCGTCATGGATCGAGACCTCACGCTGGATGTGGCGATCGGAGCCGTGATCGTCGGCTTTTCGGACGACCCCGATGCCGTAGACGTGGAGCATGGAGAGGACCTCCTCCGGTATGCCGACCGCGCTCTTCAGAAGGCGGCCGCCAGCCCCGGGACGTCCTTCCAGCTGTACCGGCCGGACGTATACAGGCAGGACGTCTCCGATCCGCTGGCGCGGGAGCAGGATCTCCGACGAGGGTTGGAAGCGGGCGAGTTCGAACCGTTCTACCAGCCGATCCTGAGTCTCGAGAGCGGACAGGTGTGGGGCGTCGAAGCCCTGGCCCGGTGGTGCCATCCAGAGCGGGGACTGGTCGTCCCTCGCGAGTTCATCGAGCTGGCTGAGGAGACGGGGCTCATCGACGAGTTGGGTCGCCAGATCATCATTCGGAGCTGCCAGCAGCTTGGAGTCTTGAGCCGCGCGGAAGGTGTCCGGCTGATGGTGAACGTGTCGGCGCGACAGTTCGACGACGAAGGATTCATCGGGTTGGTCGAGGAGGGACTGAATGGCGCTTCCCTCAGCCCGGAGCGCCTGCTGATTGAAGTCACCGAGTCGGAGATCATGGGTGCAAGTCAGAGCATTTCAGATCTCCGGAGGCTCGGCGTCGGTGTCGTAATCGACGACTTCGGCACCGGGTACTCCTCGTTCCTGTATCTTCGCGATCTTCCCATCCAGGGTCTCAAGATCGACATGTCCTTCGTTCAGGGGCTGAGCCAGGGACGAGGAAATCGCGCGATCGTCGAGACGACGCTGACGCTCGGTCGAGCGATGGAGCTGCTGGTGATCGCCGAAGGGATCGAGACGGAAGCTCACCTGCGCCTCCTCCGCAAGATGGGATGCGGGCTGGGTCAGGGCTACCTCTTTTCCCGGCCCGTGTCAGGCGAGGAGTTGGCCAGGACTCTCGACGCGAGTGGGCGGATCGGACGGAAGTAGATTGAGGGAGCGGCCCCGGGCGTGTAGCCTGCCGGTCGTCGTTGCAAGACCGCCCGGCGCACGGCACACTCTCGGGCCGTCACGGGACCGGAGCGCGGACGGGAGTCTGTTCCCCCGGCCCGGCCGACACCCTCTCCTGACGTCGTGGGAGCCTGACCACGGGAAGCCCGCGCCCCGCCGTTCGCCTGCCTCCCTACGACGTGATCTCCTCCAGCGTCTCCAGAAGCCGGGCCAGCTGCTGTTTGGCTCCCCAGTGGACCCAGTAGAACGGGAGCCGGGGGCGGTAGGCGACTCGCAGGCGCGAGCCGCCGGAGGTCGAGGGAGCGACCCGGATGCGGAAGTAGTAGCCGGGGCTCGCGAAGCCCGGCGGCCCTTCGAGGACGATTCCGTGCGGGCGGAGCTCGGCGATGCGATAGGTGCGCTTCTCCTCGGCGAACCGGCGGATCTTCTCGATGACCGACTCCGGGGGAAGCGCTGAGGAAAGGGTGTGGGGCAGGAAGTCGCCCTTGAATCCGCTGTCGAGGCTCGATGCCTTGCGGCGGTAAGGGAGGTACACGGCGACGAAGGCGGCCGCGCCCGAGGCGGCGGCCGCGAGAGGCAGCAGATTGTTCACGGCCCGGCGCGGGTCGGAGACCCCGCCCGCTCCATCACCTCCCGCTGCATCTCCAGCAGCTCCTCGATCCCGGCACGGGCCAGGTCCAGGAGTTCGTCCAGCTGGTCGCGCGCGAACGGAGCGCCCTCGGCGGTGCCCTGGACCTCGACCAGGCGGCCGTCCTCGAGGGCCACCACGTTCATGTCGACGTCGGCCGTTACGTCGCGAACGTAGTCCAGGTCCAGCCACGGCTCGCCGCCCACGATCCCGACGCTGATCGCGGCGACCCGGGAGTGCAGCGGGTTCCGTTCCACGGCTCCCGAGACCACGAGGCCTTCCAGCGCCTGCCACAGGGCCAGGCACCCGCCGGTGATGGAGGCGGTGCGCGTGCCCCCGTCGGCGGCGAGCACGTCGCAGTCGACGATCACCGTGTGCTCGCCGAGGGCGTCCAGATCCACGGCGGCCCGCAGGGAGCGGCCGATGAGGCGCTGGATCTCCTTGGTCCGGCCCCCGGCGCCGCTCCGCTCCCGGGGGGTGCGCTGCGAGGTGGAGCGGGGGAGCATGGCGTACTCGCCGGTCACCCAACCGCCGCGGCCCTCCCGCCAGGGCGGCACGCCCTCCTGGACGGTGGCGGCGCACAGGACGCGGGTGCGGCCCGCCTCGATCAGGCAGGAGCCCTCCGCGAAGGGAGCGGCCCCGAGCTCGAAGCGTACGGGCCGGAGCTCGCTGGCGGAGCGGGGCGGCGTCGCGTCGGTCATTTCGTCTCCTCGGTGAGCAATCCTGGAGTGCGCTGGTCCGACCACGATATCAGCGTGAGGATCCTCGTGCCCTTGTTGCGGATGCGGTCCGGCCGTAGCTACGTACAGTCACCAGCCTCATATCAGGTCCCGCAGGGCGGAGGTAGCATGATGGACACGAAGCGCGCGGCGGCGGCGGGAGTGATCGCGACGGCGTCGATGGCGGCCCTTCTCCTGGTGGAGCCGGCCATTGGACTTCCGAAGATCGCGATCGGAGTGATCCTCAGCAGCAGCATGTCGGCGATCTCGTCGGTGACGGCCGTCGGACCCGCCGGTGGCTGGCTGCTCGACGTGGTGGTCGGGGTGCTCTTCGCCTTGATCTACGCCGCCTACCTCAACGGTCGGCTGCCCGGGACTCCGTTCGTGCGCGGCATGCTGTTCGGATGCGCGGTGTTCGTCGTGGCCCAGCTGATCTTCGCGCCGTTTACGGGCACCGGCGTGTTCTCGCATGGAGACGTCGAGCTCCTCGCTGGCAGCCTGCTGGGACACCTCGTGTACGGCGGTGTCGTCGGCTACATCTACGGTGCCGGCGACGCGCGTCCGGCGGCTGCCGGGGCCCACTAGCCCGACGGCACCCTATCGTCCCGCAGCCGGGGCGGTCACTTCACGTTCAGAGAGGACCTATGAAGACACGATGGGCGCTGTGCATCGCCGCGACGGCCGGACTCCTGGCGGCGCCTCCCGCGCTCCGCGCGCAGGAGAAGGCCGCGAAGCACCTGGACATCCCGACGGTCGCGGCGCGGCCGGAGGACGTGGCCTCGCCCGACGCGCTCGTGCGCGCCGACCTCGCCTCCATCTCCGGCGACGTCGGCGTCCCGCGGCAGTGGGGCCGCGACCTCTCCCTGTACGACGAGCACGCCTACTTCGTCTCCGCCGAGGTGGACCCGAAGACGGGGAAGATCGTGCTGGAGAAGGCGACGCCCCGGGAGTACGCGGAGCGCAACGACGCCGGCCTGGTGTCGACCGGCTTCATGGAGCACGAGATCGCCCACAAGACGTACCGCTTCGGGAACGTGGCGACGGTCGTGAGCAGCTACGAGACCCACGTCCGCAAGACCGGGTCGGTCGCCCGCGGCGTCAACATCTACCAGACTTACTTCGACGGGAAGCGCTGGTGGATCCTGTCGATCGTGTGGGACTCCGAGCGCCCTGGCAACCCGATCCCGGCGGACCTGATGGGGAAGTCCTAGCGGACGCGTGACCGACGGCGGCCGGGGGGGCTCCCTATCGCCCCCGGCCCTGGTCCGCTTCGCGGAGCTGGTGAACAGGGGCCGGTACTGGGAGAGCCACGAGGTCCTGGAGGAGGCCTGGCGCCGGACGGGGAGCGCCTTCTACCAGGGCCTCATCCTGTACGCCAGCGCCTTCGTGCACGCCCGGCGCGGCAACCCCCACGGGATCGTGGCGCAAGTCGAGAAGGCCGAAGGAGCCCTGGCCCCCTACGCTCCCTCCTACCTGGGCGTGGACGTCCAGGCCCTCCTGCGGCACGCCCGGGACACCCGCCGCCGGGTCGAGTTCGCGCGCTCGACCCGGGAGGCGGACTGCCGCAGGGACTGGGGCGAGGTGGTGGAGTGGCCGCGCCTCGAGCTGGACCCGGGCCGCGTGCGAGGGGACGAGCCGGAGCTCGGGGCGGGGCAGGGGGCGGTGGAGAACTGACCCTCAGCTCGGCCGCGCCCGGGCGTATTGCGGCGGCCACTCCACCTCGGCCCCCAGCTCCGAGGCTGCCAGCAGGGCCCAGTGCGGCTGGCGCAGGTGCTCGCGGGCCAGGAACACCATGTCGGCCCGGCCGTCGGCCACGATGGCCTCGGCCTGCTCCGGGTCGGTGATCATGCCCACGGCGCCCGTCGGGATCCCCGCCTCCCGCCGCATTCGCTCGGCGAAGGGCACCTGGTAGCCGGGTTCTAACGGGATCTTCACGCCAGGCACGAGCCCGCCGGAGGAGCAGTCCACCAGGTCCACGCCCCGCTCCCGGAGGAGCTTCGCGAACTCCACCGACTGGTCCGCGTCCCAGCCCCCCTCCGCCCAGTCCGTGGCCGAGATGCGCACGAACAGCGGGAGCTCGTCGGGCCACGCGATCCGCACCGCCTCCACCACCCGGAGCGGGAAGCCGACCCGGTGCTCGAAGGAGCCGCCGTAGCGGTCCTCGCGCCGGTTGGAGAGGGGCGAGAGGAACTCGTGCAGCAGGTAGCCGTGCGCGGCGTGGACCTCCAAAAGCCGGAAGCCGGCCAGGAGCGCCCGCTCCGCGCCGGCCACGAAGCCGTCGACGACGCGCACCAGCCCGGCCTCGTCCAGGGCGTGCGGTCTCGGGTAGGCGTCGGAGAAGGGGAGGGCGCTCGGCGCGACCACGTTCTCCCAGCCTCCGTCTTCGACCGAGACGGCGCCGCTCTTGGCGGCCCACGGACGGTACGTGCTCGCCTTCCGCCCGGCGTGGGCCAGCTGCATCCCCGGCACGGCTCCGTGCGCCTCCACGAACGCGGCGATCCTCCGCAGGACGGGCACGTGCTCGTCGTGGTAGATGCCCAGGTCCTGCGGGCTGATCCTCCCCTCCGGGAGGACGGCGGTGGCCTCGGTCATCACCAGCCCGGCCCCGCCCACGGCGAACGAGCCCAGGTGGACCAGGTGCCAGTCGGTCGCGTGGCCGTCGTCGCTCGAGTACTGGCACATGGGGGAGACCCCCACGCGGTTGCTGAGGGTCACGGAACGGAACGTCAGCGGTTCGAACAGCATGGCCTCGGTCATGTTCGGGGTGGGGGGCGCATGGCCCAGCCCGTCGTCCTGGGTGGCCGCGCGCGCGATCCATCCTGTCGTCGCGGGCGGCCATCCGCGTGGGCCGGCCGCCGTCCGGGACCCGTGCAGGTTCCATGCTGAGCGTGCGGGGAGGGTCTGAGCGTGTCCGGATCCCATGCGAGTGCGCGGACCTCCGCGTGTGGCGGGCCGCCCCGAAAATCTTGCAGCCGGATGACATTCTTTTCGCCGTATACCGTACCCGCGCGATCCCGCCGGACTGTCTCCGTCGCCCTCACTCCGTTGTCTCGCGCCGCCATAAAGCACGCCGCGCCCCGCGCGCACGCGCGGCCCGCCGCTTGCCCCATCCATGCGGCTCGGCGCCCGGCGAATGCCGGGCCCGGGGATAGTAGACACGGACGGAGGAAGGTCATGGGACGGAGTATCGTGAGATCGGTGGTATGCGCGGGGAGCATCGCGGCGCTGGCCGCGGGCTGCAGCGGCACGACGGGCCCGAACGGCGCGGGGACGGTCACGCTGTCGCTGGCCACTGGCAGCAGCGGGACCGTGACGCCGGACGTGCGTCCGTCGTTCAGCCTCACGCAGACGAAGGGCTCGACGACGCTGGTGATCGACAGCGCCATGGTCGTCCTCCGCAAGATCGAGCTGAAGGCGCAGGACGGCTCGTGTCCCACCACCGGGACGCCGACGGAGGGCGACGGGTGCGAGGAGTTCGAGACCGGTCCGGTGCTGGTGTCGCTCCCGCTGGACGGGGCCGTCGACCAGGCCGTGTCCGTGGACGCGCCGGCCGGCACCTACGACAGGCTCCAGTTCCAGGTCCACGCCCCGACCGCCGACTCGGCCGACCAGGCCTTCTTGCAGGCGAACCCGGACTACGACAGCGTCTCCATCCGCGTTGTCGGGACCTACAATGGCAACCCGTTCACCTTCACGTCCCACCTGGACGCGGAGCAGGAGGTCGAGCTCAACCCGCCGCTCGTGGTGGACGGCACCTCGACCGGCACCAACGTCACCCTGCACGTGGACGTCGCGACCTGGTTCGTGGCGCCCGACAGCAGCCTGATCGATCCCTCCATGGCCACCCGGGGTCAGCCCAACCACGGCGTCGTGACGGCCAACATCGAGCATTCGATGCACGCCTTCGAGGACGACAACCACGACGGCGTCGCCGACCACTAGGCGTGAAGTCGCGGGGGCGCACGGGCTCGGGCCCGGCGCCCCCGCCGGCGCCCGGCCCGCCACGTCCGGGCTTCGCTACCTCACCGCGTGGCCGAGATCGGCTGCCGGCCGCGCGCCTTCAGCGCCGCGTTCACGGCCGCCAGCGGCCTGTCCAGCGTGGCGTCCAGGTCGGCGATGCGGCCGTCCAGCTCCTTCTTCAGCTCCCCGTACACCCGCACCTCGGCATCGGTGGGCCGTGCGTTCCCCGTTTCGAGGCTGCGGCGCAGCGCCGACAGACGGTTGTTGAGCCGGATCGGGAAGTTGA
>Ga0315556_1000606_pt1 | contig 22297 bp, 19 predicted proteins | sample SalMarSW160310MG_FD_202112 | JGI IMG/M metagenome (GOLD analysis project Ga0315556, IMG submission 202112) | Salt marsh sediment microbial communities from the Plum Island Ecosystem LTER, Massachusetts, United States - Salt Marsh Sediment SW1603-10 ...
CTAAAATCTCAGATATATAAAACCATTTACTTTTTATTTAAGTAGCTTAGAGGGAACTACGAGGGCCTATTTATTCCTACTGCCACTCTATTGACTTTTTACTTTTTAAAGCGGTTATACAACCATCTATGTTTTTCTTAGCTCGTTAAACAAATAAACGGCTAAAATAAGAAGTATCGGAGCAGTTGCAACGCCAGGAACATATGACCTTTCATAAATGGCCCAAATAGGGTGTCCAATTCCATTAATCAGTTCTATGACAATAAAAATCCAAATTATAATTCTTGCAATTGAATAATCTTTCCGGACCGGAATTGCCCAACTCCAAATACCGAATATAAAAAGCCCTATGTTAATTATTAAAAATCCTGTTTCAAGATTATTTGAGACCAGGCTGGAAAGAATTTTTGCCGGCTGAAAAACTTTCCATAATTTGCCAAAATATTCTTCAATAGAATGCATACCTTGTATTAAAACAAGCATAAGAAATGCTATTTTGATATTTGCATTCATAAACTTTGGCATAAAATATTAAGTCGCATAAATACAACTGCCTAGTTTGCTTTAGGCAAAACCTTTCCTTTTGAAATCAGGAAAATGACAGAACCCAGAATAACGGCGGAGCAAATTGCAACAGCGCCAGCTACTCCCGGATTTTCTCCCGTTGATCTTGTGAACGGAACAGCTACCTTTCCATAATAAAAAATCATATGAACAACTATTGCTGTAATGGAAGCAACTATCGGAACCATTTTAGGAACATTCTTAAGAAACATACCAAATAGTATTGGAATAAAAGCTGCTGCGAAATAAGCATAAACACCATTCTGTGCTAATATCGCTACACTAAGTTTTGGATGAACTAATTGATTATATGATATAAATATTGATACAACAGCCAGAACAATTATTACGGTTTTATTTAATCTAATTATAAATTTATCTCTCTTTAATTCCGCGTGCGGGAAATATTTACCAAATAAAGGCGTAATTAAATCTGAAGTGATTGTTGTTGAAATAGCCTGAATTAATCCTTCGAGTGTTGAAATACCTGCAGATATCAACCCGAGTATGACTATCAAGCCAACATATACAGAAAACCTGCTGACAACATAAGCTGAAAATATCCCGTCTAATTTAAGCGGTACGCCATTAACTTTTAAATCAGGGAACATAATTCTTGCATATATCCCTGCAAAAACCACAAGAAAAAATATCCCTTGTACAATTGCTCCAGTAATTAAGTATTTGTTAACATCTTTATCTGACTTAAGCAGTAGAGATTTTGTTAAAATATGTGGCTGACAGACTATCGCAACTCCTATAACAATCTGTGCAAATATAATTTCGAAAAAATCCCTGAAAATAAAACTGGATTGATTTGTAAGCTGTGTCAATTTTGGATCAATATTCTGTAAGGTATGAATAAAACCATTTATGCCGTTACTAAAATTTTGATAACCAGAACCAAGCAAAATAAATGCAACTACCAACATTATTACGCCTTGTACTGTGTTGGTATAAACCATCGAATTTGCGCCCCCGAACATCATATATCCAAAAATAAATACAATTATTCCAATCAATATATAGAGCTCATCAACATTTAATGTCTTGGAAAGAATTTTTGTAAGGCCGACACAAATCAGCACAATAAATGTGATTAATAGCAATGATAAGAAAGCAAAGAATATAGAAAGACCCTTGCTTTTATATCTTGTTCCTATCCATTGAGCCATTGTAAGAGCTTTAACATTTGCTCCATGCTTCCTGAAACCTTTTGATAATATTATCAATGAAATAATCGCGGCCGTTGGTAAAACAATTACATATGAAAGGACGCAGCTAAAACCGTACATCGCGGCAAATCCAGGATTGATAATAAATGTCGCTGCGCTGGTCATTGAAGCCGCAAGTGCAAATCCTACGGCAATTGGTGAAAAATTCATACTGCCAATAGCATAATCCTGTATACTTTTTGTTTTTAATGCGCCACGAATTACAAAAAATAATATTACGCCTGAATATGCTAAAATTAAGATCCAGCCTGCTATTACAAGACTATGTGAAGCAATATTCACTTATCCTCCATGGTTTTATAAATTAATTTTCAAAGATTAACCAACCATATTTTTCAGAATCTTCTTATCAATTTTTCCAATTGCCGTTTTAGGAATATTATCAATAAAAACATATTTAACCGGAATTTTATATTTGGCCAATTTGTCCTTAAGAAATTTTTTTATTTCATCATCGGAGAGTTTTTTATTTTTTTCAACAACTATAAACGCACAGCCTACCTCGCCCCATTTTTCATCCGGTATTCCGATTAATGCAGCTTCCGTAATCGAAGGATGCCCATGCAAAATACTCTCAACTTCAGTGGGATATACATTTTCGCCACCGCTGATAAACATATCTTTAGTTCTGCCAATTATATAGAAATACCCGTCTTCATCCGTACGCGCAATATCGCCTGTATAAAACCATCCGTCTCTGATCGCGTTTGCGGTTTCTTCGGGCCTGTTCCAATATCCGGGTGTAATATGCGGACCGCGTATCAATAGTTCTCCCTCTTCATTTGGATCACAGGTTGTTCCGTCTTCACGCACGACTTTCATGTCAACGTGAAAAGCAGGATACCCAACCGACCTTGATCTCTCCCTGACCTTGCCGGGCTCGAGCCAGAAATTATTTCCGCTTGCTTCGGTAAGTCCGTAACCCATTTTATAATCGACACCTTTATTCCAAAATTTTTCCATAACAGGTAACGGACAGGAAGCACCACCACTTATAACTAACCGAAGCTTTGTGAAATTAGTTTTCTCCCACCTGGGATGCTGCTGCATCATTACATACATTGTAGGAACAGCAACATAATGAGTGATTCCTCCTTTTTCTATTAAATCGAAGGTTTGTTCCAGGTCAAATTCCCGGCAAAGAATAGTTTTGCCGCCAACGTGTACAAGCGGAAACATAAAAATGTTTGGCCCGCCTATGTGAAACAATGGTAACTGCAAAGGGGCAATATCAGTCTCACATATTCCCCATGTTGTAATTGTGTTTACATTGTTCCAGAAAATATTTCCGTGAGACATTATCGCGCCTTTGGGCAATCCGGTTGTGCCTCCTGTATAATAAATTCCCCATGGGTCATCCATTTCAAGTTCAGGCTTGTATTTTAGATCGCCTGGAAATTTAGTGAATTCATTAAATTCAAGATCATCCGCATTTTCTTTTTCAGTAATTGCAATTATTTTACAATTATCAGGTAACTGTTTTCTCAGCTGCTTCACCTGTTCTATCCAGTCTTTTGAATAGATAAAAACCTTGGGAGTTACATCTCTCATAATTCCGGATAATTCATTAACGGTTAATCTCCAATTTAAATTATGCAGAATAGCACCGATTTTTCCACATGCAAAAATAACATTCAAAAATTCGAAACAATTTGTCGAATAAATCGAAACTACATCACCTTTTTCTACACCATAACTATGTAAATAATTTGCAATCTGATTGGCAATAATATTCCATTGTTTGAAAGTATATTCTTTACTGGTAATATAATCTTGCAAAGCAATTTTATCCGGAGTATGTTTAGAACGTTTATCAAGATAATCAGTTACGTAAAAAGATTTTTGAAGTTCCACGTTAGACATCTCTATTTATATTAAAAATAAATCAACACGGTCCCCATTTTACGCAAGTTGCCCCCCAAACGTAACCAATTCCGGCACCCAGCATCAGCATTAAATCGCCGTCTTTTAATTTATCCTGCTTAATACCCTCCTTAATAGAAATGATAGTATCCTGCTCACCAATGTGACCAATATTGCCTGTATAAACAGATTTATCATGACTCAATCCCAGCCTGTCAAGTAGGCCATAATGAGCAGAAGGTTTTACCAAAACCATATTTACAAAATCTATGTCAGCTTTTGTATACGGAGAACCATCAGGTTTGTTGCCGCTTTTTTTCAAAGCCTGCTCTGAGCACCAAACCCATATATCCATTGAGGATTCGTTCAATTTTTTTTTCATACTTTCAGGGTTTACAAGATCAAAATAAAATTTTCCTTCTCTAACAGCTTTATCTGTTGGGTGCTGTATAGTTCCACTTGCAGGAACAATTACATCCTTACTCATTGAGCCATCTGAGAACAACTGGCTGCCGAGAATATGGTTTCTATCGAAACCTCTTCTAAGCAGCATTGCACCTGCACCTGCTCCTATATTAAAAAGAAAAGTAGTTTTAGGATTTTTGAAGTTTATGAATTTATCAATTGCATAACCACCTGCAATTAAAACAGTATTGATATCTTTATCAGAATTCATTAAGTCTTTTGCAATTTTTACAGCCGCAATGGAAGTGCAGCACCTCATATGCATATCCATAGCCCATGCATTACGCGCCCCTATTTCATAAGCTAAATGAATCCCTGAAGTCCACAGCAAATATTCGCGCCATTCTTCTGTTGTACAGAGTACAACATCAACTTCATCTGGCTTTATATCTGTATGGGAAAAACAATCTTTGGCTGCTTTTAAAGCCATTTCATTGGGATGATCATCCGGACCAGAAATATATTTTTTCTCAATTCCAAGTTTATTGCGAACAACATCAAGAGGTAATCCACTTTCTTTAGCGATATCTTCGGCTGTAAAATAATTTTTAGGCAGATAAATACCTACGCTGGCGATACCAACTGCATCTTTGTTTTCACTCATTATATGCCTGTACTATATTCAGAAAATTAAAACAAGTCCCCTGCAATTTTATTCACAGGGGACATACAACAGACTAATTACTAGTTAAAAGGAGAATTTAACTTCTGCATTTATTAGCCTGCTGATTGGCGGAGAAGCAACCATTTCCATAGCGTTAACATCAAATAAATTTGTTACGCTTGCTGAAATTGTTACAACATCAGTAACTCTGTAACCGGCAGAAATATCAACATTAAAGAATCCACCGAGTGGACCGTAATTCCAATCCCTTCCTACTCTCTGTCCTTCAACGACCGGGCTTCCACCGTAAGTTAATCCCGCTATTGATTCAGACCTGACATTTATCCCTGAGAAGAAATTATATTTTTGTGCCCATCTACCAAAAATTGACCCGAAGAATTTTTCGCCTGCATAATTAAGTCCTATTCCGATTTTATGTGTCGGAGTATTCAGTGGCAAATCATTCTCATCAACCTTACCGTCTTTATTTCCGTCATTCTTCGGATCATTTGTATCCAATGAAAAATTGAAATATGAGTAATTTAATGTAAGGCTGACATTATTATTGAAATAATAATTTATTCCAAGATCAGCACCATAAGTTTTTACTTTTCCAAAGTTTAAATAAGTTAACACATAATCACCAGGACCTAATGCAACTCCTGATTGATATTTGCTAATTGGTTCATCACCGCGCTTTGTAACTAGCGCTCCGCCTGTAAAAGCATTTGGAGCAATATTTGTTAACGGGCTTATAAAGTTCTCTGAAATATTGTAATAGCCATTGACATCAATAAACAACTTCTTGTCTATTACACCTTTGTATCCAGCTTCAATTGTATTTATCGTCTCAACTTTTAAGGGCTCAATCTGGGAGCCATCGCTAAGCGTAAATCCAACGCCATTACCTAACACCAAGCCACCGAACAGATTCATATCAAGATTAAGAATGGTCGGCGCTGCGATACCTTTACCATAAGTTACGCGAAATGTACCGTCACCAACAGTATACAATAATCCTGCTTTAGGAATAAAGTTAAATCCATAAAGTTCATGGTCATCAGCACGTGCGGCTACAATCGCTTTAAAGCCGGATCCAAGTTCTCTTTCAACCTGTCCATAAAAACCATATTGTCTGATGTTAATTCTACCACCGTTGTCAATAAGATAAGTGCCCTTACTTCCAGCCATATCTAATTGATATTGACCACCGACAATTACGTTAAATCCATCCCAGGTATTATTGTACTGGACTTCTGAATTTAATCTTCTCGAATCATCCTGAAATATTGCGCCGCGCGGTATAGCAACACCATTGGTTGGAGATGTACCTGCCCATTGCTGTCTATATGACCGCTGCAAAGACTCTTGTTCACTGAATCCAGCATTTTTGAAAGTCCAATAATTTTGTGTACGCTGATTCATTGCAAACGTACTATCTGATTTACTAATAGTATAATAAACCTGTGCAAAAATTCTGGGTGAAACGTATCTGATCTGTCCGATATGTAAATACCAATCCTTAATCATATTTCTTCCGGCATTAGTTACGGAGATAAAATTGCTTCTGCTACCGCCGTAGGAAAATATAATATCATTATCTTTTACAGGAGTATATACAGCTTCGGCGGTACCGTGCAAATAGTTAAATCCATAGTCCTTACCAACTTCATCATACCCCTTAGTACCAATGTAAACACTATCAGTCCAGTTAAAGTCGTTTCCTTTTGTATATTCAGCAGAGACTTTGTAAGCAAATTTGTCGCTTAATACCTGCGCATGTCTGAAGCGTCCATCCACAACGCTCTGGCTACCACCACCTAAAGCTACTATCGTACCCTGCGAAGATCTTGGATCTTTGCTAATAACATTGATTAGACCATTGTGTGCATTTGGTCCATATAAAGCTGCTGAAGGGCCAAGTATCACTTCCACCCTGTCAATGTCCTCTTTAATTGGAGGGTTCATAGGCCCGAAAGCCAGACCGGTAGCAATCAAAGTAGCAAGTTTATTATCGGATAATTCCAAAATCTTTGGATTGAATGCACTATTAAATCCACGAATATTCAATCCAGTTTGAGAAACTCCGGTACGGATATAGTCAACTCCCTTAAGTCGCCCGAATAATTCTCCAGAGTTTCCCGCGTACTCTTCAAGATCTTTTGAAGAAATAAGTCCGATTGATGCAGGTGCATCAGTAATTTTTTCAGGCTTCCGTGAAGCACTCACAATTACTTGCTCACCAAGAATTTCTGTATGCACAAGCTGGACATTAACAGTTAGCGTTTCTCCATCTTTAACTATTATTGATTCAGTATGTTTTGAATAACCAATAAATGAAACTGCCAAGACATACTCGCCAGCCGGTACATTATTAATTGAATACACCCCCAGTTCGTTTGTTGCTGCACCCATATTTGTACCTTGTAGAATAACATTTGCGCCAATCAGCGCATCACCGGTGCCGGAATCAGTTACTTTTCCTTTTACATTCCCTCCCGAAGCCAGCAAAAGTGAAGAACTGAAAAGAACAGCAAAAATACAGTAGAACAATTTTCTAATCATAAAGATTCTCCCTGAATGTTGTTGAATAAGAGTTAATTATTTATTGAGCATTTAGTGTATTCAGTTAGGTTGATTTTTTTTAATTCTTTTTTCAAAATTTTTCCGGCTCCCGATATTGGAAGCTGTTTTCTGAACTCTACTGACTTTGGCACTTTGTACTTTGTTAGATTTGACTGTAAATATTCTAGCATTTCTTTTTCGCTTACATTTTCGCCTTCTTTCAGAACTATAAATGCTTTTCCTACTTGTCCCCATTTTTCATCATCAATACCAATCACGGCACACAACGCAACTGTTTTGTGTTGATAAAGAATAGATTCTATTTCTGCAGGGTAAACATTTTCTCCCCCGCTTATATACATATCTTTCAAACGATCAACGATAAAGAAATAGCCTTCTTCGTCCACGTAAGCCAGGTCACCTGTATGTAAATAATTTTCTTCATCAAATATTTTTTTTGTTGCTTCAGGATTATTAAAATACCCGGTAGTTGCGCTCGGACCTCTCAGTACCAATTCGCCAATTTTATTTGACAACAAAGGAGTGTTTCTTTTTATATCAACAATTTTTGCATCAACAAAATAATTTGGTTTTCCGATTGAGCCTGCTTTTTTTTCAGCATCCTCGCTTGGAAGAGAGAACACACCGGGACCAAATTCAGTCATTCCAAATCCTTGTCTGAAAACAACATTTTTTTCTTTATGATATTTTCTAATTAATGCAACAGGCATAGGTGCACCCCCGCTCATACAGTATCTTAGTGATGAAAGATCTGCAGCATTCCAATTTTTTGCAGTAGTTAAGAGCTGAAAAATTGAAGGTACACCACCGAATATTGTTGCTTTTTCTTTTTCAATAACAGATAACACTTGCTCAGCATCAAATTTTTTGGTTTGTATGATTTTACCCCCTTGGATTAGGACTGGCAAAGAAAAGGCAAATAAACCACCAGCGTGAAAGAGTGGGAAAATATTCAAAAACGTATCAGTACCTAAAACATCTCCAAAATTCGAGTTTATGGTATTCCATACAATCTGCTTATGACTTATCTGCGCCGCTTTTGGAGTTCCTGTTGTTCCGCCTGTAAATAATAAGCAAGAAGTATCTGTTTCTGTTAAGGTTTCGCACGTTACAGGTTTGGTGCTTGCAGTTTCAATTATATTTTTTAGAGATTGTTGGTTTGCATTATTGGTGAAAAACATTTGAGGCATCTGTGCACATTTCTTCAGATACTCTCCAATATCAATTATATTTTCTTCTTCTGAATTAAAATGGATTTTAGGTGAAGTTAACAGGATCTGATTTTCTAATTCTTTTTTGTGCAGTCTGTAATTTAGCGGAACGAAAACGGCACCTAGTTTACCACAGGCGAAGAATAGATCATAATGATAAATGCTGTCAAAAGATAATAAGGAAACCCTGTCCCCCTTTTGAATTCCATTCTCTTGCAACCAGTTTGCTAACTTATTGGCCCTCTCATTAAGTTCCCCAAAAGTATACCTGCCTGGTGGAGACATCGAAATATCTATAATTGCAGTGTCATTCTTAGAATAAACACAACGACGGGCTAGATAATCACCTATATACATTTAGGTCTCTTATTTAATTCTTCTTAAGATTGTTGAACAATTAGTAGCAGCCGAACCACCCACATTTAGCAGCGCACCCACTTCCGGCTGTTTAAACGGAACTACACCAATCGCTTCTCCAATTAATTGTTTATATATCAGTACATGCATAGAGGCTCCGGTAGCACCAACAGGATGTCCCTTTGCTTTTAATCCACCGGATAAATTAACCGGGCATTTTTGATCTTTATCGTATTTGCCTTCTATGTAATCGTAGCCAGATTTTCCGTCTTCTGATAAGCCCAAAGCTTCAGTACACAATAATTGATTTATAGTAAAGCAATCGTGTACTTCAGCAAGGTCAATATTATTAGCAGCGATTCCCGCTTCACTATATGCTTTATTAACCGCATGTTTTGCTCCGATTAATTCGTGCATATTAGGTTTTTTCGATAAAGGAATTCTTTCTTCCGCGTGACCGATACCTGCAATTTCAACCACTTTTGCTTTCAGTTTTTTTGCATTTTCAGTATTTGATAAAACCAAAGCTGCGGCTCCGTCAGAAATGAGCGAACAATCGTGCAATCTTAAGGGAGGAGAGACCATAAAATTGCTTCCTTTTCCTTCATCCGGCAGCCTAAGAATTGCCTCAGCTGTCAGTAACCCAAGCCTTTCAGGTAAACTGCCTGGACCAAAATGCGCTAGCGGATTCTGCAATCCATTTCTGTAACATTGAGCCGCAACTTTAGCAAACATTAATCGAAGCTGATCATCAGTAATTTTATAATGTGTCTGGTACCCTTTTGCATACTCAGCAAATAATCCGGGGAATGTCATTCCTTTAGAACCTTCTTCCGGCCAGTAGGATGAACAGGAGAGGGTGTGGGTTGTGCTGCCAGTATCCAGCAAATTCATTTTTTCCACACCGATTACTAGGACATTTTTAAATCTTCCCGATTCTATTGCATAAACTGCATCATAGACTGCGAGAGAAGAAGAAGCACACGCGCCTTCAACTCTCGTCATCGGTTTATATTTTAATCCATCCGGGTCAATTTCCACGGCAAGTGGTGCAAGGTGTTCCTGATTCGTAAAAAGTGAAGGTGAGCAGGATCCTATCCATACAGCATCAATTTCCTTTGCTGATAAACCGGAATCTGATATGGCTCCTTTTCCGGCTTCAATCAGTAATTCGTAAATTGATTTTAAGTCAATGACTTCGCCGGTTTCTTTATTCTTTTTTACGAATGCACCAAATTTTGTATTATAAGCCCCGATTATGCTTACTTTACTCATTTTATTTCTCTTGATTTACTTAATTGAGCCGTTAGAAAATATTTTATTTTATAACTTTACGAAACTGCTTTATCTTCTAAAAATTCCAACACAGTTTTATTGAATTTATTATAGTGTTCATAAAAGAATAAATGTTTTCCCTCGAATATTTCTACTCGTGAATTCTCTATATTTTTTTCAAGCTCATATGCGTTTTTCAATTCAACTAATTGATCATCTTTTCCGGCGCATATTAAAGACTGTGCTTTTATCTTTTTTGTGTATTTTTTCCCTGCAAATGCATTACCTGCAAAGAACTGTCTGTAGTATGCATATTCGGGTTGCCGATATTCCAGTCTCCAGTTTGTTATATAGTCTAATTCATTCTGGTGGTTTTCAAGAAAGTGTTGTGAAAAATTGAATGAATAGGAGTGTTCCAATCTTTCTTTTCTTGTTTTTCCTTGAGGTTTTGTTAAGCTAAGGAAGGCGTCTCCTGTGGGACCAATCTGTTCCTGGCCGCCAAGAGTTGTACAGGTTAGTATTAAAGAGGCAACTTTTTCGGGCCAGTGAGAAGCAAAATATTGTGCAACAAATCCGCCCATCGAAGCCCCTAAAACGTGTGTTCTATAGATAGAAAGTGATTCTAATAATTTATTTAGATCTTCCGCAAACATTTTAATTGAATAATATTCATCCGGTTTATCCGTGCGGCCACTTCCCCGTAATTCAGGCATTATAAGGCTGTAATTATTTGATAATTGCTTATAATTTTTTCGCCATAACCAATTACCTGCACCTAATCCCGGGATCATAAGCAGTGGTTCTCCTTTACCTATAAATTCAGAATAAATTTTAATTCCGTTTATATCAAAATACTTTCCAGTAAGATCAGATTTCATAAAAAATTTTCAGGTTTATGTTACTATGCCACCGTCAACTGATAATACAGTACCTGTAACATAGCTTCCTTCATCAGAGGCAAGATAGAGGAATGCATTCGCTATATCATCTGGTCTACCCAATCTTCCTAAAAGAGTTTTTTCCTTCATTAAGTTTATTACTTTTTCTGGCATTGATTTAATTATGTCGGTTGCTATAAAACCAGGCGCAACGGCATTTACCCTGATATTATATTTTCCTAATTCTTTTGCCCAAGTTTTAGTCAATCCAATCACACCAGCCTTGGAAGCTACATAATTGGATTGCCCAAAATTTCCATACAGCCCAACAACAGACGATGTGTTTATTATCGTTCCTCCTTCATTCTGATTAATCAATACTTTTGAAATTGCCTGTGCACATATAAAGACACCTTTTAGATTAACATCAATCACTTTCTGCCATTGATCAAGTTCCATTTTTATCAGACGGGCATCTGACACTATTCCAGCGTTATTTATCAGAATATGTATCTTACCGAATTCACTTATAGTAGCTGATACAAGATTGTTAACATCATCAGGATTACTAACATTAACTTTCACATAAATACATTTACCACCGTTACTGTTAATTTCTTCTACAACGTTCTGCCCGGCACTTACATCCATATCGGCTATAACTACATTAGCACCTTCTTTTGAAAATAAAAGAGCAGTAGCTCTTCCAAGTCCGTTTGAACCTCCGGTTATTATTGCCGTTTTATTTTTTAGTTTCATTTTCTTCCCACGTGTATTTATTTTTTAACCTTGTCAGACAATCCCATTTTTTCAAAATAATCTTCAACACTTGGAAAACTTTCTTCCGACTTCATCCATTCTTCAGTAAAATCGAATAATAGTTTTGTAAATCTCAAATGCATTTCGCGCATTGCAATTAGTCTCTGGCAAGCAATTTTTAATTTTTCATTTTCATTTTCGCATATATATTGTTTTAACAGGAGTTTTAAATTCTCATTTATCATCTCAAGGTTATCTTCATATTGGCTCATCTGGTTTACTACTGCCTGAAGATAAACATCAGGAACTATTTCATAATGATACTTACGCTTGCCTTTAACCCACACTTTTCTGATAAGCTTCAGGTCTTCAAGCCTTCTGCAAATTTGATTTACCGGGCTTTTTGTTATATGGAGTATTTTACACATTTGGTCAATTGTTATTGGCTCAGGTTCACATATTAACAAACCAACAACTCTTCCTAATAATTGGCTGTGCCCAAATTTTGCATAGCCACTGCCAATATCATCTATTATCTTATTCCGTAAATCGTCCATTTTGTTGTCCCTGTAATTTGGTTTTAGCTGTTGTTAATCTTCGGTCAAAAAATTAATTACTTCATTGTTAAACTCTACTGCATCTTCTACAAAAAACTGATGACCATATCCCTTAAATATTTTCAGTTTGCTATTATTAATTTTCTTATTCAGATTATATGAATTTTGAACCGGTACAAGAAGATCTTCCGTGGCACCCAAAATGATGGTTGGCTTATTTATATTTTTAACTTCTTCAGACCTGTCGAATGTCATTCCTGCCATTGCTTGTGCCTGGTAAGCTTCCGGTGATTGTGGATTCTGAATTCTTAAATCAACAAGATGTTCAATTGTTTCTTTGTTGGACAAGTATTCTTTTGTGTAAACAAGCGCCAGCTTCTTTTTTATTATATCCCTTGATTCACCTGACGCAGCCAATACTAGTGATAGCGTTTCCTGACTCATAGGTACATGATCTTTTCCTCCCGCGCTTGTTGCAGCTATAACAAGTTTATTTACTTTTTCAGGGTACAAAAGTGTAAACTCCTGAGCAATGAATCCACCCATTGACACACCTAGAATATCAGCCTTGGGAATATCTAAAGCATCCATCAGCCCCGCTAAATCTTTTGCCATCATATTAATAGTATAGGGGCCGGCAGGTTTGTCAGTTTTACCGACTCCGCGGTTATCATACGCAATTACGGTGAAATGTTTGGAAAGTTCGGGAATTTGTTTTTCCCACAGGTAAAGTGAAGCGCCGAGTCCTTCAATCAGAATTAAGTACGGTCCTTCCCCGGTTTTTTCATAGTATAATTCTATACCATTGGCTTTAACTTTCCCCGATTGTTTATTACTTTCTTTTGGTTGAACGTTCATTGCTACCCCCGTATTGAGGAAGAATAAAAAGAATAAAAGGTAAGTTTCGGTCTTATAAATTCGGTTTTTAATAACCACCTCTCTAAAAATTAGACCTGATTGTTTAGTATTTTCTCTTAGATAGCTTATTTCCTGATAAAACAGTTTATTCAGTATATTCGGGTTATACGTTAAATTAAGTTTTTTATTACGTTAAGTCAAGAAATATTTTAAAGAGATTAATAAAAATTGCGGGAAATAACTAAAAGTATCTTAATAATGAATCACATCTGAAGCGCGTAAACCATGCCAAAATTAATTAGGCAAAACGGGGCCATTAAACTTTCCATCTGATAACCTGATTTTATTCATTAACTTAAAAGCAAAGTACTGGGCATGATTTTTTTTGTAATTCATTTTGCCGCTAAACTAGCCTGAAAATAACTAGATTTGCTTAACAGCATAGACAGAATCAATAGCACCAGTACTAGTGCCGAAAATTAAATTAAACTTTTCATAAAGAGGCTGATTTATCATTGCTTCAATTTCTTTTAGGATGCCTAAAGTATAAAAACCTTTTGCACCTCCTCCATCCAGTGCTAATATTCTACAATATTTATTACTTGTTTGAGAAGATTGTTGAACCATTGAATTTTCCTTCTAATTTATTTTACCTGGAAATACATACTGCCTAACGGCGTTGCGCCTAACCCGCAGCCCAGAACTGACGGACGGTAAGAGCACAACTGTCAAATGTTTATTCTTTTACTCTCGCCGAGGTGCGTAAATTGATTTGCACGTGCCGAAGGCGAGATGATTTTGCCGAACTTGTGGTCTGATTAATTATTGTAGTTCGTCGAACAAAATATTGAGATGGAGCTAATTTCTCTTAAACTTGTAAAACGCCGAATGCGAATATGCTGTCGGGTTGAGGCGCTGATTATGCAGTATTTGGATAAAGAATTCGGCTACCCCATTACTTTTAGAATTGTATTTATATGCCCAGCTATATAAGCTCCTTGCAATTTTTGAATTTCTGTTTTAAAGTGCACATGATCGTCATACAATTCAGAAAAATCGAACGAATGGCAAAATGAATATAGATCAATAATCCATAAGCCATGTGATTGAGCAATATTATCTGCTATTTTATTATATTTTTCTACATCTACATTATATCGTTCAAATTGTTTCATCAAAGAGTTATGCGTGTCATCAAAGACAGGAGTAGTTCGTACCCATATTATTTGGCGACATAATGTTTTCGCATAATCAAAGATCTGTTCTAGGTTATTTTTATATTCCAGTGAGTTGATCTGGTATTTCCCGTTATATTTCTTTATATCGTGAAGGCCACAATTAATAACCAACAAATCCCAATGTAATTGTTTAATCATACATTCTCGTAAGTACTCTAGTACCATGGATGAGTCACCACCATTTGCACCCCCCGGTAAATCTAAATTTCCGACCCTTCCATCTTTTCGGGAGTACTTGCAACTGGAAGCCATAAACTTTTCCAAATACGGTCCATAGTGCATTGAAATGCTATCACCGATTACATGTAATGCTTTCATATTAAATTAAATTTATTTTTTATAAATATGGCTACACTCTAAATTAAGGCCGAATAATTATACTGCATAACGAAGTTGCCGATAAGCGGCGCCCTAACTCAATAATGCCGATTAGAAAGACAACGCCAAAGATTTAGCAGACGGTGCGTAACTTTCATCGTACACGACGGCTGCAACGATTTAGTTTATTACGTTACTGCCGAACAGCAACCTTACATTTTGCGCAAAAGCCAGGTACCACATAAATGCCGCTTATATTACGGCATCCGGTTGATTTGCAAGTTATACGCGATATTCAATAAAAATTGCATTCTTCACTTGATTGTCTCTATAAAATTAATAAGTGCATTTGACTGCAAACACTTTGTTATACTGCACCCATACGACCTCTTCATTCTTTTTCCGTATGCGCGAGTTGCCGCTGCATACTGAGTATATCTGGCAAAAGCCATTGCTCAGCAATTTTGCCATCTGCAATTCTAAAGATCGACATTTCATTGATCTGAATATGTCTTCCGGTTGGTGGATTACCAAGGAATCTACCTTCATTAGTTCCTCTGGATACAAAATGAATTACAACCAAATCTCTTTCAGCGACGATATGCTTAATCTCTTCGGTCCATTCCGGGAATGCTTTTCGGTGGTTTCGTACATGTTCTCTTAAACTGTCAAGCCCTATAGTTTCAGAGCCTGTAGGGAGGAAATGCCACACGAAGTCAGGCGAGTAAAGCTTGTCTATTATTTCAAGATTACCCTTATTCCATACTTCTTTGTTCATAATACGAACAAGTTTTTTATTACGCTCCAAAACGTTCTCTTGGGTAGATGTGCTGCAACCTGCAATTACTACCGAGGTTGCAAAGAACAATGCAGCGAAAATATTTTTGAACCCGTATGAAGTTACTTTTTTAATCATCGTTTTCTCCTCAGGTACTTATTTTTTATTTAATGTCGTATAACTCCTACTTATGCCGAATTCTCAGTCTCTAATTCGGCTGTTATTTAAGAATATTTTTCTAATATATAAACTAAAATATAAATTCATTTTAGCACCTAAATAATTAAATAATAAATATTTACACCAATTTTATAAATCCTGTGCAGGCTGATACATAAGAATATTATTCTTATGTATCAGCCCGAACTTTTTCAACATAAATTCATATCTCCGCAAGCTCCCCGCAAGGAAAAGCGCTGGTTAAATTTTACTTAATTTCCATAAAATATTTGGCAAAATCAACAATTACTTTCATTTACTATTAATAACGCCTCTTTGTGATATAGGTAGTGTCCTAATTTCATTTTCTGTAATGCAAAGGAACTGTCGTTCTGAATATATTTCAGAATCTGAAAATATTTAAGAGATCCCGAAGCAAGTTCGGGATGACAATTTATGAAACCCCGAATTTTCTTTCTATAGCACTTTTCCTATAGTTGAATATTTCATCCAATTGTTTTCTTATAAAAACCTTATTCGATAACGCGCCCAAAAATCCAAAGGGGGGATTGTAAGTCACGATATCAGTCATTAAAACACCACTGTCAATTGGTGTTATTTTATGCTGGTGGTGCCACATTGAGTAGGGGCCAATTCGTTGTTCATCAATAAAATATTCATTCTCTTTAACGTATGTAATCTCAGTTACCCATTTCATTTTTATTCCTAACAACGGGCTCACCTTATAACTTATTATCATCCCGGGATACATTTTTCCCGGAAGGTTGTTATTTATTATTTCAAAACCCAGATACGGCGGAGTTATATGCTTTAAGTTCACCGGCGATGAAATAAAATTCCATACTTCAGTAATTTCTGCGGGAATCTTTTGTGTTTTTTCTAATTGATAAAATGCCATAATTATTTGATTAATTTATATCGGATTTTTATGCCGCAATTCTTTTGATCATACCGCTGAATATAAAACCGTGAAAGGGAAGAGCGCTGTACCAGTAGATTCTGCCTAACAGTCCCAACGGGCGGAAAGTTGCTGTCTGAAATAATTTGTGATTTTCAATTTTAAATTCAAGCCAGGCCTCACCGGGTAATTTCATTTCAGCATACAACAAAAGCCTTTTTTCTTTTTTATCAGCTAAAAGAACCCTCCAGAAATCGAGTGATTCTCCCGCTGAAATCTCAACCGGATTTTTTCTTCCCCTGCGAAGGCCAACTCCGCCGAATATTTTGTCAATAAATCCTCTTACTGACCAGAGCCAGTTTGCATAATACCAGCCGTTTTTCCCTCCAATTGACCAGATTTTTTTTAATGTTTTTTTTCCATTTGTTAACCTGATTACCCTGGAATCTTTGAAACAACCGTGCGTTGGTATCTCAACCAGGTGCGATAGTCCCTCGTCAAGTTTGTGACTTGTTAGAGCGTCATTCCAGCTTGATATAACCTGCTGCTGTTCAATTTTATCGAAAGCATTTCTAATAGCATCTTCATAGCTTATCAGTTTGATATTCAGCAAATCAATTAAATTATTTTTATTGCAGGTAATTTCAACTTTCATACTATTAACAAGATTTTTAGCCAGGCTGTATGAAACGGCCGTAACAAAATAAAGCCAGTATGATGAAAGTTTTGGGGTCATTACCGGCACTATAAAAATCTTTCTTTTTAATTTTCTTACTAAAGCAAACTTCAACAGCATTTGCTTGTAAGTAAGAATTTCAGATCCTCCAATGTCATAAACATTGCCGTATGTTTTTTCATTTAATAAAACACCGCTGAGAAATTCTATTACATTTCTGATTGCAATTGGCTGGGATTTTGTTTCAAGCCATCTCGGAGCTATCATTACCGGTAATTTCTCTACAAGATCACGTATTATTTCAAATGACGCGCTACCTGAGCCCACAATTATACCTGCCCTTAAAACTGTCAGACTGAATGTTGCAGAAGCAAGAATTGATTCAACATTTTTCCTGGATTTCAAATGCTTTGAAAGTTTCGCTTCGTTTACAATTCCCCCAAGGTAGATAACCTGTTTTGCTTTTGTTTCCTGTATCCTATCTTTAAAATTATTAGCCGAGATAGTTTCAAGCTTTTCGAAATCTTCATTGCTGGCTGATGACATTGAATGGATGAGATAGTATGCAGCATTAATATTTGCCGGAATATTTAAGAGAGTATCTTTCTCAAGAAAATTGACTTCAATAATCTTTACTTTGTCTGCCGGATATTTTTGTGGATCAATCCTGCTTTTATCACGTACACAACAAATAACTTCGTGTCCGTTTTTTATCAGAACGGGTAACAATCTCCGGCCAATATATCCTGTTGCGCCTGTTAAAAGAATTTTCATATTGTATTAAGGTACTAAGATAATTTGTTAAAAGGGAAAGAAAGAAATCCCCGCCTGTTCGGCGGGGATTTTGGAGATTAGTCGTTATCCGGAATTAACACAGTGTCTATTACATGTATCACGCCATTCGAAGCTTCGACATCGGCAGTTGTAACTTTTGAATTATTTATCATAACATTTCCATCGTTTATCTTAATCTTCACATCTTCTCCCTCAAGAGTTTTTGCACTCTTTAGTTTTACTACATCCGAGGCCATTACCTTTCCGGAAACAACATGGTACAGAAGGATTTTCTTTAATGCTTCTTTATCTTTTAATAAGCTTTCAAGTGTACCTTTGGGCAATTTAGCAAATGCTTCATCAGTTGGAGCGAAGACAGTAAAAGGGCCTTTCTTCTGTAATGCGTCAACCAAACCGGTTTCCGTTAAAGCTTTAGCAAGTGTATTGAAGTTACCGGCTGCAACTGCGGTCTCAACTATGTTTTTTGAAGACTTTTTATCACCTGCAAAAGTATTTGAGCTTACCACTGCAAATAAAGCAATAGTAAAAAGTGTTACCAGAGCTGTTTTTCCCACGTTTTTCATTTTGTACTCCTTTTAGTTTATGAGTTTTATTTTATTTAGAATCCTGTCTAAATATCTTAGACAATTATAACAAAATGTCTAAGCTTTGTCAAGCTATATTAAAAATAATTTGCAATTATGGTGATAATTAAGTAAATTTACATAAAAAAATTAGACATTTTTCAGACATAACAGAAGAGATTCAATTGCGAAAAGAAAATATTACTTCCATTATCATTTTAATGCTGTTTTTTTTATTCACTGATTCCTACTCTCAGGAAAACAAGGGAACAATCTACGGCAGTGTAAAGGATGTAATTTCTCTGCAGCCTCTGCCGGGGGCTAACATTCTGATATTAGGTACTAATATAGGTGCTGCATCAGATGGGGATGGAAATTACAAAATTGAAGGTATTGAGCCGGGTATGTACCGAATCAGGATTTCAAGTGTAGGTTATTTGCCGGTAATTAAAACTGATATTGTTGTTAATTCAATTAAACCGAACAGGATTGATGTTGAATTGCAGGAAATACCTTATCAATTAGATGAAGTAACAGTTCAGGATGATTACTTTTCCAAAAGTCCATTAGAAAAGGTAAGCACGACAAAATTCAATTATGAAGAAATAAGAAGATCACCGGGAGCTTTTGAAGATGTAGTAAGAGCTCTTTCAGTTTTACCGGGTGTGGCGCAGGCTGCTGCCGGCAGAAATGATTTAATTATAAGAGGGGGGGCGCCTTATGAAAATTTATTTTTGGTTGATGGAATAAAAATTCAAAACATAAATCATTTTGGTAATCAGGGATCTACGGGCGGGCCAATTAGTTATATAAATCTTGATTTTGTAAAATCAACGTCTTTTTCAGCCGGAGGTTTCCCCGTTAATTACGGGGATAAGCTTTCTTCAGTTCTTTCTATAAAATTGAAAAATGGAAGAAGCGATCGCATCGGAGGAAAAGCAACTATTTCTTCAAGCCAGTTTGGGTTAAACCTGGAGGGACCCATAGCAAAAAATTCTGATTTTATTTTTTCTATAAGACGAAGTTACCTGGATTTTATTTTTAAAGCAGCGGGGTTTGCTTTTGTACCTGAATACTATGACATGATTTCTAAAGTTAATATAAAATTAGATTCCAAAAATAGCCTTTCTTTCTTTATTATTGGAGCGCTTGATAAAGTAAATTTCTTTAATGATACTCCTGAAAAAAGATTCGATAACTCGAGGACAATCGGGAGCGATCAAAAACAATATACTCTTGCAGGTAAATATCAGAAAATTTTTGAAAGAGGATTTTTAGATATTTCGTTAAGCAGAAATTATGTTAATTATAATAGCAGCCAGAAAGATACTCTTCAAATCCCGGTTTATACAAATCTTTCAACCGAAATAGAGAATAGTTTGAAGACGGATGTGACTTTAAAAGTTTCAACAGAAAACGAAATAAATATTGGCACTGAATTAAACCTGGTTGAGTTTAACTCTGATATTTATTTCCCTTCAAAAGTAACTTCATTCGGAGATTCTCTTGATACAATCAATTATAATACAAATCACAATTTCTTTAAGTGGGGCGGTTATTTGAATTATAATTCAATTTTAACAGATAAAATTATAGTGAATCTCGGGATAAGAGGAGACTATTTTAACGGGATAAATACCAAATATTATTTTAGTCCCAGGTTGTCTCTTTCATATAAACTTTCGGATGTAAGCAATATTAATATGAGTGCTGGAATTTATTATCAATCACCATCATATCTTTGGTTGAATAACAGCAAAAACAAAGATCTTAAAAACATTAAAGTAAACCAGTATATCCTTGGGTACGAAAGCAGATTAAAAGAGGATATTTTATTCAAAGTGGAAGGATTTATCAAGGATTATTCGAATTATCCGGTAAGCACATTAAGGCCTTATTTAATCCTTGCAAATACAGGCGCCGGATTCTCAGATGATAATTATACTTCACTCGGTTTGGATCCTCTTCAGAGTTCCGGTAAGGGGCTGACTAAAGGTGTTGAATTTTCCCTGCAGAAAAAACTTTCTGATATTCCATACTATGGAATAGTAAGTTTAACAATTTCAAATTCTGATTTTACTCCTCTTGACGGCATAGAGCGCCCGGGCCTTTATGATCAAAATGTTCTGTTTAATATTAGTGGAGGATACAAATTCAGTGCTGAATGGGAGGGAAGTTTCAAATTCAGGTTTGCTTCAGGTAGTCCTTATACTCCATTCGGTATTAATGGTAACCAATTAGTCTCTGATTATAATTCAAGACGTTTAATTCCTTCTCATAGTTTAGATTTACGAATAGATAAAAGGTGGAACTTCAGTACTTCGGTATTAATTATTTATTTGGATATACAAAATATTTACAACAGGAGAAATACAAACTCAGTTAGATGGGACCCAAGAATTATGAAAGTAGACGAATCTTCTTCAATCGGAATTCTGCCGTCACTTGGAATTAGTCTTGAGTTTTAAAGAATTTTAAATTCATTTTGTTGCTGGATATAAAATTGGAACTAAGAAAGAGAATCGAAATTATTTATTTTTTCCTGATTTTAACAAGCTGATTTCTAAAATCATTCAAATCAAATAACACATTTGCTTTAATTTTTGATAGGGGTTTATTATAACTTTCAGTGGAATTGCCTCCGACAAAGATTATAGTGTCTTTGCCTAAATATTTTGCAAGCTTTATAAGTTCAAGATTTACTTTTGGGTCGTCCGGCGGATAGACGAGACTTAATGCAAGTGCTTTGGGTCTTTTTTGCTGAACTGCTGCGGCAATTTCCTCGGCCGGAAGATTCGATCCGAGATATGTTACTTGCCAGCCTTCAGAGGCTGCGGCTGAAGCTGCCAGTAGTGCACCCAGTTCATGCATCTGACCTATTGGAGTTGCAATTATTATTTCAGGAGCATTTTGTTCAACTTTATAAGCTCCTCTTAGATTAGTCAGAAAAGTTTTAATAACTGCGGATGCAAGATGTTCGTGATAAACTCTCATACTTCCATTCTTCCAATGATCACCAATATTTTTTATCATCGGCACAAGAACTTCCTGGAGCAGTGCAGGCTGGCTAAGTTGCACAGATGCACGAGATAAAATTTCTTCCAGTCTCTTTTCATCAAGATCTTCAATTGCCTGAAGACAGCTTGTTAAATACGAATTCTTATCTCCGGATTCATCTGAAATTATTGAGCGACCATTTCCTTTTATTTCGTCAATTAATTCTTCCAGATCTTCGGTCGGCAGTTTTGCAATTGTGCCGATACTATGTCCGGCTTTCGTAAGTTTGCCTAATAGTTCAAGTCTGTGAATGTCATCTTCGCAATATAATCTTCTGTTAGTATCTGTTCTGCCGGGTTCAATTGCAGCGTACCTTTTTTCCCAGGCACGTATAACATGTGCTGTAATTCCGGTTTTATTAACCACTACTTTAATCGGATAAATATATTCTGTGCTCATATTTGAAAAAATAGTACTTTGTCTAATAATTGTCAAATATACTTGATCATTATTTACAGCAGGTGATTTGTTAGAAAAGTGATAAATACAGTATCTATTTACAATATTCTTAATGCCTTAATATTCAATCTTATTTTTAAAATATATATATAAATTGACAGATATTAGACAATGAAATCTTTT
>Ga0315556_1000608_pt1 | contig 22292 bp, 14 predicted proteins | sample SalMarSW160310MG_FD_202112 | JGI IMG/M metagenome (GOLD analysis project Ga0315556, IMG submission 202112) | Salt marsh sediment microbial communities from the Plum Island Ecosystem LTER, Massachusetts, United States - Salt Marsh Sediment SW1603-10 ...
GTCGGAGCCGGCGAGGTCGGAGCGATGGTGGGCGTGGCGGCGGGTTCCGACGTCGGCCCGATCGTGGGTCCAAACGACGTCACGGGTTGGTCAGCCGAAGCGCTCGGAGCGACGGAGCGGGTCGCGGATGCTGGCTCGGCCCCCGCCTGACAGCCCGCGAACGCAAGTGCCAGGGCCAGCGCCACCACCATGAACCCGATCCGACGAGCCACGGTCCGCTCGGTCTGAATCTCCGGCCCTCCCCGACGGTGCGCGCAAGCATGACGCGCCGGCGGTCACCAGACAACCCTGTCGACGCGCCGCCATGTCGAGCCGTCTGGCACGCGGACACCCGATGGCGCCGGACGGCCGAGGCTAGCCAAGCGGCGCCTCGAGCTCACCCGGGTCGGCAAACGCCGTTGCCCCGGCCGTCCGGCCGACCAGCGCCATCGCCTCCCGGTACACGCCCACAGCGTCGTCGGCGCAGACCACCACGAGGTCGCCGGGCGCGGCCCGACGCAGCGCGGCCCGAACCGCCGCCGCCTCGTCGAGGATCTTCTCCACCCGCGTGGTCTGCGTCCCGCCGTCACCCTTGACCGCGCGAATCCCCTGGGCCACGTTGCCCGCCGCGACGCCGGGCTCGCGACCGCGGAGGTTCCGGTCCTCTCGAATGATCACGTCGTCGAACGCGCTCGCCGCGAGCGTGCCGTACTCGCGCTGGTCCTCATCACGGCGGTCACCTGGGATCCCGATCACGCCGATCGCGCGACCGGTGCGCCGGGGAGGGAACGGGGCGTCGACCCGGCCACCGGCACCGCGCCGGCCGAGACTGGCCTGCGGCTCGACCATCATCCGGTTCACGAAGTCGGCCAGCTGGCGCATCCCGTCCACGTTGTGGCAGTAGTCGATGATGAGGCGCGCCCCCGCCACCTCCACCAGATTGAGCCGTCCCGGCGCCTGGAAGAACGAGGTCGTGAACGTTCGCAGGCCCTGGCGGATGTCGTGCAGGTGGGCGCCCGCCGCCCAGGCGGCGGCCGCCGCGGCCAGGGAGTTCGCCACGTTCATCCGTGCCCGCCCTCCGAAGGTGCCGGGCATGAGGTGCGTGTACAGGACCGGCATCTTGCGCGGACCGTGCTTGAGCACCATCAGCTCGCCCTCGGGCGTGTCCTCGAGGCAGAACGCGGGGTTTCCCCTCGACGTGTGACCGTCCACGCGATCGAAGCCGTCCTCACCCTTGGTCTTCGACATCGAGAACAGGACGACCTGCCCCGCGCAGTGGCGCGCCATCCGATGGACAAGCGGGTCGTCTGCGTTGAGCACGGCCGTCCCCGACCTCGGGACCGCCTCAACCAGGACGCCCTTGACGTTGGCCAGCTGGCCGATGGTGTCGATGCCGCCCAGGCCCAGGTGATCGCCGGTGACGTTGGTGACCACCGCCACGTCGTTACGGTCGTAGCCCAGGCCCTCGCGCAGGATGCCACCGCGGGCGACCTCGAACACCGCGGTGTCCACGGTCGGGTTCTGGAGCACCATCTGGGCCGATCGCGGCCCCGACATGTCGCCGCGCTTCATCAGCCGCCCGTCGATCACGATGCCGTCGGTCGAGGTCATGCCCACGCGCCGACCCATCAGCTTGAGGATGTGGGCGACCATGCGCACGGTCGTGGTCTTGCCGTTGGTGCCGGTGACCGCGACGATCGGGATCCGCGCCGGTGATCCCGGCGGGAACAGCAGATCGATGACGGGCTTGGCGACGTACTGCGGCTCACCTTCGGTGGGATGGGTGTGCATCCGGAACCCGGGCGCCGCATTGACCTCGACGATGCCGCCACCCGTCTCGCGCACCGGCTCCTCGATGTCGGGGCAGATGAAGTCGATGCCGGCGATGTCGAGGCCGACGACGCGAGCCGCCGTCTCGGCGATCTCGATGTTGTCGGGATGGGCTTCGGTCGTCCGGTCGATCGAGGTGCCGCCGGTGCTCAGGTTGCCGGTCAGCGCGAGCTTCACGAGGACCCCGTCGTCGGGGACGCTGTCGAGCGTGTAGCCCTGGCCCTCGAGGACGGCGTCGGCGTTCTCGTCGAGGCGGATCCTGGTCAGCACCTTCTCGTGACCGATGCCCCGCCGAGGGTCAGCGTTGGTGAGCTCGACGAGGTCGCGGATCGTGTGCTCCCCGTCGCCCGTCACGCTGGCCGGAACTCGCTCGGCGACCGCGGCGAGCTTGCCGCCGATGACCAGGCACCGGTAGTCCCGGCCGGTGATGTAGCTCTCCACGATGACGTCACGCGACCGGCTCTCGCGGAGCGCCGCGGGAAATGCGGCCACGACGGCGGCCTCGTCGTGGAGGTCGAGCGCGACGCCGCGGCCGTGGTTGCCGTCGAGTGGCTTGAGCACGCACGGGTAGCCGAGGCGGTTCGCGACTTCGACTGCCGCCTCCTCGGTCTCGACGACCTCCGATCGGGGAACCGGCAGCCCGGCCGAGTCGAGCAGCCGGTTGGTCAGCTTCTTGTCCGAGGCGATGTCGACCGCGATGCCGCTGGTACGGCTCGTCATCGTCGCCCGGATCCGCTGCTGATGGACCCCCTGGCCGAGCTGGACCAGGCTGTACCGATCGAGGCGGATGAATGGGATGTCGCGGCCGGCGGCCTCGTCCAGCAGGGCCTGGGTCGATGGCCCGAACGCGAGGCGCTCGGCGAGCCGGATCAGGTTCTCGAGCTCCTCGCCGAGGTTGAACGCGAACGCGGGATCGTTGGGTGCGACCAGGTGGTTGACCAGCCCGACGGCCATCTTGCCGGCGGCGATCCCCACCTGCTCCTCGCGGTACTCGAAGATGACGTTGTAGCGCCCGTACTCGCCGGTCCCCCGCGTCTTGCCGTGGCGCACGTCGGTGCCGGCGAGGTTCTGGAACTCGAGGGCGATGTGCTCCGCCACGTGCCCCACCCACGTCCCGTCGCGCAGCCTGGTGACGAACCCGCCTCGCCGGCCCAGCGAGCAGGCGTGGTCCTCGAGGGTCGGCAGCATCTCGACCAGGGCGTCGACGAAGCCCGGGATCCTGCTCGACGGGAACTCCTCGAGCACGCCGAGATCCACGACCTGGCGGATGACCGGCTCGCGCGCCCAGTAGTTGGGGCCGCGCAGCACGCGGGTCTCGACGATCCGCAGCGTAGGCTCCGGACGCTTGCCGCCCGGGCGGTCTGCCGTGCGGCGCCGGGTCGACGTCCTGGCGCCCGTCCTCGCGACCCCGGGCGTGTTCCGCGCTCGCGTCCGGGGCGCCCGTTCCGCCTGGGCCACGTCGTCCCTCCTCGTGTGTGGAACGTGCAGTGTACGAGCCGGACCCCCGAGCGTGGGCCGAGTCGTGCGCCCGGCGCGGCCGCGGTTGGCGGCGCCGATCCCCATCGGGACCGTGCACCTCGTCCGCCGCCGGTCCGTGCGACACGATCGTGTGGGTCCGTGTCGGCTCGGATGCCTGCGTCAGCTACTCGCTCGTCGGCGGTCCCTGGCCTCGCCGTTTCCGTCAGATAGCCACAGAACGACTGGCCGACACGCCGGACGGGTTCGCGGTCCGCCGGACAGACCGGCGCTGCTGACAGGTGGTCACCAGCCGGGCGGTACGCCGGCCCCGACGCCGCCTCGAGCGGTCCGACGCTTCGCGGCTGGGTGACGCACAGTCATGCCTGGACTGGATGACAGAAACAGCGGGTGGCGCGTCTTGACGGTGGGCGGCGCGTTGGCTGGGCGCGGAGGCGATCGGCGGCGCCGGCCCGGTCAGCTCGAGGCCACCTCACCGCCCTGGATCGTGTGCAGCATCGGGGTCGCGATCCGTACCCGCCGGCGCAGATCGAACCGGTAGCCGGCGGGCAGCGAGTGCAGCACCACGCCGCTGATCATCAGCGGTCGGTGACCCCGGATCTCCCAGGCATCGGTCTCCGACGCGGCCCCGTCCACCACCGTGATCGACCCGCGCCCGATCACCTCCATCACCTGGTCCGGTCCGACCACGCCCGCGGTGTCCTCGTCCACGCCGAGACCCAGCAGGCCCGGGTTCTGGGCGATCAGGCTGAGCAGCCGGCCCAGCCGGTTCCGCTGCTGGAAGTGCTGATCGACGATCACGCCCGGCAGCAGCCCGAGGCCGGCCGCGATCTGGGCCATCCGGTGCTTGGGCGTGGCTCCTGACGCACCGAACGCGATCATGTGCGAGGAGACCGCGCTCGCCCCCGCCGACGTCCCGGCCACCACCGCACCTGCCTCGAACTGATCCGTGATCGCATCCGCCAGGCGGGTGCGCCCGATGGTCGAGGAAAGGCGCAGCTGGTTGCCGCCGGTCAGGAACACGCCCGTTGTCTCGCGGACGACGCGCGCCGCATGCTCGTCGTTGGCCTGGGTCCGCGTCACCGCGTGGATCGGTCGCACCGACGCCGCACCGAGCTCCGTGAACACCGCCCGATACCGCTCGCCGGCCTCGGCCCCGAGCGACGAGGCGGTGCTGATCACCACGATCCGCGCGTCAGCCCCGCCGGCAAGCGCGACGAACCTGCCGAGGATGACCCGGTCCCGGACCTTGTCCTCGGCGCCGCCGATCAGGATGACGGTCCCGTGCGCCATGGTGGGCGGAGTCTAGCAGCGCATATGGAGCGGACCGGGCCGGGTCGCGTCGGACCGGGGACCCGGGATGGGCGACGACGCGCGAGAATGCTGCGGATGAGCACCACTGCCACGATCCTGCGGCGACCCGCGCGGCGGGCCGGAGTGATCCGGCGTGCGCTCCGGCGCGAGGCCACGCGGCTGCGCTCTCCGCGGCGGATCCTCGCGATGACCCTCCTGATCATCGTGTTCGCCCTGGCCATTGCCGGCATGGCCGCTCGCGGGGACAACGCGGGCGCCGACGCGCAGGCGTACTGGGCGGCGGTCCGGATCTGGATCGAGGGCGGCAACCCGTATCACCCCACCGGCCCGTTCCTGCCCTACGTCTACTCCCCCTGGATGCTGCCGCTGTTCGCCCCGTGGGCTATGCTGCCGTGGGAGGTGGCCTGGTTCGCCTGGCGCGGGGCGACCATCCTGCTGCTGCTGTGGTCGATCCGGTGGGCCTATGCGCGGCGGCCGCTGCCCACCGCGATCCTGGTCTCGATCCTCGCGTTCCCGATCGCGGCCAACCTCGACACCGGCAACATCGACCTGCTCCTGGCGCTGGCCCTGTTCGGGGCGCAATTCATCGACGGCCGTGCCGGCGGCCTGATCTGGGGGCTCGCCAGCTGGATGAAGTGGGTGCCAGCACCCGTCTGGCTGGTCCTTCCACCGCGCGCCAGAGGTTGGGGGATGGTGTTTCTCGCCCTGTCGGGCCTGCTGTCGCTGGCGATGCTCCCGCTGACGATCATCCAGCTCCAGACGCTGTTCGGCTACGGCCAGCGGCCGATCCGGGCCGACTACCTGGTCTTCGTGTGGGCGGCCGTGCCCTGGTGGTGGCGGCGAGCGGACCCGTTCGCGTTCCTTCGCGCGGCGTCGTGGCGGGACGCGAGCCGGTACCAGCTCGGCCGCCTGCGGACCTGGACCGCGGGCCTCCGGGCCGAGCCACGATTCACGCTGAGCCAGACGCGGAACGCGCTGGTTGCGGCGATCCGGCGGTTCGTGGGCCTGGACGACGGTCCGGCTCCCGGTCCCGGCGCTGCGATCATCCACGGTGCGGCCGAGATCGGCGATTGACGTCAGGCGGGCGCGAGACCGGGCTCCAGCCGGGGTGTCGTAGGTCGCCGTGGCTCGACGACCGGGCGCAGGAGGACCGCCCCGATCGCGAACAGGCCGACGGCGATCAGGAATGCGGCCCGCGCACCCAGCTCGTCGGTCGAACGCCCGGCCACGAAGTCGCGGGTGAGGCCGCCGATCGCTGCGGCGAACAGCGGTGACGAGCCGGTGGCCACGTTGCTGAGGCCCATGTACCGCCCGGCCGACGCCCGCGGGATGATGTCGGTCATCAGCGCCCAGTCCACGGCCAGGAACGTGCCGTTCGCCGCGCCGAACAGCGTGCCACCCGCGATCGCGACCGGCACGGCCGGCGCCATCGCCGCGATCCCGGCCCCGAGCGCCCCGAACGCACACGCGCCGTAGATGATCGGCTTGCGGCCGATCCGGTCCGACAGACGCGCTGCCGGGACGATCGTCACCACGTTGCCGGCCACGACCGCGACGATGAGGATGAGGTTCGTGATGCCCGCCTCTCCCTGCGACATGCGGAAGACGTCGCGCATGTACACCGTCGCGTAGGCGAACAGGACCCCGCCCGCCATCAGGAAGAACAGACGCGATGCGACGAGCCACAGGTAGGAGCGTTCCCTGAGGATGTCGGTGCCCCAGGTCTCCGCGGCGATCGCCATCCACGGCCGACCATTCCGTGACTTGGGTGGAAGGCCCTGCCCCACCCGGAGCACGACGCTCACCATCGTCACCAGCTCCACGATCGCGACGGCGAACAGGGCGACGGGGAGATTGTCGAGGACCGCGGCCAGGTTGGCCAGCACGAGGCCGCTGACGTTGCCCAGGATCTGCATCATCCCGACCAGTGCGCTGGCCGTACCAACCTGCGGCTCCGCGACGAGGTCCGGCACGTAACCCTGGAACGGCCCGCGGGCGATGTTCGTCGAGAGCTGGAGCAGCATCACGAACGCGCCCAGCGCGAGCAGGGTGTTGCCGTTCGCGATCCCCACCAGGAACACGACGTCGAACAGCGAGCCGAACACGATGAACGGCTTGCGGCGACCCCATCGCGTCACCGCGTAGTCGCTCATCGAACCCATCGTGGGCTGGATCAGGATCCCCACCGCAGCGCCGCCGATGGTCAGCAGCGTCGTCGCAAGCCCGAGCGGGATCGGCCCGCTGATGTCGCTGTAGGCGAGGCGGAACGCGACGAACTGGCTCACCGCGGCGTCGATCGCGGTCAGGCCCAGCCAGTACAGCGAGATCCGGATCAGGTGCGAGAACGGGAGGAGCTCGGTTGGTCGCCCGCCCTCCGCCGGGTCGGGTCGGGGATCGTCCGGGCCCGACGTGGCCGCGTCCCCGGTCTTCGTACCACCCACGGCGCCGTCCTCCCTCCCCGGGAGCCCCTCCCCGGCTCGATCCGGAGCGCCCTCCGCCGCGCGGAGCATACGTGTCACCGGGGGGCTCGCACAGGCCCGAATCGTCCGAACCTCCGTCCGCGGCGAAGCGGTCAGTCGAGGTGGCGCAGCTCAGGCCAGATGACCGACCAGGGCTGCGCCATCGACGGGCAGACCTGCACCGGGGTGCCGGTCGAGGTCACCGATGGGTGCCACGCGCTGCGGGTGGTGGGTCACGCGGGAACGTGTGCGATCGGCGTCACAGCCGATCCGGCGAACCCACCCACCGACTCCGGGTACTCGTGGATCGCCTCGGTCGCGCACCGTGGCCACGCCATCACCTAGGGGCGGCTGATCTCGCGCTCCCAGCCCGGGAAGTAGGTGCCGATCACCGGCAGGTCGAACCGGCGGAGGATGGACTCCTTGGGCTCCCGCGCGAGCAGGAAGCCGAACGAGCGGCGGACGAGGTCGTCGGGCGTCGCGGCGCCGGGCGCGAGGCGAACGAGGTCAGGCCCCGAGACCGTCACCGCGTGGCTCGTGGACGTCGAGCCCTCGGTCACCGTCACGTGGCAGGTCCAGCCGTCCCCGGCCGGCTCACAGTTGACGTCGATGCGCGGTTCCACGTCCCGAGCATGGCAGGAATCCGTGGACGGCGCCGGGGGAAGGTCCGGCACCGTCCGCGAACGAACAGGGTGAGGTGCGTCTTGAGGGCGGCTATCCGCCGGTGGTGGTCGGCTCCGGATCGGTGCCCACGGCCTCGCCGTCGCCCGGCAGCCCCATCCGCATCAGGTAGCGGCCGAACAGGCCGGCTCCGGTGAGCGCGAACAGCGCCAGGCTGATCCACAGGATCGGCCGGGCCAGGTCGAGGTTGCTGGAGCTGATGAGCCCGGTCGACAGCGCTGACAGGTACTCCTGGTCCGCGGCTTCCATGCCGTAGATCTGGGGAACGATGTAGAGCACCGACGCGATGATCAGCAGCACGCTGACGAGCCGGAACGCCGCCGGGTCATCGTCCGTGTCGCGGATGAGCTTGACGGCGGTCGCCCAGAACAGGACCAGCGTCGCGATCGGCGCCGTGATCGGCAGGCCGACCTTGAGGTACAGGTTGGGCATCAGGAAGATGACGCTCAGCCCGAGCGTGATCACCAGCAGCGCGTCACGCATCAGCACGTAGGAGAGCCACCACACGTCGCCACCGAACCGGAGGGTGAGCCGGCGCAGGAATCGCAGCACGTACGGCCGCGCGAAGTGGAGCGACAGGGTGAACGCCCACAGGATGGGCAGGATGGCGGCGATGGACAGGACCATCCACTGGGAACCGCCGGAGGTGAAGGCAGCAGCAAGATCGTCGGCACTCATCTCGAGCTCTCCTTACGCGGCCTTCGGCCGGCGGTTGAAGGTGCCACGCAGGTTGAACCACGCCGCCACCAGGCCGAGGATCCCGACCAGCGCAGCGGACAGGAAGCTCAGCGGCAGCGCGAGGTCCGGGTTCTTCGAGCTGACCAGGGCGGGCATCACCTGGTCGGTGATGTTCCCCGAGAGCAGGGTCATCTGGGAACCCAGGATGTAGGGCGTCAGGTAGAGGACCGCGCCAAGGCCCACGAGCACGACCTGGACCCGCATCCACTGGAGGTCCTCGTCGCCTTTGGTCATCAGCTTGATCAGCAATGCGGCGAAGGCGCACACGGCCGCCAGGCCGCCGGTGATCGGCAGGTCCTGGCCGGTGATCACGTCCGGGTAGAAGAAGATGAAGCTGCCCAGGAACACCTGGAGCAGCACGATGTCGCGCAGGGCGACGTAGATGATCCACCACAGGTCGGCGCCCAGGCGGAGGGTGAACTTGCCGGTCGTGCGGACCATGTAGGGGCGCGCCAGGTGGAGCGCGACGGACAGAATCCACAGGATCACGAGCGCCGCGGCGATCGTGCCCTCGACGAAGCCCTCGCCGGCGTCGAAGAAACCGGAGACCTGGTCGGCGGTCACCGAGCACCTCCATTCGTTGTGTGGGCGGCCGCGGCCGCCGGGGTTGAAGCTGACGGGATCGGAGCGGTGGGACGGGCACCTGCAGCGACCGGATGGCGGCTGTCCGCGGGCCCGCGACCCGCGAGCACGCTGACGGACGGGCAGCCGTAGACCGCGTCGCAGCGGAAGCAGCGGGAGGCTTCGGCCCGCGCCGCGGTCTCGTCGAAGCCGGCCTGGTTGGCGGTGAACGTTGAGATCTGGACCATCGGGAGCACCGGATGGGCTCGGGGCTTCTCCGCCAGATCGACGGTGAGCGACAGCTCGGGCGGCGTCCGGTACCTGACGGTGGCGAGGATCTCCGCCTCGCCGTTCGCGGTGCCGGCGAGGTACTCGTGGATGGAAGCTGCCGCGCGACGACCCGCCGCGACCGCCTCGATGATCGTCCGCGGTCCGGACACGACGTCGCCACCGGCGAAGATCCCGGCCCGGCCGGTGGCCAGGGTCCGGGGGTCGGCGACGATGCCGGCCCAGCCGCTGACCTCGATCCCGGCACCCTCGGGGAGGATCGACGGGTCCGGCTCCTCGCCGATCGCGACGAGGATGGCCGATGCGGGCAGCTCGCGGGTCTCGTCGGTGGCCTCCCACGACTGCCGGGCCCCGGCAGCAGCGCGGCCGCTCGGTCGCTGCACCACGCAGCGCAGCGCCACCACGGTGCCATCGCGCCCGACCACCTCGGTCGGGGCGAGGCCGTCGCGGATCTCGATGCCCTCACGCTCGGCCGCCTCGATCTCCTCCTCCTGCGCCGGCATGTCGCTCCGGCCGCGACGGTAGACGATCGTGACCGTGGTCGCGCCGCTCCGGCGGGCGGATCGCGCGGCGTCCATCGCCGTGCTGCCGCCGCCGACGACGATCACGTCACCCGACAGGCGCGGGTGCTCGCCGAGGTTGACCTCCTTGAGGAACCGGGTGGCGGGGATGACGGCGGGCATCTCGTCGCCGGGAACGCCCAGGCGGCGGCTCTTGGACGCGCCAGTGGCCAGGAAGATGGCCCGGAAGCCCTCGCGCTCGAGGTCGGGCAGGCTGAAGTCGCGGCCCATCGCGGTGTCGAGCCGGAGCTCCACGCCGAGGTCGAGGATCCGCTTGATCTCGTCCTGGAGCACGTCGCGCGGGAGGCGATACTCCGGGATCCCGATCGCCATCATGCCGCCCGGGATCGGCATCGCCTCCATCACCGTGACCGGGTAGCCGAGCCGGGCGAGGTAGTAGGCGGCCGACATGCCCGCGGGCCCACCGCCGATGATCGCGACCTTGTCCTGGCGTTTCGTGGACGGGGCCGGGATGGTGGGCAGGGTGCCGTGCTCGGCCGCGAACCGCTTGAGGGTGCGGATCGAGATCGGCTCGTCCAGCACGCCGCGGCGGCAGGCCGTCTCGCACGGGGCGGTGCAGATCCAGCCGCACACCGACGGGAACGGGTTGACCTCCGCGGCGACCGCATAGGCCTCGTCGTACCGACCCTGCCCGATGAGGCCGACGTATCGGCCGGCGTCGGTGCCGGCCGGGCAGGCTTCCTGGCAAGGGGCGATCGGCGACGGTGGCGCGTCGTCGACCATCGTCATCCACGTCTGCCACGGCTGCGGGCGCGATCGCGTCTGCCACCGGAACAGGTTGCCCCACGGCGACGCGTGGACCGGCTTGAGGGCCTCGCGCGTGACCTCCGAGAGCGGAACCCAGGCGTCATCTGGCGGCGCGGCAGCCGCAGGCCGCTCGATGGGCCCCTGGCGCGCGGCCAGGGGGACCTGACCATCGGCGGTGACCAGCGTCATCACGTTGGGCGGGCACTCCCGGATGCAGATCCCGCAGCCGATGCACTCGCCCACCTGGAGCGGACGCTCCATGGTCCACGGCAACGGCCGGCCGCCGGATGCGGGGCCGGTCTCGATGCCCGGCGCCTGCGGCCGCGTCATGTCCAGTGCCTCGACCGGGCAGACGTCCATGCACACCCCGCAGGTGATGCAGCCGCCCTGGTCGATGTCGATGCGATAGCCCATCGCCGCCTCCTTGTGGCTGCTCCGAGCATGGGCCCACGCGCGATCGCGGGCCACGCCCGTCCGGGCGGGCGGGCGGCCCATCCTTTCGGGTAGGGCCCACGGGCGCAATGGCCCGGGCCGGTCGGGCCGGCACCCGCTCCGGGGCGGCGCTGGTCGGCGAGATCACCCTGGACGCCCCGCAGCAGCCGGTCGCGCGGGAGCCGCAGCGGCTGCGCGGCGTTCGGCTCCGTCACCCCTCGGGCAGGATGCCCTCGCGGACCGCCCGGGCAACCACCTCGGTACGGCTCTGCGCGTGAAGCTTGTCCAGGATGTTGCGCAGGTGGAACTTGACCGTGTTCTCGGAGATCCCGAGCCCCGCGGCGATCTCCTTGTTGCGCTGGCCATCGACCACCAGCCGGAGCACGTCGAGCTCGCGATCGGTGAGCTGATCCGGGTCACGGCCCGACGCCTCGTCGACGGATCGTGATGGCCGAGCGAGCTCGCCCAGGATGCGGGCGGCGATGTCGGGCCTGATCGCGGCCTCCCCGCGCGCGACGGCGTCGAGCATCGATCGCAGGTCGCCCGACTCCAGGTTCTTGAGCAGGTAGCCGCGCGCTCCCGCCTTGATCGCGGCGAACACGTCGTCGACGTCCTCGCTGGCCGTCAGCATCACAATGGCGAGGCCGGGAGCGACGGCCGCGATCCTGCGGGTGGCGTCGAGCCCGCCACCGCCCGGCATGGCCACGTCCATCAGCACCACGTCCGGCCGGAGCGCCACCGCAGCCGCGACGACAGCGTCGCCGTCGGCGACCTGCCCCACGACGTCATGGCCCCAGGCGGCGAGCAACGAGGCGACCCCGTCCCGGAACAGGGTGTGGTCGTCGGCCAGGAGGACGCGCACGTCAGCCGCCGTTCCGCGTGGGGTCCGGCGCCCTGATCGGTGCCATCGCTTGCGCATGCGCCTGCGCAGCCCCGTGCGTCGGAGCCTGCGCCGGCGGAGCCACCTGCGCCGGCGGCTGAGCCGGGTCCTGCGCCCCTCGCTGGTGGCCCGCCAGATCGAGAGCCAGCCGCACGCACACGCCGCCGGCTCCTTGGTCCTCGACCTCGAGCTTCGCGCCAACCGTGGCCGCCCGCTCCCGCATCGACCGCAGGCCGTAATGCGGAACGTCCGGTGGACCGGCCGCGGCCGCCAGGCCGCGGCCGTCGTCCGCGATCCGCAGGTCGAGCCGTCCGCCCGCCACCGACATCGACACCCGGACCCGCCCCGCTGCCGCGTGCTTGCGGACGTTGGTCAGCGCCTCCTGCACGATCCGGTACACCTGCGCCTCCGTCTCGGGCTCGAGCCGCAGGTCGCGAGCATCGGGGGGGATCGAGACGTCCAGCCGGAACTGGGACGCCTGGGCCACCCGCCTCGCGTGCGCCTCGACCGCCGCGCCAAGCCCCTGTCCGGGCTCGATCGGGCTGCGCAGACCCAGGATCGCCTCCCGAACGTCCACGTAGACGGCCCGCGCCGCGGCCCCCAGCTCGGCAACCTGCGTTCGGGCTTCGTCGACGCGACCGCGAGCGAGGAACCCGTCGACCGCCTGCGACTTGGTGTTGACGTAGCCCAGGACCTGCGCGATCCCGTCGTGGAGCTCGCGCGCGATCCGCTCCCGCTCGTCGATGACGGCCAGCTCCCGCAGGCGCGCCTCGAGCCGGGCATGCTCGAGCGCGATGGTCGCCTGGTTGGCGAGCGAGGCGAGCGTCTCGACCTCGTCCGCGTCGAAGCCCCGCGGGGTGCCCACGCCGACGGCGAGCAGGCCGATGGTCTGGCCACCACGCTGGAGCGGCGACGACAGCCGGACGACGGCGGCTGTCGGATCGACAAAGCCAAGGATCGCGTCCGTGGGATAGGCGTCGTCGCTGGTCGATACGGCGGCGGCCGGCTCGGGCGGTGAGGCGAGGGCGGATGACGACGAGGCGGGTACGCCGCGGATCGCGTCCGGCCGGCCGGCGGCGGCGCGGAGGCCCAGCGTCCCGCGGGTGTCCTCGAGCAGGAGCACGGCCACGTCCGCCTCGAGCAGCTCGCGGGCATGCGTGACGACCGCCTGGAGCACGCGGTCGACGTCGGTCAGCGCGGCGATCTGGACGCTCACCCGACGCAGGGCCCGAGCGGAGGCCCCGCGCGCCTCGAGCTCCGCGTTGCGAGACCGCAATGCACCGGTCAGGGCGTCGATTCGCCGGAACGCGAGGCGGGCAAGGCCAACGCCGATGAGCAGCACCGCGACCGTCACCAGGATCGTGTCCCACGGGAACGGGAGCGACTCATCGAGCACGCTGTCGCTGAGCAGCTCAAGCACCAGCACGACCGCACCCGGCACCAGGACGAGGAGCCAACGCAGTCCGGATGCGGGGCGGGCAGGCAGGCGATGGACGATCGATCCGGAGGCGGCTGACCGAGTGGTCACGATGGGTCCAGCATAGTCCCCGCGGACCCCGACTCTCCCGGCGATGATGGCTGGCAGCCCGGGCACCAGAACGTGAGCCTCGGCAGGTCCGCCCCCTGACGGACGACGCGGAGCACCGTTCCGCACCGGGGGCACGGGCGACCCGACCTCCGGTAGACGCGCCTCGGTCGCCGGCCCGTGGCGGCGCCTGCCCGCAGCATCACCTTCGCGCGTTCCACGAGGTCCCGGAGCGCGTCGTCGTCCACGTCCCGAACCAGCGTCCACGGAGAGCGCCGCGCCCCCCACAGGACCTCGCTCTTCACCTCGTTCCCGATGCCTGCGAGGGCCCCCTGGTCGAGCAGCGCCCCGGCGATCGCAGCGTCCGCCCGGGCCGAATCCCGCAGGCGGCGGAGCGCCTCCTCGAGGTCGAACGGGTCGCGCAGCAGGTCCGGGCCGAGTCGGGACAGCGACGGATGGGCGGGCTCGGCACGCTGCTCGAACAGCTCGACGACGGGTGCGTCGAAGCAGACCGCAATCGAGCCCGGCACCTCGATCATGAGCCGTGCCCTGGCCGCCGGCCGGCGCCAGGGCTCGCCCGGCCGATAGCGATGCCACGAGCCGCGCATCCGGAGGTGAGTTCGGACCTCGAGCCCGTTGTCGAACCGGATCAGCAGGTTCTTGCCGGTCGCCTCGACCGCGGTGACCGTCGCACCGATCAATCGGTGTGCCTGTGGTCCCGGCGCCCAGGCGCGGGCAGCGATCACGCTTCGCCCCACCAGGTAGGGCCTGAGACCGTCGGCCGTGCGGACGAGCGTGTCACCTTCAGGCATGCCGGCGCGATCCGCTCCCCTACCGCCGCGTCATGCGATCGGGCGGGCGATGATCGGGCGCGGGGAGCCGGCCTCGACCGGAGCGCTCCGGCGCAGCGCGTAGCCACGGTACCCCGGCACGAAGCCGGCCTCCCTGAGCGCATCGCGCCAGCGCGAGGTCGCCACCGGCTCGCCGTCGGTCTTCGAGATCACCAGCTCACGAACGCGCCCATCGGCGACGAGGTCGCCGAGGCAGCCCAGCGCGGCGGCCAGCGTGGCCGGCTCCTCACCGGCCGGCAGCACCTGGAGCGACGTCCCACCGCGATCGAGGTAGAGCACCGCGGCCCCGTCGACGAGCGCGACGTAGGCGCCGGCGGCCCGCTGGTACGGCCGTCGGTCATCGTCTCCGCGGCGAGGCCACGCCAGTGCTGCACCATATGGGTTGGCCGGGTCAGCCGCCGCCAGGAGGCGCACGATGCGACCGTGCTCGCCGGCCGCCTCCCCGGGTTGATCGCGCAGGGCTCGCAGCCGGTCGACCGCGCCCGGCAGCGCGAACTGCGCGGCCCCCAGGCCATCGACGAAGTAGCCGCGGCGGACGCGGCCGGCCTCCTCCATCGCCCGGAGCACCGGGTACACGGCGGCGAAGCCGCCCTCGATCGGCTCCGCCGCGACCGCCTCACGGGTGACGATCCCATGGCGCTCGAGCAGCGCCAGGGCCAGGGCATGGACGCGTTCGGTTCGGGTGACGGCCGGCGCCTCGTCGGGCAGGTCGTCGGACAGCGACACGGTCGCAAGCGACCAGCGACCGGCCGCCTCGGGCGGTCCGAGCGAGGTCAGGCGACCGGGGCGCGGCCGGTGATCGCGGGCGGGCCGCTTCCAGCGCAGCGCGCGCAGCGGCGCGAACGTGTCGTTTGTGACCTCGCCCGCCCAGATCAGGTCCCACAGCGCATCGAGCACCTCCCGGTCCGAGCGGCCGCCGCTGACCGCGAACAGCTCCCGGTAAAAGGAGGCGCCGCGACGCCGCAGATGCGCCCGAATGCGCTCGTGGATTTCGCCGGCCGGGGACTGGCCGCCATCCGGTGGCCCGGCCGGCCGAAGCAGCTCGCGGCCCGGGCGATAGAGCAGGATGCGCCCGTCATCTCGACCCAGGCTCCCCCGCCCCATCCAGGCGACCTCGCCCATCGCGCCCAGCTCGTCGAGCAGCCGCGGCTGGTAGCCGGCGACACGGGCCGGGAGCACGTCACGCTCCAGGACCGAGGCCGGGATGGGCAGGCCCGAGAGCTGATCGACGACCTCGGCAAGCCGCTCGAGCGCGGCAGAGCCCCGCAGAGGTGGGGACGGTGATCCGGCGATCGACGGCGATGCCGCCACGCCCTGCCACGCCGGCAGGAACCGGGCGAGCGTCACGGGATCGACGGGCTCGACCTCGCGCCGCAGCAGCGCCAGCGAGCGGCGGCGCAGCAGTCGCAGGACCTCGGGGTCGCAGTATTCGCGCTCGGCACCGCCCGGCCGGAACTCGCCGGAGAGCAGGGTGCCTGCCCCGACGAGCCGGTGGAGCGCATCCTCCACGACGGCGATTGGCAGCCCCCAGCGATGCGCCGGCTCGCCGCCCAGGAACGGGCCGTGGGTCCGGGCATATCGGGCCAGCAACCCGTCCAGCGCCCCGACGGCCGGGCCGAGGAACGCCTGGGGAACGCCGGGCGGTGCCGCCACCCCGACCCCGTCCCGGTACCGGGCGACATCCTCGATCGCGATCCAGCGCTCCTCGCCGCCGATCCTCGCCCGCACGGCTCGCCTCGACGAGGCGAGCTCCGCCAGGTGGAGCGACGCCTCGACCCGCCCCCCGGCGGTCCGGGCCCCGACCTCGTCCGGGGACAGGTCGCCCAGGCGCCGGAGCAGGTCGTGGACCTGGTCGGCGGTCCTCGCCTGGCGGTCCTCGACCAGCGCCTGGAGGCTGAGCTCGAGGTCGGCCAGCGCGTCGGCGTCGAGCAGCTCGCGCAGCTCCTCCTGGCCCAGCAGCTCGCGCAGCAGGTCCCGATCCAGCGTCAGGGCCTGCGCCCGGCGCTCGGCCAACGGCGTGTCGCCGTCGTACATGTAGGCGGCGACGTAGTCGAACAGCAGCGAGCTCGCGAAGGCGGAGGCCCGCGCGGTCTCGACCGAATGCACGGCGATCTCGCGTCGCCGAACGCCTTCGAGCACCTCTCGCAGGGCCGGCAGGTCGAACACGTCGGCAAGGCACTCGCGGTAGGTCTCGACCAGGATCGGGAAGCTCCCGTAGCGCGACGCGACCGCAAGCAGGTCGGCTGCCCGCTGGCGCTGCTGCCACAGCGGCGTCCTCGTCCCGGGCCGCCGACGAGGCAGGAGCAGCGCCCGCGCGGCGTTCTCGCGGAAGCGGCTGGCAAACAGGCTCGACTGCCCTACCCGCCCCACGACCAGGTCCTCGACCTCCTCGGGCTCGGGGAACAGCAGCGCCTCCACCCCGTCGAGGCTCGCATCGCCCTCGGGCAAGCGGATCGCGATGCCGTCGTCGGACCAGATCGTCTGGACCTCGAGCCCGAGCCGCTCCTGGAGTCGTGCCTGGAGGGCGATCGTCCAGGGCGCATGCACCCGTCCGCCGAACGGGGTGAGCACCACCAGCCGCCAGTCGCCGAGCTCGTCGCGGAACCGCTCGACGACGATCCTTCGATCGGTAGGCAGGGCGCCGGTGGCCGCCTGCTCATCCTCGAGGTAGGCCAGCAGGTTCTCGGCCGCGAGCTCGTCGAGATCGTGGTCGCGGTGCAGCCCTTCGGCCGCCCTCACCCGGCCCTTCGCGCCCCTGGCCAGGTCGCCCTCCACCTCGCGCACGAACGCGCCGATCTGGCGCCCGAGGTCGACCGGGCGACCCACGGTGTCGCCCTTCCAGAACGGCAGCTTGCCGGGGACGCCCGGCGCGGGGTTGACGATGACCCGATGGGGGGTGATCTCGGCGATCCGCCAGGAGCTCGCGCCGAGCACGACGACGTCACCGTGCATGCCGGCTCGGAGCTCGTACACCATCTCCTCGTCCAGCTCGCCGACGCGCCGTCCCGGCGTTCCCGCCTCGCCCTCGAGGAACACGGGGAACAGGCCGCGATCCGGGATCGTGCCGCCGCTGGTCACGGCGACGGTTCGGGCGTCCCGGCGACCCTCGACCGTGTCCGTCACCCGATCCCAGACGAGCCGCGGCTTGAGCTCGGCGAACTCGTCGGAGGGGTACGCGCCCGCGAGCATGCCCAGCACGCCCTCGAGCGCCTCGCGAGTGAGCGTCTCGAACGGCGCCGCGCGCCGGACCATCTCGAGCAGCTCGTCCACCGTGAACCGCTCGCCGATCGCCATCGCGACCAGCTGCTGGGCGAGCACGTCGAGCGGGTTGCGCGGCAGCATCGTGGGCTCGATCGAGCCCTCGTGCATGCCGCTCACGACGACCGCGGTTTCCAGCAGGTCGCCGCGGTACTTGGGGAAGATGACGCCCTTGCTGGGCTCGCCGACCTGGTGCCCGGCGCGCCCGATCCGCTGGAGGCCACGGGCGACCGACGTCGGGCTCTCGACCTGGACGACGAGATCGACGGCACCCATGTCGATCCCGAGCTCGAGCGAGCTGGTGGCCACCAGGGCCGGCAGGCGCCCGGCCTTCAGCTCCTCCTCGATCTCGAGGCGCTGCTCCCTGGCGATGCTGCCGTGGTGGGCCCGGACCAGCTCCTCACCGGCGAGCTCGTTGAGGCGCTGGGCGAGCCGCTCCGCAAGGCGCCGGCTGTTGGTGAACACAATCGTGCTTCGATGCTCGCGGATGAGCTGCAGGATCCGCGGGTGGATGGCTGGCCAGATGCTCGTCCGCAGCTCGCCGCCGATGACGGGTCCGCCGGGCTGCTCGTCCATCGGCAGCACCTCACCCAGGCGCGCCATGTCCTCGACCGGAACGACGACCTGGAGCTCGAGCGGCTTGCGCGTGCCGGCATCGACGATGCTGACCTCGCGCCCCTCGCCGATCCCGCCCAGGAAGCGAGCGATCGTCTCGAGGGGGCGCTGGGTGGCGCTGAGGCCGATCCGCTGCAGGCGAGGGGTGCCGCCCTCCGTCGCACGCAGGCGCTCCAGCCGCTCCAGGCTGAGTGCGAGGTGGGCGCCCCGCTTGCTTCCCGCGATCGCGTGGACCTCGTCCACGATCACGTGCTCGACGCCCTTGAGGATCTCTCGCGCCTGGCTGGTGAGCAGCAGGTACAGGCTCTCGGGGGTGGTGACCAGGATGTCCGGCGGGTGGCGGACGAGGTCGCGCCGCTCGTCGGCGGGCGTGTCGCCGGTCCGGCTCCCGATCGAGATGTGCGGCGGCCCATGGCCGAGGCCCTGCGCTGCGAGCGCGATTCCAGCAAGGGGTGCCCGCAGGTTGCGCTCCACGTCGTAGGTGAGGGCCTTGAGCGGGCTCACGTACAGGACGCGGACCGTGCCCGGGTCGGCGCGCGTCGGGGCCGGGCTGGGGCGCTCGACCAGGCGATCGAGGCACCACAGGAACGCGGCCAGCGTCTTGCCGCTGCCGGTGGGCGCGTGGATCAGCGTGTGCTCGCCCCGCGCGATCGCCGCCCAGCCCTGGGCCTGGGCCGGGGTGGGAGCCTCGAACGTCGCCTCGAACCAGGCCCGGACGGCGGGCCCGAAGGGCGCGAGGGGATCCTTGGTGCGCACGGCCACGGGATCGCGAGTATAGGTCGCAGGGGCCATTTCGTACAGATGTTCTAGAGGTCCGCGCGGCTCACCCGGCGCCTATGCCCACCAGGCAACGCTTTGGCTCCCAGGCTACGCCGACGGCTCGGTCCAGCGCCGATCCATGCCCGCCGGTCATCGGTCCCGAGGAGCGACACCCGACGGGCTGGTAAGTGCCAGTTGAGGCCGATTTCGTGTACTGGCAGTCATGGCCACCCGGACCCTCAACCAGCGTCAGCTCAGAACCCGGCGACGCGACCTCCTGCGGCGCCTCGGGACGGAGATCCGGGCGATGCGCGAAGACGCCGGTACCTCCCAGGCGGCCATCGCCAGGGTGGCCCGCGTGAACCAGGCGCACCTGTCGCGGATCGAGGCCGGTACGGCGGAACCGAGCATCGAGGTGCTCATCGCCGTGGCCACAGCCCTCGGTGCGGATCTCTCGGTGAGGCTGTTCCCGAACACGGGACCGCGCATCCGCGATCACCTCCAGATCGCCATCGCCGGGGCGCTGATCGCCGCCCTGCATCCCCGATGGGACGTGGCACCCGAGGTACCCGTCTACCGCCCGGTGCGCGGGGTGATCGACCTCGTCCTGAGCGACACGGCGGGTCCGGACGTGGTGGCCGTCGAGATCCACAGCCAGCTGCGGCGAGTCGAACAGCAGATCCGGTGGGCCACCCAGAAGGCAGACGCGCTGGCGGCCCTGCCCGAACAGGAGAGACGCCGGGTCCATCGGCTGCTGGTGTTGCGGAACACCGCGGCGACGCGCGAGGTCGGACGGCTGGCCGCTGACACGCTCGGCGCGGCCTACCCGGGGCGCAGCGCAGATGCGGTCGCCGCGCTCCGTGGCACGGCACCCTGGCCGGGCCGCGCGGTCATCTGGGCGACCGTCGAGCGCGGGGAAGCTCACCTGTTGGACGGGCCCCCACGCGGGATCGCGATGGGGCGGCGATGAGCCACTGTCGGGCCTGCTCGCCCCGAGCGTGTTCCGCTGGGTATTCCGACACGGCGGCGCTGAGAGCCGAGAGACCTCAGCCGAGCCGGTGTCGAACGATCGCGGAGAGCGCGCGCATCGCGCGGTCGGCGGTGCGGAACACGGGGATGCCTCCGGCCTCGAGCGCGGCCGCGAACGGCTCGTACAGCGGACCGCCATCGACCATGGTGACCCAGGGCTTGCTCGTCCGGTGCCACAGGTCGACGAGGCGGGCGGCGATGGCATCGGGAGCGGCGAGGTCCTCGTCGTGGTCCGGGCCGGGCGGCAGCGTCCGGAGCGCAGCGGTCAGCGGGACGATGCCCACGATGCCAACATCGACACCAGAGGCGGACAGGATCGTCTCCGCGAGGTCGGCGAACGCGGCATCGTCGGCCATCGGGGTCGCGTCGAGCGGATTGTGGACGTCGACCACGGCGCCGGCGCCGGCGGCCTCGAGCAGCGCGCCGAGCCGAGCACGGACCGCCGGCTCGAACATCGCGAGCTCGAGCGAGCCCAGGTTGTCGCCGATGGCAACACACTCGAACCCGGCGTTGGACATCGCGCCCAGGCGCCGGCCGCCGATCGTGCGGTCGACGAGGAGCGTTGCGGTTCGCACCAGATCGTCGAAGTCCTCGAACGAGTCGGCGACCAGCACGCCAGCCTGCTCCGCCAAGGCTCGGGTCACCGTCACGTCCCCAGCGATCGACGCCGTGTGGCTCGCCGAGGCCGCCGCCCCGGCGCTCGTCCGTCCGGCCCGGTACAGCACGACCGTGCCACTACGCTCGCGGATCCGGGCCGCGGCCGCCAGCATCCGCCGCGCGTCGAGCGGCCGGAAGCCCTCCACGTACACGCCGAACACGCGGATCGACGGGTCATCGGCGAGGTGCGCGAGGTGGTCGCCCACGGTGAGATCCATCTGGTTGCCAACCGTGACGAGGTACCGCGGGTGCAGGTCCGGGATCCGCCCGAGGCGCGTGATCGCGAACGCGCCGCTCTGGGCGACGATCGCGAGTGGTGCGGTCGCCGCTCCGGGTGCGGGCAGCTTGGTTGCCGGGATGAACATCGTGTCGATGCGGCCGGGCACGGAGCGGAAGCCGAGGCAGTTGCCGCCGTTGAGCAGCGGGCCGCCGTCGGGGGCGGAGCGCGACGCCGCCAGCGCGGCCCGCATCCGGGCGACGATCGCCTCGCTGCCCTGCTTCTCCTCGAAGCCGCCGGGGATGACCAGGATCGCCTCGGCAGCATCGCGCTCGATGACGTCCGTGACCACCTCCGCCGCCCGGGAGGCCGAGACGGCCACGACGAACAGGTCGACCTTGTCCGGCAGCGACGCGACGTCCGGGACGCACCGGCAGCCGTCGATCGAGGTGGCGCCCGGCTTGACGACCGTGATCCGCTCGGCCGGGAACCCGTCGCGAAGGAGGTTTCGAAGGATCACGTGCCCCGGGTTCATCGCGGCCGAGACACCGATGATCGCGACGGAGCGGGGCTCGAGCAGCCTCGGCAGCTTGGCGACGGGCCGCGCAGGGGCGGGATCGGGCGCCCGCTCGCCGGTGCCCAGCGAGGCAAGGACGTCGAGCGCGACCAGGCGGCCGTCGGGCGTGACGACGATCGGGTTGACCTCGAGCTCGTCCAGGTCTGCGGGAACGCAGGCATCGGCGACGGCGAGGAATGGCTCGACGACGTCGACGAGGTCGTCGATCGACAGCCGTGCCGGGTGTCCACGCTGACCGGTGGTGGCCAGGCAGACCGCGGTCGCGCCGCGGAGCACGCGGGCGAGCCGATCGCGAGGCATCAGGCCGGGCGACAGGATCGCGATCTGCCGGCCCGGGCGCAGATCCGCCGCGATCATCTCGGCCTCGGTGCCACCCGCCCCGACGCTGACCACGGGTCCTGCGTCGTCGGTCCAGCGGACAGATACCAGCAGCTCGCCACCGATCCCGGGCTCGTGCGAGACGTACTCGGCGAGGATGTAGCCGGTGACCTGGGCAGCGCCGGCCGAGGCCAGGGACTCCTGCATCCGGTCGATGACGTCGAGCACGGCATTCGCGTCGCGGCCGACGACGGCGACCCCGCCAAGCTCCGTCTTGTGGGCGACGCCCGGGGCGACGACGCGGACGACGACCCGATCGCCCTCGATCCCTTCGATGGCCTTCGCGACGTCTGCCGCCTCGGGCGCGCCCGAGGCGGCGACCGCGACGAACGACGCCCGGGGCACCGCGATGCCCATCGCCTCGAGCAGCCGGCGCGCCTCCGGCTCGAGCAGCATGGATGCGCCGCGGGCGCGAGCCCCCGCGAGGATCGCGCGGATACGGGCGAGATCGATCGGAGGC
>Ga0315556_1000610_pt1 | contig 22236 bp, 16 predicted proteins | sample SalMarSW160310MG_FD_202112 | JGI IMG/M metagenome (GOLD analysis project Ga0315556, IMG submission 202112) | Salt marsh sediment microbial communities from the Plum Island Ecosystem LTER, Massachusetts, United States - Salt Marsh Sediment SW1603-10 ...
GTGGCAGCCGTGGCGGCACTGTTTCCACCCGGACGGCGGGCCGCCGGCCGCCTCATGGAGGCCGAGCTCGGCGCCCTGCGGCGGCTAGTTGACGACCCCGCCCGGCCGTTCGCGGCGGTGGTCGGCGGCGCCAAGGTGTCGACCAAGACGGCGCCGCTGATGGCGCTGCTCGAGCGCGTACAGCGGCTGTTGGTCGGTGGCGGGATGGCCAACACCTTCCTGCTCGCCCAGGGGCTGGAGGTCGGCCGTTCGTTGGTCGAGGAGAGCGAGGTCGACACCGCGCGCAAGGTGATCGCGCGCGCCGAGGAGCGGGGCGTCGACCTCCTGCTGCCGACGGACCTCACGGTTGCCGACGACCTGGACGCTCCGCGTCGGGTCGAGGTGGTCGCCGCCGAGGCGATCCCCGCCGACCTGATGGCGGTCGACATCGGACCCGACACGCGCGCGGCGTTCACACACGCGTTGGCCGGTGCCAGGACCGTCTTCTGGAACGGCCCGATGGGCGTGTTCGAGAACCAGGCATTTGCAGCGGGCACCATGGCCGTCGCGCATGCCCTGGCTGCCTGTAGTGGCTTCACCGTCGTCGGCGGTGGTGAGTCGGTGATGGCTGTGCATCGTGCCGGAGTCGTCGATCGTATCGGCCACGTTTCCACCGGCGGCGGCGCCTCGCTGCAGCTGATTGCCGGCGGGCCGCTGCCCGCCGTCGACGCCCTGGAGGTCGCATGACGATGCGCAGGTTCCTGATTGCCGGCAACTGGAAGATGCACCACGGCGTCGTCGACACCGCGATGTTCGTCGAGCAGCTGCTCCAGCAGAGGCTGCCGACCACGGTCGACGTCGTGGTGTGTCCCCCGTTCGTGTCGCTTCCCGCAGCCGCGATGCTGCTTACGGGCTCTTCGGTCGGCCTCGGGGCGCAGAACGTTCATTCTCAGGGGAAGGGTGCCTTCACCGGCGAGGTGTCGGCGCCCATGCTCGCCGAGCTCGGCGTGGAGTGGGTCATCGTCGGCCACTCGGAGCGGCGGGCGATGTTCTGCGAGACCGATGAGACCGCCGCGGCGAGGGCGCTCCGAGCCCAGGAAGAGAGGCTCACGGTCATCTTCTGCCTCGGCGAGACCCTCGAGGAGCGCGAGGCGGGGCAGACCCTCGACGTGCTCCGCCGCCAGGCCTCGGTGCTTGCCGCCCTCGATCCCGCGCAGCTCGTCGTCGCTTATGAGCCGGTGTGGGCTATCGGCACCGGACGCACCGCGACCCCCGAGCAGGCGCAGGAGGCGCACCGCTTTCTGCGTACCGAGCTTGCCGGCCTGTTCGACCAGGGCGCCGCAGGCGCCGTCCGCATCCTCTACGGGGGCAGTCTCAAGCCTGCCAACGCGGCCGAGATCCTCTCCCAGCCAGACGTGGACGGCGGCCTGGTCGGCGGGGCAAGCCTTGACGTGGAGCCCTTTTGCGCTATCATCCGCGCTGCGGCTGTGCTTGCCGCGGGAGAGTCATCGTGATTACGCTGCTGGTCATTCTTTATGTTCTCGTCTGTCTGTTCCTGATCATGGTCGTCCTGTTCCAGCAGGGCAAGGGGGCCGATCTCGCCGGGGCTTTCGGCGGCGGCGGCACTCAGACCGCGTTCGGCCCGCGCAGCGGAACCACCCTCATGCACAAGCTGACCACGGTGTCGTTCGTCCTCTTCGTGGCGCTATCGATGGCCCTCGCCATCCTGCAGGGCAAGCGCAACACCTCGGTGATGGACCAGGCGACGGCGCCGAAGGCAACACCGGCGGCGTCGGCGCCGGCCGAGACGGCGCCCGCGAAGGAGCCCGGAGAGGCGGCCGGGCAGACTCCGGCCACCGGCACCCAGCAGCAGCAAGCACCGGCGCAGCCGCCGGCCGGCGGGCAGTCGGGCGGCTGACCCCTTGCCTCGGCCAGTCACGGAGCCTAGAATGTCAGCACGTGCCGAAGTGGCGGAACTGGTAGACGCGCACGTTTGAGGGGCGTGTGGCTTACGCCGTGCCGGTTCGAGTCCGGCCTTCGGCACCACTTTAGAGACCCGGCCGGAGAGGCCCGTTCGGCTCCAATCCGCGATACGGGATCACCTGCACGTTTTTCGCTTGTCGCCCGCCTCCGACGTACCTGCAGGTACGACTACGGCGTGCTCCGACGCGAGAAAACGCACATCTGACACCCGTCTCGCGGATTTCGCTGCGAACGGGCTCTCCACCCGGGCCTCTTGAGACTGTCAACGACGGGTTTTCATCAAGCCGTAGGTGCAAACTGATCGGTACAAGAGTCATGCACTCCTAGTGCAGATGTGATCGTTGCGTCCGGCTACGCTCAAGGGCTCAAGGAATAGCCGGTCATGGGTTTGACAGTTTGGAGTTTCAGGAGTAGCGTTTCCGTCAAGGAGGAGTACCATGAGACATCCGCGCGGAGTGTGGTTTGTCCTTGTATTGTTGGGCGTAGCCCTTTCTTTCGTATCATTCCCAGTAAGTGCACAGGAGCCCGGGTCCGTCCAGGAAATGCCCATCGACCCACACCCAGGTATGTACCCGTGTTGGAAGTGCTTCTGTGAATACGATCCCCCATTTGGGACTTTTGCGCAGTGTGAGCAAACCGCCGGCGGCACGCTCGCGTGGTGCACGGTGCAGAATCTGGGCGGCGGCGTATACCAGTGCATAGGGCAGCCCTGCGCGGGCGATCAGCCTGAGGCCACGTTCGGAGAGCTCTTCGCTGGCACCGCCTCCGGGCATAGAACCAGCGTAGCGCGCGGGCAGGGGCTCTGATCTGTGAGAGTGCCCGCGTTCCGAGGGCTCGTCACTCGCCGGACTCTCCTCGTACCAGCGCTGATTGCAATCGCGTCTGCTGCCGGTTCGCAACAGTCGCCGCTGGTCGGGGGTGGATCGCGTCATGACGGCGCATCTACGACTCCCGCTCTGTCGCTCGCCCCAGACCCCGGCGTGGCGCCCGCAGGAGTAACGGTTTACGAGTGGATACAAGGCCATCTCAAGAGGCTCGATGCACGGGCTGTCAAAGACTCAGCGGGCGTCCTGGTGGTGCCTAGAGCCTGCGCTCAGGGCTCTCGGGTGCTGGTCGAAACTGAGGAGTTGGTGTCGCGCCCGTTCGAAGTGAAATCTGCCGACTGCTCGGGCGGACCACTGAAGGTCAAGTTGTTCCCGCGCGCGGAGCTCAAGCTCCGCCTGGCGGCAGCCGGGGGGAGCGCTCTGCCCTCTCAGGCGGTGATTGCCTTCGCTCAATGCCCAGCGTCCGCCCGCTCCGAAGCTGAGAAGCAGTTCCGGTTACCCGTGGCCATATCGCCGGCGGGCGCCATGACTGCCTCTCTACCGGCCGGCTGTACTGATCTCTCGGTTCTGACCCCCGACTTCGCACCACTCTCATGGTGGGGCCTTCACCTGCCAGCCGGAAAGCTGACCGACCTCGGCGCCAAATCCCTGCAGAAGGGCGCGTCCCTACTCATACGAGCTCTAGACAGCGACGACGGCCTCCCGCTGGAGGGTGTGCACCTGAGGCTCGTACGGGCCGCTCAGGCCACGAAGGCCATCCGCGGCGTACTCGCCGGGCACGGCGCAGGCTCCACGGCCGAAGGCGTGACCGGAAACCGGGGCTGGCTGCGACTGTCCGGCCTTGACGACGGTGGGTTCACTTTGATCGCGATGGCGAAGAACCATGCTGTCAGCTGTCAGAACCTGACGTTGGAGCATGGCAAGCAGACGGTGGTCGACGATCTCGAGCTGGGGCGACTTGGATCTGCAGATGTGTCTGTGACCTGGGCTAACTCGGCCACGCCAGACGACCTCAGTCTCACCCTGGTTGCGAGTGCGCGGTTGTGCTGCCACGAGATCTTCGGCGTCCGATCGACAAAGGTCCCGCCCTCCGGCCTGGTCCACCTTGCGGGCCTCTCTCCCGGCAGCTGGAAGTTCACAGCTGCGCTGATCCACCCTTCGGGTCGCGCCTATACCCTCGGGGATACAGAAGCTACAGTGGTTTCTGCTCAGAACACCTTCGTGGACCTGTCGCTCTCCGACCTGCTATACCGCGGCGAGCTACTGCGGGGCGATGAGCCGGTGCGGGCCGCGCTACGGCTCGACCCCCTCAAACCTCGTCCCGGTGACACACGCGCGTCCACCTCTTCCCAGGACGACGGCAGCTTCATGGTGGTGCTGCCGAGGGCGGGCAAATACGACGTGCGAGTGACCGCCCGGCAACCCCAGATCGATACCACCGTCCCGTCGGTTTCGTTCTCCGACCCGGACAAGAGGGTCGAGGTGCATCTGCCCCGCGGACGAATCGTCGGTACCGTGGTTGACGGAAACGGCAACCCCGTGGCGCGCGCCCGGGTGACCGCGTACCTGCTCCAGAAAGTCGCCGGTGGAAAGGCGCCAGCGGATGTCGTCGTTGGACATGGGCTGTCGGCAGAGGACGGCAGTTACAGCGTCGAGGGCGCTCGTGCCGGTTCCTGGCGGGTGACGGCAGAGCACGACCAGCTGGCTTCCGACCCGCGAATCGTCCAGGTACCGAAAGACGACGACGCAACCGGGGTGACCCTGGTTGTGAGAATGACCCTCACTCAGTCCGGTACCGTACGGCATGCCGACGGCCGCCCCGCCGCCGGCGTTTACGTCTGGGGCAACAGCGTCGCCTCAGACGGGCTGCTCAGCAGTGCGTACGCCACCACCGACCCCAACGGGCACTTCGAGATCCGGCTGAAGGCCAAGGAAGGGTCGCCGGGCGATCTCGTCGTCTGCGGGCCCGGGATCGCGGCCGAGCCGTTCCGAATCACCCTGTCCGGCAAGAAACCGGCCGAGCTCAGCGTGGTCGACACCGGCGGAAGCCTGCGGCTCTCGTTCTCGTCCGCCAGTGCGAGCATGTTTGCAGGCCTGGCCCTGGTCCGGCCGGACGGCGCTTACCTGCCGGCAGGCGAGCTCGTAGGCGGTGGAGTGGCCGCGAGCATGAGCGACGGGAATACCGTGATGACCATTCGCAACCTCGCACCCGGGGCTTGGGATGTCGTCAACATCCGAAACCCTGCTGCGGCTGCGGCCGTCTTCTCAGGAGCCGGCGGAGCGTTGCCCGGCCTCGCCAAGGTGATGCTGGGCCGCGGCGCGACCGAGCGCGTCGCGATCAGCCCTTGAGCTTCTGCTCGATCTTGGCCCAGCTGTCGCGGAGCGCGACGGTGCGATTGAGGACGAGGCGCGCGTCGGTGGTACCCGGGTCGACGCTGAAGTAGCCTTGGCGCTCGAGCTGGTAGCGCTCGCCGGCATCGGCGCCGGCCAGGCTCGGCTCGAGACGCGCCTCGACGACCTCGAGCGACTCCGGGTTGAGGTTGGCCAGAAAGTCGTCTCCGGATTCCGCCGCCTCGGGGTCGGGATCCGAAAACAGGCGGTCGTACAGCCGCACCTCCGCCGCCAGCGCGTGGCGGGCGGACACCCAGTGGATGGTCCCCTTGACGCGCCGCCCGTCGGGCGCGTTGCCGCCGCGGGTCGCCGGGTCGTAGGTGCAGCGGACCTCGACCACCCGGCCGTCGTCGTCCTTGACGACTCCGGTGCAGGTGATGAGGTACGCCCACCGCAGCCGCACCTCGCGGCCCGGGGCGAGGCGCCAGAACTTCTTCGGCGGCTCCTCCATGAAGTCGCCGCGCTCGACGTAGAGCTCGCGCGTAAACGGGACCTTGCGAAAGCCCATCTTCGGGGGGTCGTCCGGGAAGTAGGGCGCGTCGAACTCCTCGACCTGGTCCTCCGGGTAGTTCTCGATCACCACCTTGAGCGGGTCGAGTACGCCCATCACCCGCGGCGCCGTCTGGTTGAGGTGGTCGCGCACCGCCCACTCCAGCAGTGCGACGTCGACCGTGCTGTCGCGCTTGGCGAGGCCGATGCGGTCGCAGAAGGCGCGGATCGCCTGCGGCGGGTAGCCGCGCCGGCGCAGGCCGGAGATCGTCGGCATGCGCGGGTCGTCCCAGCCGTTGACGTGACCCTCCTTGACCAGCCGCAGCAGCTTGCGCTTGGAGAGCACGGTGTAGGTCAGGTTGAGGCGCGCGAACTCGATCTGTCGCGGCCGGGCGGGCACCGGCAGGTTGCCGATGAACCACTCGTACAGCGGCCGGTGGTTCTCGAATTCGAGCGTGCACAGCGAGTGGGTAATGCGCTCGATGGCGTCCGACTGCCCGTGCGCGAAGTCGTACATCGGGTACACGCACCATGCGTCACCGGTGCGGTGGTGGTGGGCGTGCAGGATCCGGTACAGCACCGGATCGCGCAGGTTGAGGTTGGGGGCCGCCATGTCGATCTTGGCGCGCAGTACCCGCGAGCCGTCGGGAAACTCGCCGGCCCGCATGCGCTGGAAGAGGTCGAGGTTCTCCTCCGGTGGGCGGCCGCGGTACGGGCTCGGGGCCCCGGGGTGCGTCAGGGTACCGCGGGTCGCCCGGATCTCCTCCGCCGTCTGGTCGTCGACGTACGCCGCGCCTTCCCGGATCAGGTGCACCGCCCACTCGTAAAGCTGCTCGAAGTAATCGGAGGCGAAGTAAAGGTGCCGGCCCCAGTCGAAGCCGAGCCAGCGCACGTCCTCCTTGATCGACTCCACATACTCCATCTCCTCCTTGGAGGGATTGGTATCGTCGAAGCGCAGGTGGCAGCGGCCGCCGAACTCGGCCGCGATCCCGAAATTGAGCGCAATCGACTTGGCGTGGCCGATGTGGAGATAGCCGTTGGGCTCAGGGGGAAAGCGGGTCACGACCTCACGGTGCTTGCCGCCGGCCAGGTCACCGGCCACGATCTCGCGGATGAAGTCCTTCGCCTCGTTGCTCATCAGCCCTTTCCTCCGAACCCGGGGAGTATACGTGAGAAGCAAGAGGGAAGAACTTCCCCACCCGTGAAAAGGTCAGGAGGTAAGAGGATCCCGCCGGTCCTGGACGTCGTGAGCCCGCACCTCTCACCTCCACAAGGCTGCAGCGCTCGCCGCGCCGGCGGCGTCCTCTCCTCCCCGGGTGCTTGACGTGCTCCTGATCCGGGCCTGCAGAATCGTCCGGGGCTCCGCGTGATCGCGAAGAGAACGCCCGTGCGTCGGAGCAAAGGAGCCCAGAATGGAGCCCAGGCGACCTGCGGCACTCGCCGGTTTCCCCCTAAGTGCTGCTCCCTTCCGGGCCTGACACGGTTCGGAGGCTGGCAATGCGCAGGGCCCAGGCTCCAGTCTGGGCTCCTCATCTTCCACAGCTGGCGGAGAGGGCGGGATTCGAACCCGCGGTGGAGTTGCCCCCACACACGCTTTCCAAGCGTGCTCCTTCGGCCACTCGGACACCTCTCCGGGCTTGCTTGTCGACCTGGCGGAGAGGGTGGGATTCGAACCCACGGACCTCGTGAAAGGTCAACGGTTTTCGAGACCGCCCCGTTCGACCACTCCGGCACCTCTCCGCAACGGGAGCGGCATTCTACCAGAGGTGTGTGGACGAGGCACGGGAGCCCCGTGCGGGAAGTGAGAAGGTGAGGAAGTTCCCCCACCCAACCAGCCGGTGACGGAGTGACGGAGGCCCCCACCCACCCGCCCGGGAAGATCGCGACACGAGAACCGGGGAACGGGAGACGCGAGACGGGCGCCTGCGGGGCAGGCGCACGGCCGCCGCAGCTGCAGAGTAGGGAGGCTCTGCTGGGTCTTGGCGCCGCCTACTCGTTCGCCTCTCCGAGCACGGTTCTGAGGCTGACCTGGAGCGACCGGCCAGGCGCGGCGACCGCGCCTTCGTCGGGAGAGACAAGGTAGCTGCGATCAAGCACGTTGGTGACCATGGCCCGAACCTGGAGGTGGTCGCCGAGGCGCCAGCCGACGCCGGCGTCGACGACCGCATGGCCCGGCACGTCCTGCTCGGAGGGACCGGGGCGGCCCTTGCGTGCGTAGGTGGTGAGGCGCACCAACCACCAGCCGCCGCGGGAGATCTCGTGGCGGAGGACGACGAAGGCGCCCGGGGCGGGAATGTCATCGACCGGTTCGCCAGCGTCGCGGATCTCGCCGCGTTCGCTCCAGATGCCGAGCTGGAGAGTGAGGTGAGGTGTGAGGATGAAGCTGCCTTCGAGCTCGAGCCCCCGCAGCTCGGCCTCGCCGCGGTTGCGGAAGAAGTAGTCGCCGTCCGTCTTGAAGCGCTCGATGAGGTCGTCAATGCGGTACATGTAGCCGTAGAGGGCGAGCTGGACGCTACGCCCGCGGAAGCGAAGGGCAAGGTCGAGCTGGCGGCTGGCCTCCGGCTCGAGGTCGGGGCTGCCGGTAATGAAGCCGCGGCCGGTGAAGCCGCGGTAGAAGCGGTCGGAGAGGAAGGCGTCACGAAAACCGCGCGCGACCTGACCCGTGAGGTCGAGGCCCGAGGCGAGTGGGAGGGTCGCAGCCACGAAGCCAGAGAGGTCGCTGTGGGTCGTCGAGGTGTCGCCGAAGTAGCCGCCTTCGTTGGAGGTGTGGACGCTGTCGGCGCGCAGGCCGCCGGATAGGCGGAGCGGCCCGGCCATGCCGCTGATGCCGGCAAAGGCGCCCAGGTCGTCACGCCTCGCCGACTCGATCGAGGTCTCGCGCGAGCTCAGCACCGGCCGGCCGCCGGCGAGGTCGAAGCTCTCGTTGATCGCGTGCAGGCCGTAGCGGCCGTAGGCATTGAAGCCGACGACGAGCCGCGCACCGCCGAGCGGTCGCTCGGCCTCGACGCGCAGCTCGTAGTCGCGCGCGTCGACGTCAGAGCGGTCACGCGACAGCGGTGCGCCGTCGGCGGTCAGCTTGTCCTTGTTGAGGATCAGCTGGTAGCTGTCCCAGCTGGCCGCAACCGACAACCGCTTCCAGGCGCCGGCGCCGGGACGCTCGAAGCCGACGTCGAGGCGGTGAGAGTTTTCCTCCGGGTAGTACGAGCGCTTGCTGCGCGAGTCGGGCGCCGGCTTGCCGGAGTCGCGGCCGTAGTCGGTGCGCCAGCCGACGCGGAGCACACCGCCGGCGAGCTCGCGCTGGTACGCCAGCCGTAGACCCTCGGTCTCGGAGCGGCTGTTGAAGATCGTGCCGTCCGGGCTCGAGTAGTCCTCGCTCTTGCGCCAGGAGGCGCCCAGCAGCAGGCCGCCGCCGAGACCGCTGGTCGTCACCTCGGCCATCGCCCCACGCTCCGAGGCCGCAGAGGCGCCCAGGACGACGGCTCGCACACTCAGCGGCGCGTCCGGCTGCGGCATGCGCGTGCGGGCGCGGATGACGCCGCCGAAAGCGTCCGAGCCATAGGCCACGGAACCCGGCCCGCGAACCACCTCCACCTCCTCGACCGTGTCCGGATCCAGGAAGGTCGCGGAGGCGCCGGCACGGCGCTCGGTGGTCACGCGGCCGCCGTCGAGCAGAATCAAGGTCCGTCCCTTGGGTAGGCCGCGAAGGGCCGGCACGGCGGCCGGCCCGACGCCACTGGCGCTCGCGCCGGGAACGTTGTCGAGAGCGCCGACCAGGTGGGCAGGACGCCGCTGGGCGAGCTCAGTGGCGCCGATGACGGTGGCGGCGGCGGCCGGCGGTAGCTCGAGATCAGGGGCGGCGCCGGTAACCACGGTGACCGTCTCTCCGAGCGGTCGGACGTGGATCTCCAGCGGTCCGGCGGCCGGCAGCTCGGTCACGGTCACCGGCCGGAAGGCGACGCCGTCGGGTCGCGCCACCAGCAACACGAAGGGAAGCTTGGGATCGGGCGAAACCGAGAAGCTGCCGCCGGTGTCGGCGAGCACCACTCCCGGGCGGTCGAGAACAGTGATCTGGGCGCCGGCCAGGGGCTTGCCGTCCGGCATGATGATGCGGCCGTCGAAGGCCGCGGCGAGCGAGGCGGTCAGCAGCAGGGCTGCTGTGGCAACGATCGAGATCGAGCGCATGTGTCCTCCTTCGGTGACTAGGCACGGACACGGATGCGGCCGCAGGTGGCGGACCGCGTCGGTCCAAGCCGTGAGATGTCCGGATTGGGATGCTCAGTGAAGCAGAGTCATTCCAGCCGAGGGAGGCCGACGGCTACGCGCGGGACGCGTGCCGGCAGCGCGATTCGGAAGCTCTGGTACAACCGGGGAGTCTCCTCGCGGACGAACAGCTGGCTGGAGATCCGGGCGCCATGACGGCCGCCGCGGACCAGCGCCGGAAGGCCGTAGATGACCTCGGCCAGCCAGTCTGCGATCGGCCGCGCTCCGCTCGAGCCGACCGGGGCGCCGGGCGTGCCACGTCCCAGCCACCACTCGCCGGCCGTAAAGCCGGGCGCCGCCAAGGGGGCGCGGGCGGCGCCGGCGATGCGGAAGACGCCGCCGTGCTGAGCCGCGACCTCGCATCCGTGACGTCCGAACCTCACGAACAAGAAGGCGGCGGGCGTTGGCAGATCGGGCACGTGCCAGCGCACACTGCGAAGCCGGGGATCGAGCTGATCGGTGAGACGGACCGGGAACCGCCCCTCGCCATCGACGGCGAGCAGGATCTCCAGTTCCTCCACCGGTTGCTCGAACGCCGTCCAACGAACCTCTACCACGTCGCCGGCACGCAGCGTCTGACCTGCGGCCGGCGACACGATCCGCCCCTCACTGGCAGCCACGGGGAAGGCGGTGAGAAGCACGGCGACCGCCACCGCCGTCGCGGCGAGACCTGCTCTTCTGCGGACGGAGCTGTTGCCAGGCACCGGCCGCAGCGTAGCACGTGCCGCCGCCCGGCGTGGTTCCGCGCTCTCGGTTTGCAGTGATGTCCGACTCTTGTCCTTGCACGCCACCGCGTCCTGCGCCACAATCGCCGGGGAGGTGCGCATGCAGGAGTGGCACCACACGACGGTTGTGGCCGTTCGCCGCGGCGGCACGGTGGCCGTCGGATCGGACGGGCAGGTAACGCTGGGGAGCACCGTGCTGAAGGCGTCGGCATCGAAGGTGCGGCGGCTGGCCGGCGGCAAGGTGATTGCCGGCTTTGCCGGCTCCGTGGCAGATGCACTGGCCCTGTTCACCCGCTTCGAGGCCAAGCTGGAGTCGTACGGCCATAACCTCGAGCGGGCGGCGGTTGAGCTTGCACGCGAGTGGCGGACCGACAAGGCGCTGCGCCATCTCGAGGCGCTGCTGGTGGCCGCCGACGGCTCGACCACGTTGCTTGTGTCCGGCACCGGCGAGGTGCTGTCTCCGGACGACGACGTGGTCGCGGTCGGCTCGGGCGGCGGCTATGCACTGGCCGCGGCGCGGGCCCTGCTGGCCCACACCGACCTGGATGCCAGTGGCATCGTGCGCGAGGCGCTGACGATTGCCTCCGCCATCGACATCTATACCAACGCCCACATCACGATCGAGGAGCTGACCTCGTGAAGCTGGACAACCTCACCCCGAAGGAGGTCGTTGCCGAGCTCGACCGCTACATCATCGGCCAGACAGCGGCCAAGAAGGCGGTCGCGGTCGCTCTGCGCAACCGCTGGCGCCGCCAGCATCTCGACCCGGAGCTGGCGGAGGAGGTGGCGCCGAAAAACATCATCATGATCGGTCCGACCGGGGTCGGCAAGACCGAGATCGCCCGCCGCCTGGCGCGCCTCACCGGGTCGCCGTTTCTCAAGGTGGAGGCGTCGAAGTTCACCGAGGTTGGCTACGTCGGACGCGACGTGGAGTCGATCGTGCGCGATCTCGTCGAGGCGGGGATCCAGCTGGTGCGCGCGGAGCAGGTGGCGGAGGTCAAGGTCCGGGCAGAACGCTCGGCGGAGGACCGTCTGCTGGAGCTCCTGGTCCCCCAGCGCCCGGGACCCGTCGACGAGTCGTGGGAGGACAACCGCCGAGCCATTAAGCGCCTGCTGCGCGACGGACAGCTGGAGGAGCGAGAAGTCGAGATGGAGGTTGCAGAGCAACGGATGCCGACCCTCGAGCTCTTCACACCCCAGGGCATGGAGTCCATGGGCGTCAACTTCAAGGACATGTTCTCCGGGATGTTCGGCCGCAAGTCGATGAAGAAGATGAGGGTCGGCGATGCGCGCCGGGTGCTGGTGGCGGAGGAGGAGGAAAAGCTGATCGACCGCTCGCAGGTGGAGAGCGAGGCACTGCGGCGGGTCGAGGAAGCGGGGATCGTGTTCCTCGACGAGCTCGACAAGATCGCCTCCCGTCAGGAGGGCGGCCACGGACCCGACGTCTCCCGCGAGGGGGTACAACGCGACCTGCTGCCGATCGTCGAGGGAACCACGGCCAACACCCGCTATGGTCCCGTGCGGACAGACCACATCCTGTTCATCGCGGCCGGCGCCTTCCACGTCGCCCGCCCGGCCGACCTCATTCCCGAGCTCCAGGGCCGGTTCCCGATTCGTGTCGAGCTGTCGTCCCTCGGCGCCGACGACTTCACGAGAATCCTCACCGAGACGGAGAACTCTCTGATCCGCCAGTACACGGAGCTGCTGGCAACGGAGGGCGTGACCCTCCACTTCGAGATCGGTGCGGTGGAGGCGATCGCGCGGGCGGCGGCGGAGATCAACGCCGCGGCCGAGAACATCGGTGCGCGCCGGCTTCACACGGTGATGGAGCATCTGCTGGAGGAGATCTCGTTCGAAGCGCCCGAGCGCTCGGGAGAAACCTATCAGGTCGATGCGGAGGCGGTGCGCGAGCGACTGGAGCCGCTGATCGCGGACCGCGACCTCGCGCGCTACATCCTCTAGGGACTGACGATGCGCCTGCCTACAGCGCCCCGCCGGATCGTCCTCGTTGCCGCGGCCGCCGCAGCCGTCATCGCGCCGGGCTGCGGGCGGCGGGGAGCGCCGTTACCGCCGGTCGTGCGGGTTGCCGAGCGCACCCGCGACCTCCAGGTCGTCCAGGAAGGCACCTTCGCCGTCCTTACCTGGAGCTATCCGTCAATGACGCGCGCCGGCGGGCCGCTGCCGGACCTCGAGGCGATCGAGGTGTGGCGTCTCAGCCTGCCCAGCGGACAGGAGCCGCAGGGTACCTCGCCGCAGCAGCGTGCGGTGCGGGAGCAGCTGCTGCTGAGCAAGGGCCAGCGCCTCCTGGTTCTCGACCGGCAGGCGCTGACCGGAGCGACCCACGGCTCCCAGCTGACGGTGCGCGACGACCTGCACGCCTGGTACAGGGAGAATGTGGACCGATTGCCGCTCGTGGTGTGGTACGCGGTACGGGCCGTGTGCTGCCGCGGGCATCTGTCAGAGCCGTCCAACATCGTGCGTCTCGTTCCGCAGGCCCCACCGTCGCCGCCGACTGCAATCACCGCCACGCCGGAAGCCACCGGGATCGTGCTCGGATGGACGAGCGCGGACGGGGCGACGGTGATCGTCGAGGGCTCGGCCGACGGCACGACCTGGCGGCGTCTGACAGCGGAGCCGGTGGCGCAGCCGCCATGGCGCGACACCACAGCTCGCCAGGGCGCCACATCGTACTACCGGTTGCGTTCGGTGGACGCGACCCGCGGCCTCGGCCTGATCGGCGAGCCGAGCAAGCCGTTGGCGGTCGCCTACCCCGACATCTACCCGCCCGAACCGCCGGAGAACCTCGTTTGCCTGCCGGAGGAGGGGCGCGTCCGCCTGCGCTGGGACGCGGTCGCCGGCAGCGCCGAGTACCGGGTCTTCAGGCGCCGGCCGAACGGCGGCTGGGACCACCTCGACTTTTACGTGCAGAAGCTGGAGTACACGGACACCTCGCCACCCTCGGGAACCGCCACCTACGCCGTCAAGGCGGTTGACTCGGCCGGCAATGAGTCCGATGCCGCGCTGTGCTCGACGGCGGCCGGGCCGACGCCGTGAGCGACCGCCTGATCAAGGTCGAGGGCGCCGGCAACGACTTCCTGCTCGGAACCGGTTCCTGGGCGGAGCGGCTTGCCGCCGACCCGGATCTCGTGCGCCGGCTGTGCCGGCGGCGGCTCGGCGTCGGTGCGGACGGCACCCTGGCGCTATTCCCGGAGAGGTCCGGTGCGGTACGACTGATCTACCGCAACAGCGACGGATCGGAGGCTGCGTTCTGCGCCAACGGCACACGCTGTGCCGCACGCGCGGCGGTCGAGCTTCTCGGCCTCGGCTCGCCCCTCGTGGTGCGGACGGCGTGGGCGGACATTTCGGCCGAGGTAGCCGGCACCGAGGTCACGCTCGTACTGCCAACGCCGCCAGCCGCGCCGACGATGCTCAAGCTGGAGACGACGCCGCGGACATGGCACGCGCACCTCATCGAGGTCGGCGTGCCGCACCTCGTGGTGCCCTTCGACGGCAAGCTCGACGCCCTGGAGCTGGCCGAGGTCGCGCCGCCACTGCGCGCGCACCCGCATCTCGGACCCGGTGGCGCCAACGTCTGCTTCGTGGCCGCGGCAGGCGCTGGGCGACTCGAGGTTCGGTCGTGGGAACGCGGAGTGGAAGCGGAGACCCTCTCCTGCGGCTCCGGCGTCGTCGCCGCGGCACTGGTTTGGATGACGGAGAGCGGTGGCCGCCGCCTCGTCTGCGCAACCCGCTCCGGACAGGATCTGACGGTCGAAGCAATGGGCGAGCCGCCCCTGTGCGGCGTTCGCCTCACCGGCCCGGCGCACTTCGTGGCGGAGGTCATTCCACGGTAAGTCTGCGAGCTCGTGGAAGAGAGGCCTCTTGCGCGGTTGGGTTGTGAACACGGTGAGGAGTGTCCCTGCCCGCAGGCCCCCTCGACGCGGTTCGCGGATCTGCCAGGAGTGGCTACCGCAGAGCTGGTCAGAGGATCCGCGGGTTACTTTCCAACCGTGTGCGGAGCCCGGAGCATCTATGAGCGATCGTAGCGAGACCGGCAAGACGCTTGTCAGGGCTGGGTTCTGAACGTTGAGCTGACGCAACCATACTCCCTGTATGTTGAGGACAGCGAGACGCGAAGAGCACAGCAATGGCTGGCGTATCGCCGGTCGCAGCAGATCGCGAGTGGATGGTCCGGGCTAGAGGCCCGGCCGCAAATCCCAGTGTCGCCCGTTGCGAGCGCCACGGGCCCAGATTCGAGACGTCGTGCCGCTGGCGATGTTGTTTCATCATCAGGGCGCGACAACGAAGAAGCTGGGTCAGTGCCGCTGCAACCCACTGGGCAGGCTTGGCTTGCGGCCGATCTCGGCGTTGCTCGTCGTCGCGGTAGAGCAAGGCTACGGCTTCCTCCTCGCGCCTTGATCTCGACCGCCAGCCAAGACTGCGGACGGTACCGGGGTTTCCGGCCGGACCTCTAGAAGTGGTAGGTCCTGCCCTGCTGCAGCTCCTCGAGGTGCTGCGCAAACTCCATGTCACCGATCTCGGCCCGCAGCTGATCGATGTACGGCGGCTTGAAGTGGTAGAGCATGACCGGGATCTCGGGACGGACCTTGGCGAGCTCGGCGGCGAGGGTGGTGGGGGTGAGATGGAGCGAGACGTCCGCGATGTTCTGCATGTCGGACGGGAACGAGCACTCGGTGATGAGTGCAGCCAGGTTGTCGGTTTGGTTGGCGACCTCCCAGACCCGCTCGGTCGGGCCGGTGTCGGAGGTGAATAGCACCGTGCTCGATCCCTGGCGAATCAGGAAGCCGACGGTCGGCACGATGTGATCGACGGGGATCGCGGTCACCTCGACCGGACCTGCACTGAGGCCAGAGATCTCGAAGGGTCGCTCGGCCTCGATCTCGACGAACCGCACCGACGGGTAAACGTGGTTGGGGATCCGGGAGAAGTCGGGCCAGGTGTCGTTGTTGAACATGTGGCGCCGGACGTTCACGAGGACGCGCTTGGTGCAGTACATGTTGACCGTTGCGTCACCGTTGGCGAAGCTGTTCTCGATCAGGAACGGCAGGCTCGCGATGTGGTCCATGTGCGAGTGGGAGATCAGGATGTGGCGGACCTGACGCTGCTCGTCGATCGAGAGCACACGGGTCACGGCGCCCGCATCGACCGCCAGCTGGCCGTCGATGAGGAACGACGTCATACAACAGCCCGGGGCGTCACCCCCAAAGCTCCCAAGAACGCGGAAATCCACGTTTCAAGTATAGCGTGCTCCCGAAGGTACATTCCCTCTGTGTCCGCCCAGACCCGGTACCATGGAGACATGGATCACACTCTGACCCCGAGCGCGCTCCGCTTGGCGATGTTGATGAGCGGCTTTGGCAGCCGCGAGCGCCGGCTCATCGCCGAGGCCGGGAACGGCAGGGACCCTCTGTCGGCGCTGGCCGCGCGGGGTGTTCCGGCGGCCGTGCTGACGGGAGTAGGGCGGATCGCCCGTGACGAGGCGCCGGCCCTGATCGAGCGCCTCTCCGGCACCGGATGGCGCTGGCTGACGCCCGACGATACAGGCTACCCCGAGCTGCTGACGGTCCTCTCCGACCCCCCGTTGGGCCTGTTCGTGCGCGGCGCCCTTCCCGACGGCCCGGCGGTGGCCGTAGTCGGCTCGCGGCGGGCAACGGCCTACGGACGTCAGGTCGCGGGTCTGATCGCGCGCGAGCTGGCGGCTGCAGGCGTGGCCGTGATCTCCGGGATGGCGCGCGGAGTCGACGCCGCCGCGCATCGCGGCGCTCTCGAGGGTGGGGGTCCGACGGTCGCGGTGTGGGGCACCGGGCCCGACCGCGTGTATCCCGCCGAGCACCGCCGTCTGGCCGACGAGATCGCGGAGCACGGCGCGCTGGCCACCGAGTATCTGCCGGGAACGCCACCGCGCCGCCATCACTTCCCTCAGCGTAACCGGATTCTCGCCGGCATGGCCCCGGCGACGGTCGTCGTCGAGGCGGCGGCCCGTTCCGGCGCCCTGGTCACCGCTCGCCTTGCCCTCGAGGAGGGGCGCGAGGTGTTCGCGGTGCCTGGCAGCATCCTGTCCGAGCTTTCCGTGGGACCGAACACCCTGCTGAGGCTCGGCGCGCGGCCGCTACTGACGCCGCGCGAGCTGCTCGATGAGCTCGGGGTGACGGCGGCCGCAGCAGCGCCGGTTGCGGCGGGCCGGAACGACCACGGCGTGCTGGCGGTTCTTCAGGGGGGCGAGGCGCTGGCGGTCGACGATCTGGCCGAGCGTACGCGGACCGAGGTCCCTCAGCTGCTCGCAGAGCTTCTGGAGCTGGAGCTCGCGGGCCACGTCGAGCGGCAGGCCGACGGCCGCTACTGCCTGGCCCGCGTCAGGCCCGCAACCGAGAGCCAGGGCCGCTCGTGAGCGGTGGTGACGCGGTCGGCGCATCGCCGGTCGCGCCGGGCCACAGTTGAGCGGGCGGATGCAGTCCCGGCCGGAGCGGAAGGGCCGAGACCGGTAGATCGTCGGTCCCGGAACCGTGTGTGGTAGGGTGGCGCGCCGTGGGAGGAACGAAGGTATGGGCTCGAAGTTACTGATCGTGGAGTCCCCCGCGAAGGCGCGGACGATCGGGAAGTTCCTCGGTCGTGAGGTGGCCGTGAAGGCCTCGGTCGGACACGTCCGTGATCTGCCGAAGACGAGCCTCGGGGTCGACGAGGAGCATGGGTTCGCCCCCGAGTACGTGGTGCTTCCCGACAAGAAAAAGGTGGTCGACGAGCTGCGACGCGCCGCGCGCGCCGCCGAGGAGATCTACCTCGCGACCGATCCCGACCGTGAGGGCGAGGCAATCTGCTGGCACCTGGCGGAGCTGCTCAAGGACACCGATCGGCCGATGCACCGTGTCGAGTTCCACGAGATCACGCGCCGCGCGGTGCGCGAGGCCTTCGCCAACCCGCGTCAGGTCGACATGGCCCGCGTCGACGCCCAGCAGGCCCGCCGCGTCATCGACCGGCTGGTCGGCTACCGCCTGTCGCCGCTGCTGTGGGACAAGGTCAAGCGCGGACTGTCAGCCGGGCGTGTGCAATCGGTGGCGCTGAAGATGATCTGCGATCGCGAGGCCGAGATCGACGCCTTCGTTCCCGAGGAGTACTGGCTTGTGGACGCCCGCGTCGCGGGGGCCGTGCCGCCGCCGTTCGTTGTGCGCCTGGCCAAGAAGGACGGCCGCAAGTGGCGCCCGTCCTGTGAGGACGATGCCCGCGCGGTCGAAGAGGCTCTCAACTCCGGACCGGTCGTGATCGACGGCGTGGCGCGGCGTCAGCGGACGCAACGGCCGAAGCCGCCGTTCATCACCTCCCACCTGCAGCAGGAGGCGGCGCGGCGCCTGCGCCTGCCGGTGCGGCGCACGATGCAGATCGCGCAGCGCCTGTACGAGGGCGTCGATCTCGGCGAGCGCGGTCGCCATGGCCTCATCACCTACATGCGGACCGACTCCGTGCGGGTGTCGTCGGAGTCGGTGACCGCGGCCCGGGAGCTGATCGCCCAGCGCTGGGGCGACGCCGCACTTCCCGGCTCTCCCAACTTCTTCAAGAACCGATCGTCGGCGCAGGACGCCCACGAAGCGATCCGACCCACCGACCCGAGCCTGGCGCCCGAGCTGGTGGCGCCGCACCTCAAGCCCGAGGAGCTCCGCCTCTACCGACTGATCTGGGAGCGCTTCATCGCGTCGCAGATGAAGAGCGCCACTTTCGATATTACGCAGGTCGAGGTGGCCGCCGGGCCGTACATCCTGTCGGTCACCGGCAAGGTGCTGGTCGATCCCGGATTCCTACGCCTGTGGCAGGACCAGGACAACGGCGGCAACCAGGAGAACGGCAACAACGGGGATGACAACGGCTCCGCCTCGCCCCTCCCGGAGGGTCTCGAGAAAGGCCAACGGCTGGCCGTCGAGGACATCAAGCTCGAGCAGAAGTGGACGCAGCCGCCGCCGCGCTACACCGAGGCGACGCTGGTCAAGGCGCTCGAGGAGAACGGAATCGGCCGTCCGTCAACCTACGCGTCGATCATCGCCACCCTGTCGGTGCGCGACTACGCCAACAAGGAGAAAGGGACCTTCCGCCCCAGCGAGCTCGGCAAGCTGGTGACACGGCTCCTGACCGGGTCGTTCACCCACATCATCAACGAGGCCTACACCGCGAGCCTGGAGGAGGAGCTCGACCGCGTCGCCGACGGCACCGAAAACTGGCAGCAGCTGGTCGGAAGATTCGCAGGCGCCTTCTACCAGGATCTCGAGCGCGCGAAGAGCGAGATGGAGCAGGTCAAGGGACGCGGCGTCGAGACCGACGAGAAGTGTCCGGAGTGCGGAAAGCCGCTGGTTATCAAGTTCGGCCGGTACGGAGAGTTTCTCGCCTGCTCCGGCTATCCGGAGTGCCGGTACACGCGCGATCTCGGCGCCGAACAGGAGACCGGCGAGCAGCAGGACGAGGCCCCGAGCTGCCCCGAGTGCGAGGCGCCGATGGTCGCCAAGCGCTCACGCTTCGGACCGTTCTGGGCGTGCAGCCGTTACCCGGAGTGCAAGGGGACACGGCGCATTGGCGGCGGACCCGCGCGCTCGACGCCGAAGCCCACCGGCGTCGGCTGCCCGCGCGAAGGGTGTAGCGGCGAGATTGTCGAGCGGCGCTCCCGACGCGGACGCACCTTCTACGGCTGTAACCGCTTCCCGGCATGCGATTTCACCATGTGGGATCCGCCGGTGGCAGTGGCTTGCCCGGAGTGCGGCTCGCCGGTGATGGGCCTGAAGCAGACCAAGCGGCGCGGCCGCGAGCACGCGTGTCCGGACAAGGAGTGCGGCCACCGTGAGCCGGCTCCGGAAGGTAGCGGCTCGGAGGACTTGGAGGGGTCGTGACCCTCATCGTCGGGGGCGGCCTCGCGGGCTGTGAGGCGGCCTGGCAGCTGGCGGAGGCCGGACAGCAGGTAACGCTGGTCGAGATGCGGCCCGCGCGGCCGACGCCGGTCCACCGCAGCGATCGCCTCGCGGAGCTCGTGTGCTCGAACTCGCTGCGGGGCGACGACCTCGGCAACGCCGTTGGCCTCCTCAAGCGCGAGATGGAGGCGCTCGGCTCCCTGGTGATACGTGCGGCGCGGGCGTCGGCGGTGCCCGCCGGCGGCGCGCTCGCGGTTGACCGCGAGAGCTTCGCGACAACCATCACCGAGGCTATCAACGGCCACCCCAACATCGTTCTCGAACGACGCGAGATGACCGAGATCCCGGACGGCCCGGCGATCGTCGCCACCGGCCCGCTGACGTCGCCTGCCCTGCATCAGGCGCTGGAGGGGCTTCTCGGCGAGGGCTCGCTGGCGTTCTTCGATGCCGTAGCGCCAATTGTCGCCGCCGACTCTCTCGACTTGGAGAACCTGTTCGCGGCCTCCCGCTACGGTAAGGGTGGCGACGCCGGCTACCTCAACGCGGCCATGGACCGGGAGCGCTACGAGCGCTTCGTCGACGACCTTCTCGCGGCCGAGAAGGTACCGTTCCGCGACTTCGAAGCGGCCGACATCCGTTACTTCGAGGGCTGTCTGCCGATCGAGGTGATGGCCGAGCGGGGGCGCGACACGTTGCGCTTCGGGCCCATGAAGCCCGTCGGCCTCACTGACCCGGCGACCGGTCGGCGCCCGTGGGCGGTCGTCCAGCTGCGCCAGGATGACCTTGCCGCCGAGCACTACAACCTGGTCGGCTTCCAGACCAAGCTCACGCGGCCGGAGCAGCAGCGGGTGTTCCGGCTGATCCCGGGCCTCGAAGAGGCGCGGTTCGTGCGCTACGGCATGATCCACCGCAACACCTTCATCAACGCCCCGCTCCACCTCGACCCGTTCCTGCGCCTGCGGGAGCGGCCCGGAGTTCGGCTGGCCGGGCAGATCACCGGCGTCGAGGGCTACGTCGAGTCGGCGGCCACCGGCCTCCTGGCGGCACGGTTCCTGGCTGCGGAGGCGGTCGGCCGCACGCCGGCGCCGCCGCCTCCCGATACCGCCCTCGGAGGCCTCGTGCGCCACCTCAGCGCGCGCCGCCCGGCCGGCTTCCAGCCCGCCAACATCTCCTGGGGCTTGATCCGGTCGCCGCTCGAGCTCGCCGACATCCGCGACCGCCAAGAGCGGCGCCGGCGCCAGGCGGAGCATGCGTTGGCGGTGATTGGCGACTGGGCAACACGGAAGTGAGAAGGTGAGAAAGTGAGAAGGTGAGGAAGGCCCGCCCACCCACCCGGGAGTGTGAGGAGTGAGGAGTAAAGCGACCCCACCCACCCAGAGAGTGCCCCCGTAGCGCGCCACTGAGCAAGTGGCGTTGGACGGGGCGTGCCATGCTTCGATGGTTTTCCTGGAGCGCGCTCACACTCCCGAACCGTTTGGGGAAAACCTCGAGCTTGGCAACCCGCGGGAAGAGCGATCGGCTGTGTGGCCTCAGCGGCGAGGGAGGCACCTCGTCGCCTGCCCGGAGCGGGCAGCTAGGCCGCTCGGCGGCGAGACCTGTCGCCCGCTTCGGGCAGGTGACGACGGGCGTCTGCGGAGCAGACGTCCGGGCGCCGGAGCAACAGAGAAGGGTCCCCAGGTCACCTCAACACTGGGGCTCCCGCCGGATCCCCGACGCCCGCATCAACCCGACGCGGGTGACGTGTTTGTGCACATCACTTATTCTCCTTCCCCAGCGTGGATAGGCAGGTAATAGCGTGCTACCATGGCACTTGGAGGTCAAGAGTCCCATGACGTATAGCACCCTGCTGCAACGCAACCCGTCACTTCGGAGGCAGAACTAGTAGTTAGGCGGCAAACCGAGCACCCCGGGCCTGCGCTGCCATGGGAGGGATGCAAGAGCTCAGCAGGTTTCTGCGGATAGCGATTGAGAGGTCACCATAAGGGAGCCGCAATGAGAGCAGTCTCTTGGTTGTTGGTCCTCGTTTCGTTGCTTCTTGGGAGCCGTTTTTCAACGGCAGGAGGAGTCAAGTATCTACCCGCAGACTCTTCGGTGTGCGAGGGTATTGCCAATATCAAGTCTATGCCAATGAAAGGCGAAGGGACGGACGAAGCCTATCTGAGGATCATGTCTGCGGGTAAACGCGCCATTCCGTGCCTCATAGACAAGATCACAGATACAGCTCCCATGGTTGATCCAAGAATGGCCCCTGCCTATCGTGGAATAGTCGTTGGCGATATCGCTGTGTTCATCCTGGCGCGGATTACTGGTAGGAGGTTCTCTGAGTTCTTGCCCAATGAGGCAGCTGATGCTTATGAGGTTGAGGGTATCTACGGTTACTTCCGATATGTCGCCGACCCGACGCACAGGCAAGCCATCCAGGACCGGTGGCGGGAATGGTGGGAGGAACAGGAAGCCGATTCCGCTGGCGCTCGGCCATCGGGCCAGGGTTTGTCGAATTGACGGAAACTGGTGCTACGTACGACAAGGCTCACAACACCCAATCTTCTAAGTCTCTAGGGTTCATGCAGATGCCGCCTAACGAAGAAGGGCTTCGTGTCGCGCGGAGCCGCGACACAAGCCTGTGTTGAGCTCAATCCGTGGGGCGGCGACTGAGCACTGGAGTTTCAACGGATGTCAGAGCTT